>Ga0099824_1002182_pt1 | contig 28547 bp, 19 predicted proteins | sample SiratrowhiteBW_FD_76837 | JGI IMG/M metagenome (GOLD analysis project Ga0099824, IMG submission 76837) | Root nodule microbial communities of legume samples collected from California, USA - Siratro white BW | ecosystem: Host-associated > Plants > Roots > Nodule | place: USA: California... | reverse complement strand
TGGAGGAGCTGGCCAGGACGCTGCTGAATGCAACAGATTTGCCTAAATACCTCTGGGCTGATGCAGTTAGTACAACATGCTATGTACTGAATAGAGTACTCATTCGGCCAATCTTAAAGAAGATCCCCTATGAGCTATTTAAAGGTAGAAAGCCTAACATTTCCCATCTAAAAGTTTTTGGATGCAAATGTTTTATTTTAAACAATGGGAAAAACAAATTGGGCAAATTTGATCCAAAAGCGGATGAGGGTATCTTTCTTGGTTACTCACTGCATAGTCATGCATATAGAGTGTATAACAGGAGAACCATGGTTGTAGAAGAATCCATGCATGTTGCATTTGATGAAACTGACCACAAAGTGCAGGAAAACATTAAGATTAATGCAGATGATGATGAACCAGTGAACTAGGTAAATCTGTAAAAGACAATCAATCGGATGAAGCTCAATCGATTGAACCACAAGATCAACCGATTGAATCTAGCACTGGAGCAGCAACAACTTGTACTGAACTACCTAGAGAATGGAGGGTTCCTAGGAATCTATCAGTGGACAATATCATTGGTCAGGTACAAAAGGGTGTAACCACTATAAGATCCATGAATCATTTTTGTGAACATATGGCCTTTGTGTCACAAGTTGAACCCAAATCAGTAGGTGAAGCTCTTGAAGATAGCAACTGGATAAATGCAATGCTCGAGGAACTGAACCAGTTTGCAAGAAATGAGGTCTGGACACTTGTTCCTAGATCAAAGGAGATGAATGTGATTGGAACCAAGTGGGTTTTCAAGAATAAGATAGATGAACAAGGTGTCATTGTGAGGAACAAGGCACGACTTGTTGCAAAAGGTTATAACCAGAAAGAAGGCATCGATTTTGGTGAAACCTATGCGCTAGTAGCTAGATTGGAAGCAGTTAGATTGCTACTAGCATATGCTTGCTTGAAGGGGTTCAGATTACATCAAATGGATGTCAAAAGTGCTTTTTTGAACAGGTTCATTGATGAAGAGGTCTATGAGTCAACCACCTGGATTTGAAGATCACAACAATCCAGATTACGTTTTCAAGCTCAAGAAGGCCTTGTATAGGTTAAAGCAAGCACCTCGACAGTGGTATGAGAGGTTGAGTAACTTCTTGCTTTCTCGAGGCTATGAGAGAGGGAAAACAGATAAGACCTTGTTTATTAAGAATTCATGCAATGATATAATACTCGTTCAAGTTTATGTTGATGACATTATTTTTGGTTCAACTAATGAAAGTTTGTGAGTAGTTTGTTGCTACTATGCAAAGAGAATTTGAGATGTCCATGATGGGGGAGCTCAATTTCTTTCTAGGCTTGCAGGTTAAACAAGTTAAACATGGAAAATTATTGAAGAAATTCAATATGGTTTCTATACTGAAACTGTTTTCTGGATTTATCTTTAATAATTTCCGATGTGCACTGATTGTTTACTGGACAGTCTAGAATTACATGGGTTGATCGATTGAATTAAGAATTTTCATTCTCTATTTCAAGAACAAATCAGATTTGCAAAATGATTTGGAAAGTTCAATTGACCCCCCTCTTGAACTCGGTCTAAACCTTATTTTACAGATTTCTGCGACAGTTCTTATCGCTCTCTATGAGTACGGCCAAAAAATATTCCGGTCAAAACTTTGTGACTTTTGGTCTTTTTAAAACTTCTCAAACTTTCAAACCAACCCAGAGTGGGTTGGTTTCACCCCCAAAACCCCTCTGAATCATTTGTGCAATAGTTATTATCGTTCTCCATCAATACGGCCCAAAAATATTCCGGTGAAAACTTTGTCACTTTTGGTCTACCCAAAACTTTCCAAACTTCCCAAACTTTCAAACAACCCATAATGAGTAGGTTTTGTCCCCAAAACCCGGCCACATGATTTGTGGAGCAGTTCTTATCATTCTCCATCAATACGGCCCAAATATATTTCGATCAAAACTTTGTCACATTTGGTCTTCCCCAAACTTTCAAACTAACTTAGAATGAGTTAGTTTTGCCCAAAAAAAATCCCCACATGTTTTTGGTGGAGCAATTCTTATCGCTCTCCATCAATACGGCCCAAAAATATTCTGGTCAAAACTTTGTCACTTTTGGTGTTCCCAAAACTTCCCAACTTTGAAACCAACCCAGAACGAGTTGATTTTGCCCCCAAAACCTACCAAATGATCTCTGGAGCAATTCTTATCGTTCTCCATCAATACGGCCCCAAAAATATTCCGGTTAAAACTTTGTCTCTTTTGGTCTTTCCCAAAATGTCCCAAACGTTCAAACCAGCCCAGAATGAGTTGGTTCTACCCCCAAAACCCCCTATATGATTTCTGGAGTAGTTCTTATCGTTCTCCATCAATACGGCCCCAAAAATATTTCAATCAAAACTTTGTCACTTTTGGTCTTCCCAAAACTTCTCAAACGTTCAAACCAACCCATAATGGGTTGGTTTTGCCCCTAAAACCCCTCTAAATCATTTGTGGAGTAGTTCTTATCGTTCTCTATCAGTACGGCCCAAAAATATTCCGGTCAAAACTTTGTCTCTTTTGGTCTTCCCAAAACATCCCAAACTTCCCAAACTTTCAAACCAACCCAGAATGTGTTGGTTTTGCCCCCAAAACTCGTCCAAATTATTTGTGCAGCAGTTCTTATCGGTCTCCATCAGTACGGCCCAAAAATATTCTAGTCAAAACTGTGTCTCTTTTGGTCTTCCAAAAACTTCCCAAAACCTCCCAATCTTTCAAACCAACCAAGAATGGGTTGGTTTTGCCCCCAAAAACCCCTAGATGATTCGTGGAGCAGTTCTTATGGTTCTCCATTAGTTAGGCGTAACAATATTCCGGTCAACCCTTTGTAACTTTTGGTCTTCCCAAAACTTCCGAACCATTCAAACTAACCAAGAATGAGTTGGTTTTGCCCCCAAAACCCCCCACATGATTTCTGGAGCAATTCTAATCGTTCTCCATCAGTACGGCCCAAAAATATTCCGGTCAAAGCTTTGTCACTTTTGGTCTTCCCAAAACTTCACAAACTTTCAAACCAACCCAGAATGAGTTGGTTTTGCCCCCAAAACCCGTCCAAATGATTTGTGCAGCAATTCTTATCTTTCTCCATCAGTAAGGCCCAAAAATATTCCGGTCAAAACTTTGTCACTTTTGGTCTTCCCAAAACTTCCCAAACTTTCAAACCAAGCCAGAACGGGTTGGTTTTGCCCCCAAAACCCCCTGTATGATTTCTGGAGCAGTTCTTATCACTCTCCATCATTATGGCCCAAAAATATTTCGGTTAAAACTTTGTCACTTTTGGTCTTCCTAAAACTTCTCAAACTTTCAACCAAACCCATAATGGTTGGTTTTGCCCCAAGAACCCGTCCAAATGATTTGTGGAGCAGTTCTTATTATTCTTCATAAGTACGGTGCAAAAATATTCCGGTCAAAACTTTGTCACTTTTGGTCTTCCAAAACTTTCAAACAAACGTAGAATAAGTTGATTTTGCGACCAAAACCCCTCTAAATGATTTGTGGACAAGTTCTTATCGTTCTCCATCAGTACTTCCAAAAATATTTCAGTCAAAACTTTGTCACTTTTGGTCTTCCCAAACTTTGAAACCAATCCAGAATGAGTTGGTTTTGCCCACAAAACCCCCCTAAATGATTTGTGGAGCAGTTCTTATCATTCTCCATCAGTACGACCCAAAAATATTCCGCTCAAAACTTTGTTAGTTTTGGTCTTCCCAAAACTTGCCAAACTTCCAAAACTTTCAAACAACCCCAGAATGAATTGGTTTTGCCCCCAAAACCACTCAGATGATTTCTGGAGCAGTTTTTATCGTTCTCCATCCGTACGGCTCAAAAATATCCCGGTCAAAACTTTGTTACTTTTGGTCTTCCCAAACTTTCAAACTAACCCATAATGAGTTGGTTTTGCCCCCAAAACCCCCCCAAATAATTTGTGGACCAGTTCTTATTGTTCTCCATCAGTACGGCCCAAAAATATTTCGGTCAAAACTTTGTCACATTTGGTCTTCCCAAAACTTCCCAAACTTTCAAACCAACTCAGAATGAGTTGGTTTTGCCCCCAAAACCACCCACATGATTTGTTATGCAGTTCTTATCGTTCCCCTTCTGTACGGCCCAAAAATATTCCGGTCAAAACTTTGTAACTTGTGGTCTTCCCAAAACTTCCAAAACTTTCAAACCAACCCAGAACGAGTTGGTTTTGCCACCAAATTATTTGTGGAGTAGTTCTTATCGTTCTCGATTAGTATGACGCAAAAATATTTCGGTCAAAACTTTGTCACTTTTGGTCTTCCCAAAACTTCCCAAACTTCCCAAACTTTCAAACCAACCAAGAATGAGTTGGTTTTGCCCCCAAACTCCCCCCTCCCCCCCCCACATGATTTTTGGAGCAGTTCTTATCATTCTCCATCAGTACGGCCCAAAAATATTCTGGTCAAAACTTCGTCAATTTTGGTCTTTGCAAAACTTCCCAAACTTCCGAAACTTTCAAACAAACCTGGAATGAATTTGCACAACTTTTCAACAAGTATGGATAGGTGAAAAAAGATGTCAAAATATTCAAAAAAAAAAAAAAATAGTAATTGATGTAGTTTTGGAAAAAAATTGGATTTCAAATATCTATATTTTTCTTAAAAGAATCCATAATTTTCCAGAGTTGTTTTCTAGAATTTTTTGACAGGTACACATAGATGAAATAAAAAATAAAATGTGAAAAATACTAAATCAATAAAAAAAATAGTAAACCGTGGAATTTTGGAAAAAAAAATTATTTCACATATCTATATCTTTTTAAGAGAACTTCAAGAATTATCCAGAATTCGTTGATAAAATCTCTAATCCATCCAATAAAACACTTCAAAAATGTCAATAATTTTTTTACAAGTATGGATAAGTGAAAGACAAAAAAAGATGTCAAAAAAATAAAAAGAAAATAGCAAACGATGGAGTTTTGGAAAAAATATGGATTTCAAATTGGAAAAAAATTAGATTTCAAATATCTCTATTTTTCTTTAAAAAAATCCATAATTTTACAGAGTTGTTTCATAAAATCTTCAATCGATACAATAAAATATCACAAAAAAATTCAGAATTTTTTTACTAGTATGGATAGGTGAAATAGAAAAAAATATGTTAACAAAATAAAAAAGCGAATAGTAAACGATGGAGTTTTTGAAAAATATTTGATTTTAAATATCTTTATTTCTTAACAAAAAAAAAAGAATTCCAGGATTTTCCAAAATCCTTTCATACTCTAATGGATACAATAAAACACCACAAAAATTTCCATAATTTTTTAACAAGTATGGATAGGCGAAATAGAAGAAAAGATGTCAAAAAATAAAAAAGGGAATAGTTAACGATGGAGTTTTTTAAAAATATTCAATTTCAAAAATCTCTATTTCTTAAAAAGAAGAATTTCAGAATTTTCCAAAATTCTTTCATAAAATCTCTAGTCCATAAAATAAAACGCCACAAAAATTTACAATTTTTTTTGAGAAATATATAGGTAAAATAGAAAAAAATGTCAAAAATAACAAAATATAAAAAAAAAATAGTAAACGATAGAATTTTGAAAATGTTTTCGATTTAAAATATCTCTTTTTCTCTTAAGACAATGAAGAATTTTCCAGAATTCATTGATAAAATCTATAATCGGTATAATAAAACAATACAAAAATTTCCATAATAGTTTGACATGTTTGGATAGGTTAAACAGAAAAAAGATGTCAAAATTTCTAAAAAAATAAAAAAAAGTAAACGATAGAATTTTGGTAAAATTTTAGATTTCAAATAATTTTTTTTCCGAAAAAAACAATAATTTTCCAGAGTTGTTCGATAAAATCTTTACTCAGTAGAATAAAAAGTCACAAAAATATTTGATTTCTAATATCTCTATTAAAAAAATTCTACAATTTTCCAGAATTCTTTCATTAAACCTCTAATCCGTACAATAAAACACCAACAAAATTTTTAAAAAATTTTGACAAATATAGATAGGTAAAATAGAAAAAATGATGTCAAAAATTCTAAAAAATCAAAAAGCAAATTGTAAAAGATGGAATTTTGAAAATGTTTTGGATTTCAAATATCTCTATTTTTCTTAATAAAAATTCAATTTTCCAGAATTCTCTTATAAAATCTATAATCCATAAAATAAAACACAACAAAAATTTCTACAATTTTTAGACAAGTTTGGATATTGGAAATCCTGGAATTCTTTTTTTTTTTGTTAAGAAATAAAGATATTTAAAATCGAATATTTTTCAAAAACTCCATCATTTACTATTCGCTTTTTTATTTTTGACATCTTTTTTTCTATTTCACCTATCCATACTAGTCAAAAAACTTCTGAATTTTTTTGTGATATTTTATTGTACCGATTAAAGATTTTATCAAACAATTCTGTAAAATTATGGATTTTTTTAAAGAAAAATAGAGACATTTGAAACCCAATTTTTTTCCAATTTGAAATCCATATTTTTTCCAAAACTCCATCGTTTCCTATTTTTTTTATTTTTTAAATGGAAGTGTGTTTTAGGCTTTGTCATAGTGTGAGTGGCTGAGAAAGAAAACCTATGCACTTCTGAGGAGAAATTCATTAGCACATGGTCAAAGTGATTTAATCAAACCATAAAAAGTAACGTTTAACTTTGGTTAAAAACAGTTTTGGAAAATAAAATACTGGACTAATATAAGCTGATTTCAGATTTAAGCCGAATCAATTTATTCGTGCATGCATAACTGAATTAAGTGTTTTTTAAAATCTAGTTTGAATTCTTCTCTTATAAATACACTGGGTTTTCAAGTGTGCAATACATACATACGAGACACATATATGAAACAAGAATACTTTTTGAGCTGCAATTTGTGAGAACCACTGTGAGAGAATCATTAATCTTTTTGAAACGGGGGCTTTTTACTTGAAGCATCAATTCGGATCAAAGAAGTGTGCTATTGAGTTTCTTCAAGACTGTGTACAGGCCTTTCTTTCTGCTCCAATCAGGGAGTTCTTCTCAACCTTTCTTGAACCTATTTGTTTCAAGATTTGTATTGTATTGTAATTCTGTGTAAATTCTTGAACAATTTGTGTTGGGTTATAGTGGTTAGCCTTGTGTTTCTGCAGAATTGATTGGGAGTTGCGGGGAGTAGTAAATTAATTCAGTAGGTTGTTTTATTCTTACGGGGAGTAGGAATTGGTTGATTGATTGTATGTGAACAATTAATTGATATAGTGGAACTTTCTTTGCAAGTGGTGCAAAGAAGACTAGACGTAGCCCTTGAGGAAAGGTGAACCATATAAAATTGATTGTGTCTCTTCTTCTTAACCCTTCTCTCACAATCTTGATCTGATCTTGCGCTGCCTACTGTTATAAATTGGAAATTGATTTGATTTTGGTCAAGTTGCTAAAAGTTTGATAATCTATGATATTTCATCTCTGTTTAATTCTTAATAAATCTTATCTGAAGTTGTTCTGTACTCTTTGATATTTGTGTTTCTGCATAATTGAAGTTTTATTACTGTAATGTGGTTCTTGACATTCGTACTACAAGAATTGCATTCTGTTCTTGTGCTGATCATTGGAATTAATTGATAATTGATTTTCAATTTGGTTAATCTGTTGCAATTTGCATATTCTGCAGAACCTGTATCTGTGTTTAATTCAATTCTGAAGTTAGTGTGATCAAATATGTTAATTTTGTTTTGTGGCAGTAATTGTATCTTAAAATTAGATTTTATCTTGGTAGAAATTCTCATTTGATTGTACTGTGTGTAGCTGCTAGTTCTTCTTTCATCTCTGTATATCAATATCAGTATCTAAATTCTGATTGTGATATTATCTTTGGTGTGCTATTGGTAATTATGAATCTTTGTGATTGATTGTCTTTATCTTGAGCCATTCCAGAACTGACATTTTGGTGTACTGCATAGACTTGGTAATCTTGTATAAATTGTCTTCTCTGTCAGAAGAATAAATTAATTCATTCGTACTTGAAGTCAATTTATTTTTGCAGCTCCTTATATTCTTGATCTTTGAGATTCATTAAAACTTTTCTAGTTGCGAAAATTGTTTTCAGTGTTTTTAAATTGAAAAATCTTTCAAAGTTCAATTCACCCCCCTCTTGTACTCAGCCAAATACGTTTTCAATTGGTATCAAGAGCTAAGTCTTGAAAGTTACTCAAGTTTTCGATCCTATGACTGAGGGAAAGTTATCTTTTGGTGAGGGTGCTTCTATTAACAGACCTCCTTTGTTCAATGGTGTTAACTATTAGTTTTGGAAAATTCGCATGAAAATTTTTATTGAATCTCTTAATAAAGGTATTTGGGATGCAATTGTAAATGGCCCTTTTATTTCAAAACAAATTATTAATGGTACTACTGTTGACAAGCCTTGGTCTGAGTGGAGTGCATATGAGAATAGGAGAGCTCAGTTTGACTGCATAGCAAAGAACATCGTAACCACTGCTTTAAATGTAGATGAATTTTTTAGGGTTTCACTATGTTCTTTAGCCAAAGAGATGTGGGATGTCCTAGAAGTGACTCATGAAGGGACAAGTAATGTCAAGAGGGCAAGCAAGCATGCACTAATTTAAGAGTATGAGCTGTTTCGCATGCAGACTGGAGAATCAATTGCAGAAGTGCAGAAAAGGTTCACACACATAGTGAATCATCTCATTGGACTAAGCAAGACCTTTGACAAGGAGGAGCTCAACATCAAAGTGCTGAAGTGTTTGGACAGGTCTTGGCAGCCCAAGGTCACTGCAATTTCAGAGACAATGGATCTTACTACTTTATGCACAGCTGCACTATTTGGAAAACTCAGGGAGCATGAGATTGATCTAATAGTAATGAGTGACTAAAATCTTGGTAACTAATTTTAGATACTAATTTAGATATTGGTTTAGAAACTAATTCAGAGACAAATTTTATTGAAATCAATTTAGTGACAAATTTCATTGAAACCAATTTATTGACAAATTTTATTGAAATCTACCAATTTTATTGTAACTAATTTAGTGACCAATTTCATTGACACCAATTTAGTGACCAATTTTATTGAAACTAAATTAGTAACCAATTTTTGAAACCAATTTAGTGACTAAATATATAAATACCAAAAAAACCGTATTGATCTTTAAATATTGATAATATTATAATTTTCAATAATTAAAATTGTGATATTATATTTTTTCTTGTTAAAGTAATTTAGAATAGAAAAATCAAATTATTTTTTAATTTAATACAAGAAATAAAAAAAATATTTAGGTTTCCAAATATAACCATGTGAAAAAAATGAGTCATTATATTCACTATTGCATTTCGTGACAACACAAAGTGTTAACAAATATCATACAAAGAAAAGGTTTCCAAGTTAAAATAAAAAATAATACTGTTACATCCCATGACAATATAATATTAACAAGAAATTTGAACTTTAAAACAACAACGATTTAATTTGTTTATTTTATTTTGGTAATCTAGCCTTTTCTTTTTTTCATTGGACCACAATACTTCTTCTTAATTCTTTATTTAAGTATTGGCCTATAAATTTAAAGGACAAGAGGAAATGAAAAGTAGAAGGCATGCAATCCTAGAGACCAAGAATAACTACCCCGGTTTAAGGATCTTAAAGCATATTTAACGCCCGTCCCCTGTGCTTGCTGGCCAGGAAATGGTGAGCGCGAGGATGATGTGTCCCTCACCCTCTGGCTCACAGAACCAATTCGGTTATGACCTGAGACCCAGCGTAAACGACCATGTGAGTTTGGATCTTCGTCTGTAACATCCATTTTACACACTTACACTTGCTCGTATACATGCCAAGAACATCTCCAGCTCTCATCGCCTCAGCATGGTATATATATAATCTAAGAATTTTCATCCTGTTATTGTTGGATCTTTATGCCATCAACGAGATTCTAATGATGATTCTCATATAATCTTCTTGTCCTTTAATTTTGATCTTTTTAACACCTTATCAACTTTTACACTATGTATTTTTTTAGCCTTTTTAATTTTCATGACATCTCAACCTTTTTCTATACCCAAAAACGCAAACACTTTATTTAGAGTTATTGGTCCATTCTTCTTTTAATCCATCATATCAAGCACAAGTTTCACCTTTCTTTTTATCTGAGTATAAATATATGGGTGTCCCAGTTCTACTTTCCTCATCATTTTCATTGTCTTTATTCTTTATCTCTCCTTCTACTTGCTCTAATGATTAAGAGTGGTCATTCATCAACACTTTTCTTTATAAATTAATGCACCAATTATAATATCTATTATTTATTTCATAACAATAAACTAAATCATATTATATAAACTTTTGGAATGTATGTAAACATATTATATAATTACCTACCAAGAAGACAACTGCCAATTATGAATTCACAGAAAGGTTACACAAGACAAAATCCATAACTGTGGTAATAGTTTGAAACAGGTAACTGTGGTAATAGTTTGAAACAGCTCTTGCCAGCAGTAACCCAGATTTGTAACTTAATACGTTTGTCGTCCAGTTTAATGGTTCTTATCTTAAAATCGATGCTGCCACGGATTATTGTAATAAATAAGATACAAATTAATGTTGGGCTTTAGGACAGTGGGGCCAAAAAAATACAAAATAAAAACACCAAAAAGATCTTGTTAAAAATATATTCAGTATGGAACAAGTAACCACTCAAACTGCTGTGGTTACCCATACATTTATGATGAAGCTCAAAGCATAGTGTTTAATTGTTTAAAGACAACCAATAGTAAAGCAATTCGATCACACATTTTCAAACCAAGTACAGTGCTAGGCCAGACACAACCACACACACCATTACTTTCCTAGGCTACTAGGAATGGTAGGACTGTCAACGTAAATGCTTCATAGGAGAAGGTCGCAGCCCCGTATACGCAGTATCTTTCTCCTTGAATTTGTCAGTTAATGCCTGCAATAGGAAATAGGATAAATACATACAAATAGACGCATCACCTTCAATTCAGTTTTTGAACACAAGTTGTTTCATTAGAGAAGAATTTATGGCTCACATTAAGAAATAGGACCAGGTTGAATCTGTTTCAAGAATCACCTAAATAAAACAATAAATTTCACAAAAATGATGATGTGCTTTTACAAAGATTACCATCTTAGAGTCAACTATCTAAAACAAAGTATATTCATGTCTCATTTGTTGGCCTGTGATAATAGTTATGAAACTTATCCAAGACATACCAAACGTTATCACTGTTAACTTTTACTAATCAAGATTAACAAAAAAGTATTGGCAATAAAGCAAAATTTTAAAAGGTTCTACTTGAGTAAATATGCTTGCAGTTCAATAATGTCGAAGCCCCCGGTATCAATAGAATTGTCATTTCACTTCTACTTATTTGGGATTTCGGTATAAGATGAGAATACTAAGATGTAATATTATTTGCAAAAACGGATAAAATAATAAATAAGTCACAGTGATTTGTTTGCTCACCTTAACAGTAAGACAACACATGCATCGGAAAACATGGAAAAAGTCAGTTTATATATTCATGCTAAACACAAACAACGTAGCAAGGAAAAAGTAAGCACAATGCTCCTGTAAAGAAAATTTTTACTGTAAGTTGCTCCCATTTTAAATCTGGAAACTGTGGTGCCTTAACTAACAATATATAAAAAAATTAAAAATAAAAGTGTCTTAGCCTATGTGGGTATTGTACATAGTTATCCACCATCATTGATAAACGATCATTCATATCAAAGTTAACAAATCGAGATTCAAAATGTATGTTACAAGCTTATTTTATCATTAGAATGTTATAATAGCACATTATTTTAGCATTAGAATGTTGTAACAGCACAATTCAAAACAGACACTGTGATATATGTAAAATAAGTTCAGGTTGAGTTCAAGAGAGGGTGAATTGAACTTAGAAATTTTTCGCAAACAGTTGTCAATTTTCAAAACTGGATGAAAATTCTTTATCAAAACTATTGAAAAATGATTCTATGAAATGTTCAAAATATTTCAAAGCAGAAACAATAAACTAAAACTAATGTATTCAATCAGATCAAGAGCGAAAGCAATAGACTGAAACCAGAAAGTATTTCAGATAAATCAGAAATCAATCGAGTAAACAGTATATTCAAACAGATAATCTTTCCAGTTAGAAAAGAATCAGTACAGATTAAAACTATATTCAAGAAATACCAAATGTTTTAAGAAAAACTAATTCTTCGAGAAATACAATGAAATATACAGTAAACACAGTTGAATGAGAAACCAGAAGCAAGAAGTTATACAAGCAACTGAATATGTGTAAGAACTGTTTCAGAGAAAATTCACAAATACACACAGGAAGCAACACTTAGTTGTACACGAGAAACAATTAGTTGAGCAAACAGCGAAAACAAAATAAGTGTTCAAGAAGAGAGAAAGAAAGGTCAAGAACACAAGATTTTATCCTCGTTCACCCTTCCTCAAGGGCTATGTCCAGTTCTTTGCAAACTAGCAAAGATTTCCACTAAAAAAGATCAGTCTCACACAATACAACACTTGCACCCCACAAGAAAACCTTGCTCCCAGTAGTAACCTACCTACTGAAGCCTACAGTAGCAGTTCAACCAGTACAAAACCTATTGTACTATCCAGTTACAATCACACACCCTATGTAATATGTAACAACTTAACAGTACATGAAAGTTCAATAAATAGACCAAACCAAACAGTGATTCTACTCAAGACAAATTACAAAGATATCAAGAACAGATTAGAAACACTTTGCATAAGATCACTGTTACACATATTCACTATCAAAGTAATGCTCCAAGATTAGTGTTCTTGAGAAGAAATGATTGTCAAAAGCTCTCAAAGTGTTTAGCACGTATTTCCCTCTGAAAATTTCACAATGTTTGCATAGAATGAAAATCGATACTTGTCAAACACGTGACTCTCCTTTATATAGAAAAACTGCTTAAAAATATGTTAACACTTCAATCGATTATAATAATTGTTCAATCAATTGAACTTCTCTAAAACAGAAACTTTAATATGTTCAGAATAAAACAATTTAATCGATTTCTTTCTAACACATCTTTATTTGAAAACGTTGATTAATTTTACTAAATAATTTTAACTTTGGAGCTTACTATGGCTTATGAAACATGCAACATATGATTTTATGACAAGAGTAAAAATAAACTCACACACACACCCACAAAGCCTAAGTCTAGGACTAAATCTTCAATCATCTTCATGATTCTCTTTGCAATCCTCTTGATTCCTTAGACTTCATTCACTTGTTTATTTCATCAAATCCTTTAGCAACTCTTGGTGCTAACAATATATCTTCAGAAGCTGGGGCATTGGTATCCTTAAATAAGCAAAGCAAGCCTATGGTATTGAAACAATACAATCATGAAGAATATTTATCAAGAATTTAACAACTCTTTGCTTTTGTATTTTTCTGATAATTATTAGTTGACATTTTATATTCATGATACAGTTAAATTGATCAAAAATTTAACACAAATAACTAGAAATAAGGCAAATAACTTAAAATTGATCAAAACAACTACAAATAAGACAAAGAAGATACAATCAAAAAAATAAGACAAATATTATGTTTCTCCCGTAACATACCCGCATTGTTTGGGGTGCAATTCTTATTTTTCCCGTAAGTACGACTGAAAAATGTTTCAGTGAAATTTTGACGACTTTTCCCAGCCCGGTCACCACTAGAGTAGCCAAAGTTGAAAACCAAACCAGGATGACTCGGTTTTGCACGCAAAACATGCCTACACTGTTTGGGGTGCAGTTCTTATTGTTTCCCATCAGTACGGTTGAAAAATGTTTTTGTCGAAATTTGACGACTTTTACGGGCCTGGGTACAACCGGATTAGGTAAAGGTTAAAATCCCGCCTGTATGACTCGGTTCTCTACCTGAAATATACCCACACTATTTTGGATGCATTTCTTATTGTTTCTCATCCCTACGGCTGAAAAATTCTCGATCAAATTTTGACGACTTTTTCAGGCCTGGGCACCATCGGAGCAGGAAAAGTTGAAAACGGGGCTCAGATGACTCAGTTTTGCGTCCGAAACATACCCGTATTGTTTAAGGTGCAATTCTTATTGTTTCTAATCAGTAAGTCTGAAAAATGTTTCGGTCAATTTTTGATGACTTTTCTAGGCCTGGGTGCCACCGAATCAAGCTCGACGCAGGCAAAGTTTAAGATTGGGGCCAGATGACTCTGCGTTGCATCGCAAACATACCCACGCTATTTAGGGTGCAGTTCTTATCATTTCCCACCAATATGACCAAAAAAAGTTTCGGTCAACTTTGGACGACTTTTTCAGGCCCCAGGTACCACTAGAGCAGGCCAAGAGCAGGCAAAGTTGAAAATCAGGTGCGAATGAAGCAGTTTTGCACACGAAATTAGTCCACACAGTTTCCTGTGTAGTTCTTATCGTTTCCCTTTAATATGGTTGAATAACCTTTCGGTCGAATTTTGACGACTTCTTCGGGCCCGGATACCACCGGAGCAGCGCCGGAGAAGGCGAAGTTCAAAACTTGGTGCAGATGACTACGTTTTGCACCCGAAACATACCCACATAGTTTGTGGTGTAGTTTCTATCTTTTCCTGTAAGTATGGGAGAAAAATATTTCGATCAAATTTCGACGACTCTTCCAAGCCCGGGTACCACTAGAGCAGGCCTGGAGCATGCTAAGTTCATAACCGAGCCCGAATGAACTGGTTTTGCATCCGAAACATAACCACACTGTTTAGGGTGTAGTTCTCATTGTTTGTTGTCAATACGGTTGAAAAATGTTTTGGTTGAATTTTGACGACTTTTTCAGGCTCGTATACCACCATAGTAAGCCTGAAGCAGGCAAATTTGAAGAGTGGGGTCGGATGACTCAGTTTTGTGCCAAAAACATACCCACGCTATTTGGGGTGCAATTTTTATCGTTTTCGATCAGTAAGACTAAAAAATGTTTTGGTCGACTTTTGACAACTTTTTTAGGCCTGGGTACCACTAGAGTAGGCCAAAAGCATGCAAAGTGGAAAACCGGGCTCGGATGACTCGGTTTGGCACCTTAAACTAACCCACACTGTTTGGGGTGCAAATCTTATAGTTTTTGTTAGAACGACTGAAAAATGTTTCAGTAGAATTTTGACTCGGTTTTGCACCCGAAACATACCCGCACAGTTTGGGGTGCAGTTTTTATTGTTTCTCGTCATTTTTGAAAAATGTTTCTGTCAGATTTTGATGACTTTTACAGGCCTGGGTACCACTAGAGCAGGAAAAGTCGAGAACCTGGCCCGTATGACTCTGTTTTCCACCTGAAATATACCCACATTACTCGGGACACATTTCTTATCGTTTCCTATCCTTATGGCTAAAAAATGTCTCGATCAAATGTTGATGACTTTTTCGGGCCCAGGTACCATCGAAGGAGGAAAAGTTGAAAACGAGGCATAAATTACTCGGTTTTGCGCCCGAAACATACCCACACTTTTTGGGGTCCAATTCTTATCATTTCCTGAAAAGTAATCAAATTTCGACCGAAACATTTTTCAAATGTACTGACGGGAAACGATAAGAATTGTATCATAAAAAGTATGGGTATGTTTCGGTTCCAAAACCGAGTCATCCGGGCCCGATTTTCAACTTTGTCTGCTCCGATGGTATCTAGGCCAGGAAAAGTGGTCAAAATTCGTCCGAAACATTTTTTAGTCGTACTGACGGGAAACGAAAAGAATTGCACCCCAAAAAAGTATGGGTATGTTTCGGGTGCTTTAGTGGTGTAAGGACCCGAAAACTCCTCAAAATTGAACTGAAACATTTTTCAACCGAACTGATGGGAAACGATAAAAACTGTATCCCAAAAAGTGAGGGTATATTTCAGGTGCAAAATCGAGTCATCCAGGCCCGATTTTCAACTTTGCCTGCTCCGGTGGTACCCAGACCAGGAAAAGTGGTCAAAATTTGACCGAAACACTTTTTAGTCATACTGATGAGAAACGATAAGAATTGCACCCCAAAAAGTATGGGTATGTTTCGGGCTCTAAACCGAGATCATTTGGGCCCCATTTTCCACTTTTCTTCCTTTGGTGGTGCCCGAGTTCAAAAAGTAGTCAAAACTTATTCGAGATCGTTTTAAGCCGTACAGATGGGAAGCAATAAGAAATGCATCCCAAATAGTGTGGCTACATTTCGAGTGCCAAAACCGAGTCATCCAGGCTCGAATCTCAACTTTGACTCCTCTTGTAGTGCCACAGCCCGGAAAAGTTGTCAAATTTCGACCGAAACATCTTTGAGGCTTACTGATGGGAAAGGATAAGAATTCTACCCCAAAAAGTATGGGTATGTTTCGAGAGCTAAACCGAGTCATATGGCCCCGTTTTCAACTTTTCATACTTTAATGGTGCAAGGACCCGAAAAGTCCTCAAAATTCTATCGAAACATTTTTCAACCAACCTGACGGAAAATGATAAAAATTGTATCCCAAAAAGTATGGGTATTTTCGGGTGCAAAATCGAGTCATCCGGGCCCGATTTTCAACTTTGCCTGCTCCGGTGGTACCCGGGAAAGGAAAAGTGGTTAAAATTCGACTGAACCATTTTTTAGCCGTACTGATGGGAAACGATAAGAATTGCACCCCAAAAAGTGTGGGTATGTTTCGGTCGCTAAACCGAGTGATGTAGGCCCCGTTTTCAACTTTTCCTTTTTCTCCGGTGGTGCCTAGACCTGAAAATTCGTCAAAATTCGACTGAAACATTTTTCAACCGTACTGACGGGAAACGATAAGAATTGCATCCAAAAAAGTGTGGGTTTGTTTCGGATGTAAAACCGAGTCATCCAGGTCCAATTCTCTACTTTTCCTGCTCCCGCGGTCTCGGAAAAGTGGTCAAAATTCAACCGAAACATATTTTAGCTGTACTGATGGAAAACGATAAGAATTGCACCCCAAAAAGTGTGGGTATGTTTCGGGCGCTAAACCGAGTGATGTAGGCCCCGTTTTTAACTTTTCCTTTTTCTCCGGTAGTGCCTGGACCCGAAAAGTCGTCAAAATTTGACCAAAACATTTTTCAACCGTACTGACGGGAAAAATTAAGAATTGCACCCCAAAAAGTGTTGTTATGTTTCGGGTGCAAAATCGAGTCATCCGGGCTTAATTTTCAACTTTGCTTCCTCCCGTGGTATTCGGGTCCAGAAAAGTCGTCAAAATTCGAGTAAAATATTTTTCAGCCATGCTGATGTGAAACAATAAGAAGTGCACTCGAAAAAGTGTGGGTATGTTCTGGGCGCTAAACCGAGTCATCTGGGCCCCGTTTTCAACTTTTCCTGCTTCGATGGTGCCCAGGCCCCAAATAGTTGTCAACATTCGACCAAAACATTTTTCGTCCTTACTGATAGGGAACGATAAAAATTGCACCTCAAATAGTGTGGGTATGTTTTGGGTGCAAAACCGAGTCATTCGGGCCCGATTTTCAACTTTGGTGGTCAAAATTCAACCGAAACATTTTTTAGCCGTATTGATGGGAAACGATAAGAATTTCACCTCAAAAAGTGTGGGTATGTTTCGGGCACTAAACTGAGTCATCTTGGCCCCGTTTTCAACTTTTCTTCCTTTAAAAGCGCCCAGGCCCGAAAAGTCGTCAAAACTTGACCGAAACATTTTTCAACCATACTGACGGGAAACGATAAGAATTGCACCACAAAATGTGTTTTCCAAATTTTTTTGACAAATATATAGGTAAAAGAAAAAAGAAAATGTCAAAATACTAAAAAAATATAAAACAAAAGGTTAACCATGGAATTTTGAAAAAAAAAATTATTTCACATATGTATATTTTTTTGAAAGAACTTCCAGAATTGTTTTGAATTCGTTGATAAAATCTCTAATCCATAAAATAAAACACTACAAAAATTTCCATAACTTTGTGACAAGTATGGATTGGTGGAAGAGAAAAAAAGATGTCAAAAACATAGAAACTAAATAGTAAACGATGGAGTTTTGGAAAAGAAATTGGATTTCAAATATCTCTATTTTTATTTAAAAAAATCCACAATTTTCGAGAGTTATTTGATAAAATCTCTAATCGATACACTAAAACATCACAAAAAATTTTAGAATTTGTTCACTACTATAGATACGTGAAATATAAAAAAAATGTCAAAAAAATAAAAAAGCGAACAATAAACGATAGAGTTTTTGAAAAATATTCGAAATCAAATATATCTATTTCTTAGCAAAAAAGAATTCCAGAATTTTTTAAAATTTGTGGATAAAATGTTTAATCCATCCAATAAAACACCATAAAAATTTTCATAACTTTTTAGCAAGTATGGATAAGTGAAATAGAAAAAAAATGTCAAAAAATATAAAAATAAATAAATAAACAATAGTAAATGAAGGAGTTTTTTTTTAAAAATTGGATTTCAAATATCTCAACTTTTCTTAAAAAAAATCCATAATTTTTTAGTGTATTTTAATAAAATCCCTACTCAGCACAATAAAGCACCACAAAAATATCGATTTCAAATATCTCTATTTTAAAAAGAGTATTCTAGAATTCTTTCATAAAATCTCTAATCCATACAATAAAATACCTAAAAGATTTCCAAATTTTTTTTATAAATATAGATAGGTAAAATAGAAAAAAGATGTCAAAAATAATAAAAAATCAAAAAGCAAATGATGGAATTTGGAAAATGTTTTGGATTTGAAATATCTCTATTTTTCTTAATAAAAATTCAAGAATTTTCATGAATTAATCTATAATCCGTATAATAAAACACCACAAAAATTTTTAATATTTTTTGACAAGTTTGGATAGGTGAAATAGAAAAACACAGTCAAAAATTCTAAAAAAGTAAAACCAAGAAGTAAAGATGGAATTTATTAAAATTTTGGATTTCAAATATCTTTATTTTTTTTAGAAAAGTATTCCATGATTTTTCAAAATTGTTTTATAAAATCTCTAATCCATAAAGCAAAACAACATAAAAAATTTTCCAAAATTTTTTGAAAAGTACAGATAGATGAAATAGAAAGGAAAATGTCAAAAATACTAAAAAAATAAAAAAGAAATCGTAAACCGTGGAATCTTGGAACAAAATTTATTTCACATATGTATATTGTTTTAAAAGAACTTCCAGAATTTTCCAGAATTCGTTGATAAAATCTCTAATCAATAAAGTAAAAACTAAATAGTAAACGATGGAGTTTTGTAAAAAAAAATAGATTTCAAATATCTCTATTTTTCTTTTAAAAAATCCACAATTTTCCAGAGTTGTTTGATAAAATCCCTAATTGATACATAAAAAATTTTAGAATTTGTTCACTATTATAGATACATGAAATAGAAAAAAAGAAGTAAAAAAAAAAAAACGAACAATAAACGATGGGGTTTTTGAAAAATATTCGAAATCAAATGTCTCTATTTCTTAACAAAAACGAATTCCATAATTTTTTTAAAATTCTTTCATAAAATCTCTAATCCATAATTTCCAAATTTTTTTGACAAATGTATAGGTAAAAGAGAAAAAAATGTCAAAAATACTAAAAAAATAAAAAAACTAATAGTAAATGATAGAATTTTGAAAATGTTTTGGATTTCAAATATCTTTATTTTTCTTAATAAAAATTCAAGAATTTTCCAGAATTCTTTGAAAAAATCTATAATCTGTATAATAAAACACTACAAAAATTTCCATAATTTTTTGACAACTTTGGATAGGTGAAATATATAAAAAAAAGATGTCAAAAATGCTGAAAGAAATAAAAATTAAGTAGTAAACGATGGAATTTTCGAGAAATTTTAGATTTCAAATATCTCAATTTTTTTGAAAATAAAATACCATTACTTTCCAGAAATTTTTGATAAAATCTCGGATCCATACAATAAAACGACACAAAATTTTGAAGAATTTCAAATATCTTTATTTTTCTGAAAATGGTTTTTTTTTTCAAAAAAAAATAAAGATATTTGAAATCCAAAATTTTACAAAAATTCTATTGTTTACTATTTCTTTGTTATTTTTTGAGCATTTTTGACAACTTGTTTTTCCTATTTCACCTTATCTAACTTGCCAAAAAATTACGGAAATTTTTATAGTGTTTTATTATACGTATTATAGATTTTATCAATAAAATCCAATTTTTCTTCCAAAAATCCATCGTTTACTATTTTTTTATTTTTTTGACATCTTTTCTTCTCTTTCACCTATCTATACTTGTGAAAAAAATTATGGAAATTTTTGTTGTGTTTTATTGGAAGGATTAGAGATTTTACCAGATAATTTTGGAATCTTCTAGAAGTTCTTTTACAAAAATATAGATATGTGAAATAATTTTTTTTCCAAAATTTCGGGATTTACTATCTGTTTTTTTATTTTTTTTATTTTTGACATTTTCTTTTCTATTTTATGGATTAGAGACTTTATCAAAGAATTTTAAAAAATCAAGGAACACTTTTTAAAAAGAATATAAACATTTGAAATCCAAAATTCTTCATAAATTCCATCATTTACTTTTTTGGCTTTTTAATTTTTTAGCATTTTTGACATCTTTTTTTCCTATTTCACCTATCCAAATTTGTCAAAAAATTCTAAACATTTTTTAGGTGCTTTATTATACGGATTATAGATTTTATTAGAGAATTATAAAAATTCTTGGATTTTTATTAGGAAAAATAGAGATATTTGAAATCTAAAACACTTTCAAAATTCCATCGTTTACAATTTGCTTTTTGATTTTTTACTGTTTTTGAAATCTTTTTTTCTTTTATTTTACCTATCTATATTTGTCAAAAAAAAATGGAATTTTTTTTGGTGTTTTATTGTACGGATTAGAGATTTTATGAAAGAATTATGAGAAATTGTATAATTTTTTTTAATAGAGATATTTGAAATCGAATATTTTTGTTGTTTTTTTATTGTATTGAGTAGAGATTTTATTAAACAATTCTTGAAAATTTTGGTTTTTTTTCAAAAAGTTTGAGATATTTCAAATCCAAAATTTCACCAAAATTCCACTGTTTACTATTTCTTTTTTATTTTTTTATCATTTTTGACATCTTTTTCTTCTATTTCACTTATCCAAACTTGTTAAAAAATTATGGAAATTTTTGTAGGGTTTCATTATACAGATGATAGATTTTATTAATGAATTCTGGAGAATTCTTGATTTTTTTAAGAAAAATAAAAATATTTTAAATCGAAAACATTTTCAAAATTCTATCGTTTACTATTTATTTTTTGGTTTTTTATTATTTTTGACAAGTTTGGATAGGTGAAACAGAAAAAAACAAATATAAAAAATGATAAAAATATGAAAAACAAGTTGTAAACGATAGAATTTTTGAAGAATTTTGGATTTGAAATATCTATATTTTTTTTAGAAAAATATTCCATAATTTTCTAGAATTCTTTGACAAAATCTCTAATCCATAAAATAAAACATCATAAAAAATTACAGATTTTTTTGACAAGTATAGATGGATCAAATACAAAAGAAAGTATCAAAAATACTAAAAAAATAAATAAACAAATATTAAACTGTTGAATTTTGAAAAAAATTAATTTTACATATCTATGTTTTTTTGAAAGAACTTACGGAATTTTCCATAATTCGTTGATAAAATCTCTAATCCATCCAATAAAACACTATAGAAATTTCCATAATTTTTTGACAAGTATGGATATATGAAAGAGAAAAAAAGATGTCAAAAAAATAAAAATTAAATTAGTAAGCGATGGAGTTTTGGAAAAAAATTGATCTCAAATATCTCTATTTTTTTGAAAAAAAATATAATTTTCTAGAATTCTTTGATAAAATCTCGGATCCATACAATAAAAAACACTAATTTTTTTATAATTTTTTGACAACTATAGATCGGTAAAAAGATGTCGAAAATACTAAAAAAAGAGAAAATAGCAAAACTATGGAATTTGTAAAAAATTTCGGATTTCAAATATTTGTATTTTTAAAAAAGATCTAGATTTTTTCAAAATTTTTAATTTTTAAAAAATCCACAATTTTCCACAGTTGTTTGATAAAATCTCAACTCAGTACAATAAAACACCACAAAAATATTCGATTTCAAATATCTCTAATTTAAAAAAAAAATTCCAGAATTTTTTAAAAATCTTTTATAAAATCTTTAATCCATATAATAAAGCACTAGAAAAATTTCTAGAATTTTCCAGAATTCTTTCATAAAATCTCTAATTCATACAACAAAACACCACAAAAATTTCGAATTGTTTTTTACAAATATAGATAGGTAAAATAGAAAAAAATGTCAAAAATACTAGAAAATCAAAAAGTAAATAGTAAACGATGGAATTTTGAAAATGTTTTGGATTTCAAATAACTCTATTTTTCTTAATAAGAATTAAGAATTTTCCAAAATTCTCTAATAAAATCTATAATCTGTATAACAAAAGACCACAAAAATTTCTAAATTTTTTGACAAGTTTGGATAGGTGAAACAGAAACAAAACAGATGTCAAAAATGCTAAAAACTAAAAAAGAAGTTGTAAATGATGGAATTTATGAAGAATTTTGCATTTGTTAGTATAGCTGAATATCGTTTCGGTAGAATTTTGATTACTTTTTCACACCCGGGTACCATCAGCGTAGCCCCAAAGCAAGCAAAGTTGAAAACCGGGTCCGGATAACTCATATTTGCACGTGAAACATCCTCGTACAGTTTGTGGTGCAATTCTTATCATTTCTCGTCACTATGATTGAAAAATGTTTCGGTGCAATGTTGACGACTTTTCTGGGCCCGAATACCGACGGAGAAGGCCTGTAGCAGGCCAAGTTGATAATCGAGCCCAAATGACCTGGTTTTGCACCCGAAATATGCCCACACTATTTTGGGATGCAGTTCTTATCGTTTGCCCTCAGTACGGATGAATAATGTTTCGGTCGAATCTTGACGATTTTTCCGGGCCCGGGTACCACCAGAGTAGCACCAGAGTAAGGAAAGTTCAAAGCCGATCCTATATGACTCGATTTTGCACACGAAACATACCCACATAGTTTAGGGCGCATTTCTTATCGTTTCCCATCAGTACGGTTGAAAAATGTTTCAGTCCAAATTTGAGGACTTTTACGAGCCCGGATACCAATGGAGCAACGAAGTTAAAAACCGAACCTGTATGACTCGATTTTGCACCCGAAACATACCCACACTATTTAGATCACGTTTCTTATCGTTTTTTATCCGTATGGTTGAAAAATGTCCCGATCAAATTTTAACGACTTTTCTTGGTCCGGGCACCACCAGAGTAGCAAAAGTTGAAAACGGGGTCCAGATTACTCTATTTTCCACCCGAAACACACTCGCATTGTTTAGGGTGTGGTTTTTATCGTTTTCCGTTAAAACTTCTCAAATATGTTTCGGTCGAATTTTGATAACTTTTTTGGGCTTGGGTACCACCGGAGTAGGCCCGAAGTAGACAAAGATGAAAACCGAGCCCGGATGACTCGGTTTTGCACTCAAAACATATTCACACAGGTTGTGCTTTAGTTCTTATCGTTTCCTGACAGTAGGGTTTAAAGATGTTTCGGTCAAATTTTGATAACTTTTTCGGGCCTGTGTACCACCGGAGCAAGCTAAGTTCATAACCGGGCCCAGATGACCCGGTTTTGCACCCGAAACATACCCACACTATTTGGGATGTAGTTCTTATCCTTTGTAGTCAGTATGACTAAACATTATTTCGGTCGAATTTTGATGACTTTTTGTGGCTCGAGCACTATCAGAACAGGCAAAGTTGAAAATTGGGCCCGTATGACTGGGATTTGCATCCACAATATACCTACACTATTTGGGACGCATTTCTTATCGTTTCTCATCCGTACGACTGAAAATATTTCAGTCGAATTTTGACGACTTTTTCCGGCCTAGGCACCACCGAAACCGTAAAAGTTGAAAATGGGGCCCAGTTGACTCGATTTTGCTCCTGAAACATACCCACACTTTTGGGGTACAATTCTTACTGTTTCCCGTCAATACGACTAAAAGATGTTTCGGTCAAATTTTGACGACTTTTCCAGAATCAGGCACCACTAGAGCAGCTAAAGGTGAAAACTGGGCTTAGATGACTCCGTTTTGAACTTGAAAATAGCTGCACTGTTTGGGAGTGCAGTTGTTATCGTTTTCCGTCAATATGCCCGAAAAATGTTTTGGTCAAATTTTGATAACTTTTCTGGGCTCGAGTACCAATCGAGCAGGCCCGAAGAAGGCCTGAAGCAGGCAAAGTCGAAAACCGGGACCGGATGACTCGGTTTTACACCAGAAACATTCCCACGCTATTGGGGGTGCAATTCTTATTGTTTTCTGTCGGTACGACTAAAAAATGTTTCGATCGATTTTTGATTACTTTTTCAGGCCTGAGTACCACTGGAGAAGGGAAAGTTAAAGGTCGAGCTCGTTTATCTACGTTTTGCACCTGAAACTAACCCACATTGTTTCGAGTGTAGTTCTTATCATTTCTTTTTAGTACGACTGAATAACTTTTCGGTTGAATTTTGATAACTTTTACGGGTCCGGGTACCACCGAAGCAATCCCGAACAACGCAAAGTCGAAAACTGGGCCTAGATGACTCAGATTAGCACACGAAACATACCCACACAGTTTGTGGTGTAATTCTTATAGTTTTCCGTCAGAAAGGTTGAAAAATGTTTCGGTCAAATTTTACGACTTTTCCGGGTCCTGGTATCATCGAAGCAGGATAAGTTGATAACTGGGCCTAGACGACCAGGTTTTGCACCTGAAACATACCCATACTATTTGGGATTCAGTTCATATCGTTTGTCGTCAGTATAGTGGAAAAATGTTTCAGGTTGAATTTTGGCGATTTTTTCTGGCCCGAGCACCGTCGGAGCAGGCAAAGTTGAAAATCGGGCTCAAATGACTTCGTTTTCCACCTGGAACATACCTACACAGTTTCTGGTGCAGTGTTTATTGTTTCCCGTCAGTACTATTGAAAAATGTTTTGGTCGAATTTTGACGACTTTTTCAGGCCTAGTATCACCGAAGCAGGATAAGTTAGTAACCGGGCCCGGATTACCAGATTTTGCAATCCAAACATACTCATACTATTTGGGATGCACTTTGTATCGCTTGTCGTCACTACAGTGGAAAATGTTTCGGTTGAATTTTATCGACTTTTTAAGGCCCGAGCATTGCCAGAGCAAGCAAAGTTGAAAATCGGGCTCAGATGACTTCGTTTTACACCCGAAACATACCCACACAGTTTGTGGTGCAGTTTTTATCGTTTCCTGTCAGTATGGTTGAAAAATGTTTCGGTTGAATTTTGACGACTTTTCTGGGCCTGGGTCCACCGGAGCAGGCAAAGTTGAAAATCGGGCCTAGATGACTGTATTTTGCACCTGAAACATACCTACACTATTTAGGGCCCAGTTCTTATGATTTCCCATCAGTACGGCTAAAAACTGTTTTGGTCCAGACCAGGCTAAATTGATAGCCAAGCTTGGATAACCAGGCCATATTGTTTGAGGTGCAGTTCCTATCATTTGTCGTCAGTATGGCTGAAAAATGTTTCGATCAAATTTTATGAGTCTGGGAACCATCAATGCAGGTAAAGTTGAAAATCGGCCTTATATGACTCGGTTTTGTACTCAAAAATATACCCACACTATTTGCGACACATTTCTTATAGTTTCCCATCCGTACGGCTAAAAATTGTCTAGGTCAACTTTTGACTACTTTTTCTGGCACAGGCACCACTAAAACAGGAAATGTTCAAAATGGGTCCTAGATGACTCAGTTTTGCCCCCGAAACATACCCATACTTTTTTAGGATGCATTTCTTGTCGTTTCCCGTCAGTGCGACTAAAAAATGTTTGGGACGAATTTTGACTACTTTTCTGGGGCCGGTCACCGCCGAAGCGGCCAAAGGTGAAAACGGGGCCCGGATGACTCGGTTTTGCACCCGAAACATACCCGCACTGTTTGGGGCGCAGTTATTATCATTTCCGTCAGTACGCCTAAAAAATGTTTCGGTTGAATTTTGACTTTTCTGGGCTCGAGTACCACCGAAGTAGGCCCGAAGCAGTCAAAGTTGAAGACCGGGGCCGGATGACTCAGTTTCACACCAGAAACATACCTACATTATTTGAGGTGCACTTCTTATCATTTCCCATCAGTACGACTAAAAATGTTTCGGTTGACTTTTGACGACTCTTTTAGGCTAGTGCACCACCGGAGTAAGCAAATTTGAAAATCGTCACTAAATGTCTTGATTTTGCACCCCAAACATACCCACACTATTTGTCGTGCAATTCTTTTTGTTTCCCGTCAGTATGCCCGAAAAATGTTTCGGTCGAATTTTGACGACTTTTTCGAGCCTGGGCACCCCTTAAGTAGGCCAGGAGCGGGCAGAGTTGAAAATCGGGCCCGAATGACTCCGTTTTGCACCTGGAACATACCCACACTGTTTGGCTGTTGTTCTTACTTTCCTGTCAGTACGACTGAAAAATGTTTTAATCAAATTTTAACGACTTTTCTGGGTCCGGGCACTACCCGAGCAGTCAAATACCCACACTATTTGGGGTGAAAATCTTATCGTTTCCCTTCAGTGAGGCTGAAAAATATTTTGGTCAAATTTTGTCCACTTTTCCGGCATTTCCGGAAAAGTCCTGAAGGAGGCAAAGTAGAAAACAGAGCTCAGATGACTCGATTTTACACCTGAAACATACTCGCACTGTTTGGGATGTAGTTCTTATCGTTTCTTGTCAATATGGCTGAAAAATATTTCTGTCGAATTTTGATGACTTTTCCAGGCCCGGGCACCACCGTAGTAGGTAAAGTTTGAAATCGGACCCAGATGTATCGTTTTTGCACCTAAAACATACCCCACTATTTGTGGTGCAGTTCTTATCATTTCCCGTTAGTACATTTCAAAAAAGATTTGGACCAATTTTGACGACTTTTACGGGCCCGGGCACCACTAGAGCAGGCCCAAAGCAGGCAAAGTTGAAAATCGGGCCCGAATGACTCGATTTTTCACTCGAAACATAACCACACTGTTTGTGGTGCAATTCTTATTGTTTCCCGCAATACAGCCGAAAAATGTTTCTGTCAAATTTTGACGACTTTTCCTAGCTCAGGCACCACCGAAGCAGGCAAAGTTGAAAACCGGACCCGGATGACTTGGTTTGACACTCGAAACATACCCACACTGTTTGTGGTGCAGTTCTTATTGATTCCTATCGGTAGGGGTGAAAAAAGTTTCAGTCAAATTTTGACGATTTCTAGGCCTGGGCACCACCGTAGTAGGGATTTTGAAAACCGGACCCGATGACTCGGTTTTGCATCCAAAACATACCCACACATTTTGTGGTTCAATTCTTATCGTTTTCTGTCAGTGTCAATGAAAAAGGTTTTGGTCGAATTTTGACGACTTTTCCGGGCCCAAGCTTGACCGGAGCAGGCAAAGTAGAAAACCGAGCATGAATGACTCGGTTTTGCAGTCGAAACATGTCCACACTGTTTGGGGTGCAGTTTGTATCGTTTCCCGTTAGTATAGCTAAAAAAATTTTCGATCAAATTTTGATGACTTTTCCAGGCCCGGGCACCATCGAAGCAGGCCCTGGCACCACTAGAGCAGGCAAAGTTGAAAACCGGTCCCAGATGACTCGATTTTGTACCCAAAACATACTTACACTATTTGTGGTGTTATTCCTGTCATTTCCTGTCAATACAGCTGAAAACATTTTTAGTCAAATTTTGACGATCACAGACACCCCTAGAGTTGGCCGGAAGTAGGCAAAGTTGAAAACCATGTCCGGATGACTCAATTTTCCAACCCGAAACATACCCATACTGTTTGGGTGAACTTCTTATCGTTTCTCGTCATAGTACAAATATTAATGTTGATTTGAAAAGTTTATTTAATAAGCACCCGAAACATACTCACACTATTTGTGGTGTTATTCTTGTCGTTTCCTGTCAATACGGCCGAAAACATTTTCAGTCAAATTTTGACGATCACAGACACCCCTAGAGTTGGCCGGAAGCAGGCAAAGTTGAAAACCATGTCCGGATGACTCAGTTTTCCAACCCGAAACATACCCATACTGTTTGGGTGAACTTCTTATCATTTCTCGTCATAGTACAAATATTAATGTTGATTTGAAAAGTTTATTTAATAAGCATATCATTCTAAATTCTTACATCATATATAAAGTTTGTAAAGTGTGTTGAAAATATATATCATAAAATTTATTTGGAAGAAAAAACTATTTGTAGAATGATATAATTTCACAGTGATACTGTACATGAATATTATTGAGATTCCTAATGCTCCATTAATATATTTGCAATTTCTTGAAAACACACAAAGGAAATATTACTAGTTTGTCATCTTCTAAGGAAAAATTATTATTTTTTTATTATTTTAAAATTTTCAAATAATATATATATATATATATATATATATATATATATATATATATATATATATATATATTTTATAAAAAAATAT
>Ga0099824_1002181_pt1 | contig 28548 bp, 15 predicted proteins | sample SiratrowhiteBW_FD_76837 | JGI IMG/M metagenome (GOLD analysis project Ga0099824, IMG submission 76837) | Root nodule microbial communities of legume samples collected from California, USA - Siratro white BW | ecosystem: Host-associated > Plants > Roots > Nodule | place: USA: California... | reverse complement strand
TATAAAAAAACAAAAAATATAAATATATATATAAATATATTAAAATATATATATATATATATATATATATATATATATATATATATATATATATATATATATATATATATATATTTTAGATAATAAATAAATATTTCATTATTCATATTCGATTATAAATATATTTCGGAGTAGGTATGTAAAACTACAATTATATCATTTCAGAATTTGTTTTAAATTAGCCATGATTATCACTAATAGTTATTTTTCCGGTGACGAAATAAATTTTATTATCATATAAGTTAAATGACTTAATGATTCTATTTTAGTTATATAAACATAAAAAAATTTAAAGATTCTATTTTCATTTTAATTTTTTTTATTATATTTTTGGCGTTTTTATCTCGTACTTTTATGATTTCACACATTTTTTTTTCATTTTTAAAATTTTGCACATATTATTCCTAGATACATTATAACACTGTCAATGTTAATAATATCTACATTAGCATCACACATATTTTTATGTCAAACTTAGTGTCATGCAATAACTTACATTTTAATATTATCCGACTGTGAAAATTTTAAAATTTTAAAATAATATGGCATACAAGGTGAAAGAAAAATATAATAAAAAATTTAGAAAATTATTAAAAGTAAGGTGTAAATTGTGTCATCATATATGTAAAAATATATTGAAAACAAGATAAAAATATAACATAATAGTAAAATTCAAAGAGGTTATTATATATTAATAATAGAAGAATAATTATGTTTAAAAGATAAAGTTATACTGAAATAGCATTCGATCCACACATTAATAGTTAAAAATGGTCGTTAATTAATAAATAACATATATTTACATTTTACATATAGTGAACTATTAAATTATGGATACTAATTTACTTAATATTGACTTTTAAAGACTGAGTTTATGTATCATGACTCTATTATATATAACTATGCCATCACAAATTTCCAAGCCAGATGTTGTATGCCATACAACAACATTCTTCATTGGTTTGGTTTCTTCGCTATTCAACTTTCAAAGATTTAAAAGAAAAAAAAAGTGTTAGAAATTTGAGAAAGTCTTTCTTGTGTTGGAAAAATATAGTGATTGTTAGGTATTTAAGTGTGAGTTTAAGTTGCACATTAGATAGGAATAAAAAAGTTGAGCAACAAATAAAAAAGAAGACCCACAAAACCTAATGCCTTAAAGTTTTGGGTTGAAGGTAGTGTCATTCCCTTATATGGGTTTGACTCAGTTCTCATTGTTAGAAATCTTCCCAGTGTTTCTCCCTCAGATTCTTTTAGCAGGTGGTATCAGAGCCGATGGTTTGCGGCTTGGGTGACCCTGTATGGAAAGTCTTTCTGATGAAGGTTTCAAGCAAGCGTGTCCCATATAAGTGTGCGAACGACGGTACAAGTAAGGGGTCCTTTGCTTCTGCTGGAGGAGAAGTGTATCAACTCTCTCATTCTTACTCAATGTGAGACTTAGACTCACATTTGAATACCTAACAATCTCTTCCTCAAGTGAGAGTCCCTCCTCCACATTGATACAATGAGAACTGAGTCAAATCACATAAGGGAATGATGTCACCTTTAACCCAAAACCTTGAGGCATTGGGTTTGCAGGTCTTCTTTCTTATATGTTGCTCAACTTTATCATTCTTACCCAGTGTAAGACTTAGACTTACACTTAAATACCTAACGCTACCTTCAACCCAAAACCTTAAGACATTGAGTTTGCAAGTCTTCTTTTTTATATGTCGCTCAACTTTCTCATTCTTACATAATGTAAGACTTAGACTCACACTTAAATACCTAACAATAATAATAAGAGTTCCTTCACCACCACCATTATCACAAAATTGAGAAGATGAAACCACAGATAATAGAACCAAAGCAACTAGGAACCGAAAGTTTTCCTACGCTGTCGACGACAACAAAATGAACTCTAAGGACTAATGCAAAAATCTTTGGTGAGAAAGCTAAAATTTCTGGCAAGAATAATTGGTAGACTTTATATACATCAAAAAGTAAAGAAATTCACATTGGATTGAGAAAGTCAATAATTTTCTACCTTAGATTAAAATTTATCCATTACTCATATTTTAAGTAAACACACAAATTGTAAAATTATAATTGACTTAATTAATACAAACTTAAATAAATATTAAAAGTATATTTATTAACGTCAATTTAAACAACATTAACTTAAATAAATATTAAAAAATATATTAATTTAAGTTAAAGTAATACTAATTTAAATAAATATAAACACTAAAATTAAGTAAAATTAAAGTCAGTTAGACCAATATTAACTTTAATATATTTAATTTTATTAAATATTTTTATTTTAGTTTCAACTTAGAATCAATTTAATAAACTCTATTTATAATGTTAGATAGACTAAACTGATTCTAACTTTTTTTTTATTTGGATTTTAAAAAAACAGTCTAGTAAAGTGATTCAAAGTCTTTACATAATAAAAAGATAAATTTTATAATAATTTTTATTTTTTTAATTTATTAAAAAAAATTAAATTTATTTGTGTTAGTAAAGTCAATTAAATCGATTTTAATAATATCCCATTTTAGGTCGATAGTTTTGATTAAAAGCTAATTCATTGTTTTTTTTTAAAGTAAATTCATTGTTTTTATTGTTTTCTTGTAATAAGAAATTAGCAAGACAATTTCATGGCAAGAATATCCATGCCACTATAACACATATTTCTACATAAACATTACATGCTATACTTTAATATTATCAATAAACTAATTAAACAATGTTCAAGTAATTAAAAGCCAAAATTTGTGAAATTTTAATAATACTGGATAAAACGTGGGAGAAAACACATTAAGAAAATTTAGAAAATCTTAAAATTAATGATGCAAATTGTGCTATTATACCTAAAAATACATTGAAAACGATATAAAAGAATTTATATTAATAGAAAAATAAATGGTAAAAATAATCTGGACTTCATCCCATGTGTAGGGAGGGGAAAATTAAAAGGAAAAGAAACATGTTCAAAAAATCTAAATCAAACTCACAATTTCACGAGCAGGTGTCCACAATCCTTGTTATCCACTCTATGAGAAACTAGACAGTAAGACTCCATACTTTTTGGAATACTCAAAATACAACATATAATACTAAAATTAAAACATTACTGTGCATAATGGATAGAAGTTATAATTATATTTAGCAAAAAAAGTTAGTGAAATCAAAAAAATATATTAATCAAATAATATATTATGAAAGTCATTAAAAGGGTTTACAGAAATAAATAAATAAAATATTAAAAAAAAGTCAATACAGAACAATTAATTTATGATTGAGGTAATATAATATTAAAATTACAAGCTATTATTTTTTCAGTTTTTAATTATACTATTATTTTGCATCAACAAATAAATATGCTTATATATATATATATATATATATATATATCAGAGATAAAAGACAAGAGACAACTTGGAGAATGGAGTGCTTAAACTGGTTGTACTTGAAGATTTGGGTGTGCCTTGAATTTTTAGCATGATATCTACAAAGATGTTTTGGTGTTATCAACTACTAGCTACATCCAATGTAATCTATTTTCTTTTACTCTTTTGTTATTTTCTGATCACATCAAGTACACCAAACTTAGCATGTCTTAAAAGATTGCTAGGACCTTCCATGATCTTGTTATAGATTTTGAATTCCTCACTTCATATATATGCTGTATTGGTTGACAAGACACCAAATAGCCATACATACCAATAAGCCATTTTTGGTTATTCTTAAAAAAAGCATTGAGGAATTTTGATCTGAAGGAATTTCATAAATCACAGAATATTCGGTAATTGATTTCTTATATTGGATATGCATTTTCGTGGAAATAAAAAAGTTGAACCCTATGTATTTTCCTTTCATAAAATATTGTTTGTTTTTTCCTTTATCCCTTTTTGATCACAAGATGATGCAGTTGTTGAGTTGTTACAATATATATTTATGATTTTTTTTGTTTTCATTTTCATTAACAAATATTTATACAAATAATCATGGAAATTATATATTATTTATAAATGCTTTATGTACAATTTTTTCAAAGAAAATGATAAAACATTATAATTATTAGTAAAATTTACGAATCAAGGGCATCTTAGTTATATTGTTCAATTGATTTGACCTGCAATGAGAAGACATCGAAGCCATGAAAAACACTCCTAAGAAAAAATAACCTTAAAACTTTCAAGTTATAATCAGAATAGTTTCAATAGGTTAGGATTTTGTAAGATCAAAATAAAAAATTAATATGAAAAACATAATAAGTCATGCTCGAGAGTGCTTCCAAGGGAATCTTCTTACTTTTTCACCACATAAAAGAAGAGGGAATGAATATTATTTTCTCGATCTACTTTATCTTCCTTTTTTCTGTAAAGGAAGCTTAGATTTTAATCATAATTCCGCTGCAAGCACTTAAAACTTCATATGGTTTTGGCATGAGCTAAGATATTGATACCTAATAATACATAATTAGCTATTGATTAAAGCATAAAGCTATTGTACTTGATAAATAATACTTATAACAAAGCATGTGTTACCCTTTATTTCTTAAACCTTGGTATAATTCAGCCCCAACATTTATAGCTTGCAACTCCACACAACTCATATGCACTGCTATTAAAAAAATCTTTTTGTTTCTAATACATATAGGTTTCCATATAGCTTGACATGCATGATTCATGCATTTTAGATACGGTTCTCTCAAAATCTTCGTCACTTAAACTAATGTTTATCAAAGTAGCTAAACAATGCTAGGGAAAATGAAGAGTAGTAGGTAACCTATGCAATCATGTTAAAAGTCATGAAAAGTTCATAAAAGGCGTAAAACGAGTCTTCATAAAGAAAAAAAAAATGTTTATGGAAGTACTTACAAAAATAAGCAATTCTTAAAATATTTATTACGGATTATCAATTAATAATTATAACATTATATTGTTAATTGATAATAATTATGTTGATTACAAATTTTTGAATAAACTTGTTTGTGTAACGTATTGTGTCGATTATTAGTATGGGATTTGTTATTTTATTAGGACAATTTACACAAATCATCTCCCAAAACAATTCTCTTAAATTGTGGATAGAAAACTCTCGAATGAAATCAGGGTTTTCTCATTACCAAATAGTCCAAATTCAAGTTAATTAGTATTTATTCCTGTTTAAACACATATTATAGAATCTTCTAGTCATATGGTATAATCTTTGATATACTTGTTTTTCATATATTTAAGCACTAATTAATTAGCTAGCAAAAAGCATGCTTAAATATATGAAGTAATTAATTAGTTGCAAAGGAGCCAGGACCACAGAAGAGATGCAATTAGGCTATCTTGAGCAGAATTTCCACAGAATGGTTTGAAAGTGCACTGATTTGAGTGGTCACTAGTAGTTGTCTGAGCAGAGTGCAGTATCTAAAACAAATAAGAGCACAACACGCACTTCCTAAGTGATACGCATTCAAAAGTAGGGTGTTGATAGGACTGGCCAGCCATGGGGTGTCGTCCCTTTGCTGGAAAGTGCACCAATTTTATGGCTAACCTCTTAGGGTTATTAACCTAATACCATTTCCACAAACTACATATACTTTCTTCATAAAACAATCTACAAATATCAAGAACACTAATTAACAAAACATAGATGAAATTGCAAAAATAATCAACACTTCTTAATTTCATACAGTGATAATTAATAAACTATGGAAACTTTTTAAATGTTAACAATTGTTTTAAAGTGGAAGTACTGTTTTCTGTATTTTGTTGAACTATAGGGAAGCCTATGTCATATATTCATGGCAATAAAGGTATAGAGCATTATCATCAAACACGATACTTTGTACTTTATTTGCTAATTCAAGTGTGGATTTTGTCACTTGCAAACTTTGTGGCAACCAAGCGCATGTCGGTTCACGTAGTACATTATTCATATTTTCCAAATAGCTGTACTACTTACAGTAAAATCTACATATTCGAAACTGAAACAGAATGAACAGAAAAAATAAAATAAATGGAATTGAAAAGGGAATGAATTATATATACAATTAATTAATCTAGCCTAGCACAGTGTAAATAATTCCGTAAAGTTAATTTGCATTCAGTATAATCGTTATCTACACTTCTTTTAATTAGTAAATAAATAATACTTTCTGCAACATGAAATTTATCTTAGTAATTTAATCAAGAACGCTGCTTTGTGAAAAGTTTTGAGTCAATTAGTTATTTTTGGTCAAAATAAAGTGAAAACTAAATGAGAGAAAATAAACCAAAAATATCTCAACACGTATTATTCATGCAACTGTATACAAATAGTTCTGTGCTGTATAACTTTTTCCTTCGACGAATGAAATATTTGATTAATTCAACTGCGTAATATAGATGTGACGAAATGAATTGAACCACAGAATGCAGAACATATATTTCTCTTTCCTTTTCAGCCATAAAATTAGATTTTAACACACTTGATGCGTGAGCTTACCATAGACAAATATCATATATGTATTCCAATTTGAAAACAATACATAGTTGTTACATATTCACCAGATTTTCTTTGTCCTTTGCTCCCAAATCATTGATACCACGTATTCTCCAATGTATTTGCTTGCCTATGTCACGTTTCATGCTTTATCATGGCCCATCATTAACATCAACAAAAGTTTCAGACATATTGTAATAAGCAATGAACATCAAAGATCACAATATCCCCAAAGAGGACGTGTAATGTTTTAGACCGCTAGATTAACTCGTAGTAGATTTCTCCAATGTACCCCATAGCCAGCAATCATAGCACACTTTACTTCACCAAAGCCACCATGCACAGTGCACATGGCGCAGTTTGGGGCAAAAATATGCAACTTGTGAAATGACTTAAATTCCCTTCATCGTGTCAGCAGCAATTAGAGCAGTCCCCAAGTGACTGGGAATAGCTGTTTGAGCAAAAGTGGAGCATCACAGAAGCCAAATGGGGATCTAATCCGTAATCACATACCAATCATCACGACGTTTTTGTCTCCTAAACGTGACATGCATGTAGCATATATAGCTAGGTCCAATAACATAATTCAGTCATCAACTTGTAACATTCTGGTTTCGATCAGTATCTTTCGAGAGGACAACGTTGGAATTTTTTTCTTTACTTTTCATTATGTGTCGAGTGTAAAATACTTTGTACCTTTATTTATCTTACTAAACTCATTAAGAATAATATAGTTTATCACTTTCATTCAGATCTCTCTTTTCAGTCATGGAAGTTTGAATTTCAGACATTATAAATAATTCGAGTCGAACTCGATTGAGATCATATGATCATGTTCTTTTTAATCTTTTCTTTAAGTTTGTGAAATTGATTAAAAGTTTAAAACATGTACTAGGAAGAAAAAGAAAAGGTGGATGAAGGGACAAGTTGGGAGTGGAAGCATGGAGCTGTAAGGGGTCCTCTCAAGTAGCAAATGTTGGAACCGAGTGAAGCAGTGAGGAGCCAATGAAGATATCCTTCACACAAGTTGTTTGGTGTTTTTCTGTTTTCTCTTCCCTTTTGATTGCTCTTTTTCTCTCTCGAGTCATAGGCTTTTCAACAGTAGGGTGTGCAAGATTCCACTACCAAACCATAGGCCTCTCAGCTGGTTTTGATAATGGGCTTGTGATGGGGTCGAGGTTCTCAAAAGCCACCTGAATATTTTTCGTAACTAGGGTTGATACTTTTGTTTTGACAATTTGCTTCCTCAATTTTGTCGCTTTCTCAGGTGAAGTTGGATTAGGTTGGACAATTTTCACGAATGGCTGATGAATTGCTTGCAAGGAGAGCACTATCACACAAGAGGACACACCATTCTGATCTTTTATTTGTTACTGTATGGAAGTCAAGACAAAACCTAATCAAAAATATTGTTTGTTTTATTTTATAATGATTTTAATTTATTTTACATTTTAATCCTATTTTTGTTTTGGCCTGCTCACTTAAATTGTTAAAGAAATCAAACAGAAACTTTAGGACCCAAAATATAACTTCATTTTCATCATAATATTGCTGCCAATATCACACTGCAGCAGAACAAGACAACATGGCCGCTGGTTTTACCTTTTAATCATTTCACTTACCATTTTCCAAATGTACTGTTTCAAGAATGCATTCAAACAAGTTGTTAAATATTTAAAGGAAGAATTTTCACTTGTGATTTCGAGAGATCAGTTAATGTATATCCATTCTGTTTAAAAAGTTAATGTCTTTCCAAATATAAAATGATTATATTTATTACGCTTTTTTATGTTACTTTCAAATATGCATTACGCGTGGTATACAATATAAACTATAACTTTCAACTTAATACTTTAAATATAGTTGTTTATTTATTTATAATATAAAATATTCCTTCTAAATTAGTCACATATTTTCGTTTAGTTCTTCCAATATATACATTGCTTTTTTCTTTTATATCAACTTTTCGTTGTGTACATATTTTTTTGAAAGCTTTTATGTCATGCATATGCTTCTTAGTTTTCGTGTATGAATTCACGTACTAAGCACCGGCCACAGAGCAATAGTTACACACGTTTTAGCAAAGTTCAAAAGTGTATATCGAGTAATATAGCTTGGGATAAAAAATGTGAGGATGCAGTTGTTGCTAAATTTGTCTGAGGCACAGTGACCTATTTGTGCACTCAAACTCTAATTGAAGCAAAAAGAAAAGAATGGAAAATAAAAAAAAAAAAGAAAAACTTTGGTCGGTCAAGCTGAAATTTTGACTCATTTTGATCGTCGATTTCAATTGGCAAGGAGAAGACACCGTTCTTTTTCATTATCTTTTGATGAAAAAACATAAAGGGTTTCCACTAAAAAGTATATGATACTACTAATAATAAATCATGCACGCAAATTTGTATCTTTGAAAACCAACCAAAACAAAAAGCCCTCTCACCACTTTTCTCTCCCACATTATTTTGTACTCAACAACAACACTAGCTTCATTGTGGTTAGATGAATGAAACAAAAACCCTCCGAGTTGTCATTCCTTTGTAGTAAGACTCCTCCTTTTTACTTTGAGCATTTATCTATCTTTCAAGTTGCTAAAACATATCCGTTTCAGCAATAAAGAGGGTCTATTATTGAAACCCACTTAGGTCGTCTTCTCCAAAAGTTGCTGGTCAAAAATCATTCTCACACAAAATGTTTTGTCACAGTTCGAGTCCTTACAATCAATCATTCACCCAATCAAACATGCATCTTTATCATCTTTCTTTGTCTAATTTAATACGAATCATGCACCGTCTTCACATAATTTATTCAACCTCTATAATGCTTTCTCTTTATTAATCGCTTTGAAAGCAATGTTTTTTATGCTTTGAGAACACTAATCAAAGTACGTGCGATCTCATGCATGTAGCCCCCAATAGATCGAACAAGTTTGTTCAAGCAATTGAAGACGGAATTGTCGTTATGGAAGGCGAGTGTTGAATAATATATATTAATTGAATTGCTGATGTTATAAATATGAGGGATCTAAAAGGAATTTAGGGCACTTGGTGCGATTGACCCTAAATTGTTGGGAACAGACTTTGAGCAAATGCCTTATGGATAACCTCACTTTAGGGAGATTGATGATCAATCGAATCGAATACTATAAGAAATTTGATTTGATCCAATTTAATTTGTTTAAGTTAAAAATTTATTTTGATGATTAAAAATTTATATTTTTAAGTATAAGTTATCAAATCTAAATTACAAATACTAGTCAGAAAAATATTGAAATTTCTTTAAAAAATATTAAAATAAAATCAATATATGAATATATCTTAATAAGACATAATAAGAAAATAAAACTAACATAATTTCGTGAATTTCTACTTATATATATAAGTATGAATTTTAATGGTAATTTGTAATTTCATAATATAAAGTACATGAAAATTAATCGTTGAAGATAAGAACATCTCTTTCGCCTTTCTTTTTATGTGTGTTCACTACATGAATGCGTTTACTTTACAGAAAGGTTTGATGAATTGATTTCAAGTGCAAGGCTTTTCTCATTATAACAGGATATTCAAAAGTTTCGTCAAATATTCTACTTTTTTTTTTTTTGGACAAAATTGATAACTAGGAACAAACCTTTGTTTTGATTCAACGTGTAGAAAAAGTTCTCGTCGAATTTTGCCCAGGTTTCTTGCCTCATTCACTCGTACAATTACGAAGTTTTTTTTAAAAAAAAAAAATGGTAGCTCATGCATTCTCATGCTTTAAGCTGTAAAGTGGATGTGTATTTGAATAAAAAATTGAAGCTTCGTAATGATGAAGTGAGAAATAAAAAATGGAAAAGTAATTTGTGTTTCCACACACTAACTAGTTGGTCAATTTTAAATTACTAAAGATCAAGTTACATTGACTAATATAACCATAGCCCTGTTAGTTAGTCTTGATTTCTAAAATAAATTTTTATAGATTTTTGAAATCCAAAATCTCCGTTAATCCATTATAACCATTTTTTTTTCTTAAAGTTTATTTTGCACTCCTTTTAGCTAACTATATCCAAATCAAGTCTAGTTTTCTAACTGCCTAATAATTTTCATAACTTTATTTTGTTGTTATGTTCCTTTTATCATTGGTTGTGTTGTGCATATTTATCTTGTTTTTGTGAAGGTTGGTATTGTCCAAATGTGCTTCTTACATTATTAGAAGGACGTTATATGTTGTGGAATTAATTTTTTAATCATTGACAAAGATTCACACAAGCATCATTAGAAAAAACAAGCACGACATAAATGACATATGAATGTGTTTAGTGTGTTATTTCTCAGTCTCTAACAACTCAAGTTAGATCTTCAATTGCAACTTGTTTCTACTTAAAAGAGCAAAGAGACATGGAAAACTAAAGATCGTGATAAAAAATAGGGCTGAGTGATCATTACAATCTAGTTCAACAATAACAATAACAATGTAATGCTAAAGTGACTTTAGCAAACAAGTACGAGGAAGAAAAGTTATAAAATAAAGGAATACTTATAAGGAATATAGGGTTGGAATTATATAATAAACTCTTACTTGAGTTAAATATTTGGTTTATTTGTATTACTGAAAGAGTTAAGAAACTGTTCACAAACGATAGTTTATTTAGTATAATTGATCTTGAGCACGGCAAAAAAATGAAAGAATTCATGTGGTAAATCTACTAATGAAATTTGTAGGTAATATATGAACTCTTTAAGTAAATTGAAGTTATTTACGATAAAAATTTGTAAGTAAATTTATACTCAAATATATAGGTAAATTTGTAGAACAATGTTCATACATAAGTAATTTTTGTATATAATTATATACAGTTAGGTAATTACTTTTTCTGTATCTACCACAATACAAGCAGTTTACAAATTTTTGAACATCCATTTTAAGTAAACTTGCAACACAAGAATTAAAATTTCACTAACGATTAAAACTTGACTGAGAATAAGAAGTTTTGGTTGCACTATTATTTACAACATGCAAATAAAGAACTTTATTACATAAAAATTATATAATAAACTTGAATATAAAAATCCATACATTCATCAAGTATTTCAAAATATACTTCTCCACATAAGATTTAATAAAATATATCTTCGTAAAATTACAAATAAAATAAAATACAATAAAGTTTCTCCATCAATTCACTAGGGACTCACACCACCTGTCAAATCCTCTACTCACGTGTAATACACGATAAATTTTAAAAATAAAACAAACACCGCAAAAAATAAGGATAAGCTAGAGAGTTTAAAAAAAAATGTTTTCATAAATTAAATTTCTATCTCAACTAAACTACAACAAATTAAACTTTCATAATTCATATCATACATATATTGACTCGCATATAAAGACACTAGACTCTCTATTTCCGGAAGACTCGTGCATTGAGTTAGACTCAGAGGTTTGCACCTGTCATATACCATCCATCTGTTCCGATTGGGCTCATATTTCAAACCTCGGACATAGTCTATCCTGATAAATTCCTATTTCAAACCTCAAGTACAGTCCCATATGCACAGGGTTAATCCATATGTCCTATTTTAATCAGCTCATATTTCAAACCTCAGACATGACGATATGAACCTCCTTCGACTCTTCACTAAGTGGTATTCTTCATCTATATGAATCCAATATACCAGTAGAGTCAGGATACCTCCTTAGATAGATCGAATCCCCAAACAATGCACATCCTAATAATCTCAACACGGGTATCTCCTTTCTCGAAGATACTATATCTCGATCACACACCACATCATTCACAAACATTGATACTACATCATATCGTACATAAAAACTCATTCATCCAAATTCACACTTAAATAAAATAAAATAATTATAATATCTATTAAAAATATTCAACCTAGCTTCCCTTACCCAACATTGAAAAAGAAACATACAATTGGCTTCCCTCACTAAATACCATAATTTTAGTTTGTTCAAACTAATATAAAAAAAACATACAACTAGCTTTCCTTACCCAAATTCATAAGACAAGTAACTATAATATTTATAAAAATATACAACTAGTTTTCCTTATCCAAATTGACAAACATATCTCACATATCATGCATAGAATTCACTATTTTAAAATAAATTAGCATATAAAAAAACATATAACTAACTACCCTTACCTCTATAGAGTAAGGATACTCAAAAATCCTAAAATCACGGGTAACCTAACTCTGTTCAAAAATTTGATCGGGCAGTCTTGCTCTACTCAATGCCAGGAATATAGGGGTGACCTCTGATCATCAGTTTGATAAGGAAGGAAGATGAAATTTTAGAGAGAAGACAAAGAAAAGCGGAAGAACAACTTTTTTTAGAGAGAGAGTTGGTAGTTTTCGTAAACAGAATATCTTGTTAGAGATAATTGGTAATTGTTATAAAAATAAAAACTAAATAACTAATTTTTATTTAAACAATTTTTCTTGTTAAAAAAATATTTAGGTGTTATCTTATTTATCTAAAACTAAATTCTAGGTTAGTTTTTATTCTATAGCTATTTTCTAGGATATTACATTCTTCCCAACAACAAAAATTTGCATCCTCAAAAATTGACATACTAGGAAAGAAATAAATATAAGTTTCTATAATGATTTTTATTCATCTCCAAAGTTGAACCATTAAACTTCCTCTCACAAATACATTAATTTTAATATTTAAAATATATTAAAAAATTTTAAAATATAGAAAATAATGTATTTTAAATATATCAAAATAAATATGTTTTAAAGGCAAGAGAAATAAAAAAATTAAACACAATCGACTCATGTTGTATTGATGAAACTAATAAAAATATATAGTTTTATTATCCCAAAAGTCAAAGAGAGATAATATTAATTAATATAATTCAATAATGCATCTATGAACTTATCAATAACAAAAACAGGGGAGAAAGATAAACTAAACTTACATTATCAAATATGCCAAAAACGTAATACTCTTTAGGTACAAATCCAGTACAAAACATAATGAAAGGATAGTAAAAATAAAGTGCCAAACCATTAAGACGGAGACTTTTAAAAGTCCACGGGAAAGAAAAAAATGAATAAAGAATATACACTTCTCCATTATTTTGATTTGTAATTTGAAACTTCTAAGCATTTTTCTAATAAAAATGTACAAAATATTTAAAATAATATATAATTGAATTATATGTACACAATTTAATTTAATTGCACAATCAAAACATAAATCAAAACATAACTTTTAAAGATACTCTAAACATGAAACCTTAATATAGAAATCAATCTCGATTAAGTCATGAGTGTGCACCCTCACCACTTCATTAGATTCTTTTCTTTCTTTATAATTTCATTCTCATTCATCACAATCAACTCAACTCAAATACAAATCAAAATTTCAAAGATCATGCTCAAATATCCAACTAGGAACATTTTTCCTATTTCTTAAAACTAAATTTCAAAAATCGACATGCAGAAGAAACACAATAAACCCATTACCCTCAGGTCATCCTAAGGACAGACGGCTCTGCTACCAAATGTAACATCCTGTATTTTTTATATAATAGGAACTTTATTGCATAAAAATTATATAATAAACTTGAATATAAAAATCCATACATTCATCATGTATTTCAACATATATTTCTCCACATAAGATTTAATAAAAAATATCTTCGTAAACTTACAAATAAAATAAAATAAAATTTCTCCATCAATTCACTGGAGACTCACACCACCTGTCAAATCATCTACTCACGTGGAATACACGATCATCGCAGATTTAAAAATAAAACAAACACCACACAAAAAGAAGGATAAGCTAGAGAGTTTTAAAAAAAGTATTTTCATAAATTAATTTTCTATCTCAACCAAACTACAACAAATTAAACTTTCATAATTCATATCATACATATACTGACTCGCATACAAAGACACGAGACTCTCTATTTCCGGAAGACTCGTGCATTGAGTTAGACTCAGAGGTTTGCACCTGTCATATACCATCCAGCTGTTCCGATCGGGCTCATATTTCAAACCTCGGACACAGTCTGTCCTGATCAGTTCCTATTTCAAACCTCAAGTTTTACAGTTCTCATATGCACAGGGTTAATTCATATGTCATATCCCGATCAGCTCATATTTCAGACCTCAGACATCGTCATATGAACCTCCTTCGACTCTTCACTAACTGGTATTCTTCATCTATATGAATCATATGTAACAGTAGAGTCAGGATGCCTCTTAAGATAGACCGAATCCCCAAACAATGTACATCTTAATAATCTCAACACGAGTATCTCCTTTCCCGAAGATACTATGTCTCTATCACATACCACATCATTCACAAACATTGATACTACATCATACCATACATAAACACTCATTCATCCAAATTCACACTTAAAATAAAAATAAAATAATTATAATATCTATTAAAAATATTCATACTAGCTTCCCTTACCCAACATTGAAAAAAAAACATACAATTGGCTTCCCTCATTAAATATCATAATTTTGGATAAAGTTTTGTTCAAACTAATATAGAAAAAAAATACAACTAGCTTCCCTTACCCAAATTCACAAGACAAGTAATTACAATATTTATAAAAACATAAAACTAGTTTTCCTTATCCAAATTCACAAATGTATCTCACACATCATGCATAGCATTCACTATTTTAAAATAAATTAGCATATAAAAAAGATATACAACTAGTTTCTCTTACCTTTATAGAGTAGAGATACTCAAAAATCCTAAAATCGCAGGCAACTTAACTCTGTTTATGAATTTGATCGAACATTCTTGCTCTACTCAACGCCAGAATTCTAGGGGTGACCTCTGATCATTTGTTTAATAAGGAAGGAAGTTGAAATTTTAGAGATAAGACAAAGAAAATGGGAAGAATAACATTTTTAGGGAGAGAGAGTTGGTAGTTTTCTTAATTAAAATATCTTCTTAAAGATAATTGGTGATTGTTTTAAAAATAAAAACTAGTTAACTAATTTTTATTTAAACAACTTTTTTTGTTAAAAAAAAATTCAGTTGTTATCTTATTTATCTCTAAAACTAAATTCTAGGTTAGTTTTTATCCTATAACTATTTTATAGGGTATTACAATAAACATATCAATAATGAAACTAAAACAACAATCACAATTAGATACCACTTACTTTAAAATGTTGGCAAAAAATATCTCAATGATTCTTAAGGATTGCACCCCATGTAAACCATATTACCAAATTGTTGCTTATTGGCGGATTTGAAGGTCTTTGATGTAGTTTCTGATGGATAAAACCTAAATACCAAAATACAATCGTAAAATTATATAAGACTTTGTTCTATTAATAGTATAATGAAGGAATGTACACACACACACATATATATATATATATATATATATATATATATATAATTTATTTAATTTCAATAAATTGAATCATATCATGATTGTCAACATGGTATGTGCTCTAAATTTTAAACATGACTATAATTACCTCCCGAGGTTAATTGTGTGGTTGGGATATTTTGAGATAGTGAGGGTGCAACAACTGGGGTAGGGGATGCTTGATTAAAAGAAAAAATTGTGGATGAGGATGAGGTGGCCATCGACTAGTGATGTTGTGATTGAAAAATGTGGTCTGGTGATGCTATGTGGTAAACATAATTTTACTCACACTTAGAATCTTTAATCACAACTTTCTTAAAATGTAATTATGAATAAATCCATTATTTTAAATAGGATTAATCTAATTGGGTTTATTTGGACCTTAAATGTTATTATTGTTAATCTTGGATTTTTAGTCATAGTAGACAATCCAATCCTTCTTATAGTAGATGGTCTAGTGGTTACATGGACGATACATTCTAGCAACTCATCTGTTAAGACTTAATCGGAGAAAGCACCTTAACAACATTAAGATTAAAGATGACAAATGTATAGAAAGAGTTTGATGTGAACATCCTAGACTAGACAGTCTGATAAAAGCATATGTTGCATTGATGCACAAGTCTTAAGATAGATGTATCCTATTGAGCATTATATGAAAATTTTGAAAGGGTATGTCATGAACCCATATCGTCCAAAAGCTTCAATGATTGAAAGGTATATTTTGAAGAAAGTATTAAGTTTTGTTCGAAGTATATGGTGAAAGCAAATCCTAAAGGACTTTCACCCAAATCATGACACAATATGAGTGCACGTTGTGTGTTAAAATAATAAACAAATCTCATGAAGAAGTATTGCAAGCATATTTGTATATACTAAACAATACATATGAGGTTACACCTTACTTATCTACTCACAAAGCCATCACGAAGGATGAAAATTCAAGACAAAAAAAGAAATTTGTGTGAATAGAGCATAACACGAATTTCATGCCTTGGTTTAAAGCTGAGGTCTTGAAAGATGTAGCAACATCTGAAACATTAATATAGTTGGCAAATGGACTCAGGTTTGATGTCTTGTGTTGTACCAGTTATGACATCAACAATTTTTCATTCAATACGAAGTGTTTGGAAGAAAAAAGTACAAAATAGTGGTCTTAGAATAGATGAATTAGGAATGACATAAGTTAATTTTTGGAAGGTAGGTTATCCAGACGAGTCTTTTATCATGACACATCAAGCATCCCAAGTTTTTTTTTATGTCAAAGATCATATGTCAGGATGTTGGTTTATTACTCTTCGTAGGAAAAAACAAATGGAGTTTAGCAAAGAGGATCTTAGTAATCCTCATATTACTAACACCTATTCATTTTATTATCAATAAAGATCATGATGATGTAGTTGATGATGTACATGCACCCGTAAAGACTACGACGATGGAATATACATATGATCATTGCACACACTATGTATGAATTTGTTAATTTTGTACGAATGTGTTGCTTAACTAAATTATCATGTTAATGATGATATATATTATTAATGTTTGATACTTTGTTGTTTAAATAGAGATAGGGATGATGATCAAGGTTCATTTAGTTCAAATGTCACCTCCACAAGATTTGTTAGAGGAACCACCAAATTGAGGTCTCTCTCACTCAAATGTGCTAGTGGTGAGAGGATACCACTCACTATTGATGTCAATAATGGTGTGGCCTTTGGGCCAAATGCACAAATGTTTAACAGTTATCGTAGAGTCATTACACGTGAGGAGGCTTCTATTTTAGTACCTTCATGTGATTGTGTGTATAAGATTGATTGAAACATGATCTGACAGGATATTTTAGTAATGTATATAAATTTATTATTGTTATTTGTTTGTTATATTGATCATTTTTATTAGTTGAAAGTTTTGTTCATTTGTCATGCAAATGCATTTTGTTATTCTTAATGTAGAAACACTAAGATCGAAGGTTCTTTCTTCAATTGCCATTAAATTTCATTTGTTTAAGTGTCAGCGAAATAGAACCTTTATATGAGCTCTTTTGGAAAACTAAAGCCCTACCAACTACCCAACATTTCACGTGGCGTGTAATAATTAATAAGGTAGCCACGCGAGTTAATTTACAAACTAAAAGGGTGATTTTGGTTAGTAGAACATGTGCCATGTGTCATGAGAGTGATGAAGCTATTGCACACCTATTGTTCACATGTAGAACAACGACATGTATATGAAAAATGTGTGACTTGTGGGCAAGAGTAGAATTTGCATACCATAATATTGCAGATATCCATTTTTACCAGTTTGGACAGTTAGGATTGAATAATAAATGTAAAAGAGTGTGGAAATGTATGTGGATGACAATAATTTCAACTGTTATTGATGATGGTGTGTTTATATGTAAATTTGGAAAGAATATGGAAAGGTTCTTGTGCTTTATGTGTGCAAGTTCTAGATATGGAATGTTGAAGATGTTTGTATATAAATGATTTATAAGATCTGTGGTAGCCATGTATCTTCATTGCTAATATAGTGACCTAATAGAAGACAATAAATTACTTTTAGAGTTTGAGCTCCAACTCATGGTGTATGAATTGTTTAAACCATGGAGGGAAGGGGTAATTGTCTATAGTGATATGTTATGTTTCATATAGGAGCAATTCAAGAGAGCTGCCAACCCAATTACCTCAAAATTATATGGGAGGAGAGTCATTATTTTCGATCGTATTGTATTATAGGGTAGGGTGTAACACTTTCATAAGGGCTAGTAATGTATCTAAACCTTAGCTTGTGTAGTGGAACAATATAGGAGGAGTTGTTGTGAAAATGCATATCTCGTGTGGAATAACTATGAAACATACACTATAAAAAAACATGTATGTGGTGGCGTTTTTAGTATGACATTTCGAAAAATATGTCATATTATACTGTATAAGTCGATACTTTTATGAACGTCACATTTTAAGTTCAAAAAATGATATTTAGAACCGTCGCTTTGTAAAGGGTATCACTTTAATGAAAAGACTTTCCTTCTACACTCTCCCTCCAAACACTTTCGTTCTTCCCCAAACACTCGCTTTTCCATAAACACTTTCACTCCTCCCTCCCATAAACCTTTCGTTTTCATTCTTCCCTCTCATAAACTCGTTTTCGTTCTTCCCTCATTACCTTTCGTTTCCAAACCGTAACCCTAATCGATTACATTTTCGTTCTCGTTCTTCTCAGCGATTGGAGAGAATCAATGAGCCCTAAGGACGAAAAAAGGTAAGAGTTTTATTATTGTTAAGGGTTTTTCATTTTCGTTTTTATTCGAAATCCATGATTTTTGAACTGCATCTAACCAATTTATATAATTTTATTGCATATATTTGGGGATAAGTTGAAGAAGTTACGTGATTATTGCTATTGAACAACGATTTTGAAGGTTTTTGATGGAGAAAACAGAGGTATGTTCACTACTGATCTAGAGAGTAATTGCTTCTATTTAGATCTATTCAAGGATTTACAATTTATAGTTCGGCTCTGTTTGGATTTGGATTGAATAAAAATACGTATATGTTTTTTTTCTTGTGGTAACGCCTAATGTAGAGAAATAGGTAGAATGTTGTGTTAGGTTGTTTAGGTCTATGAGGGGAAGACTTAGGCCCAATTAGAATGAGGGTTCCTCTGATGGGTTGGTGTATTTGAGTATGACATGGTTTGTCTTATAAGGGAATCGTAAGGTTTGGGAGTTGAGTGGGGGCATGGTGGTGATTAGAGAAAAACAGAGTCCTCTGTTTGTTTCATGAAAAGAGACAAACTCCAAAATGTGAAAAGAGTTCTTGTCGTGGTAAACGTCAAGTTCGAGCATGTCACCGAAGATGTGAGACTGAGAGTGCACATCGACGTTGAAGGACAACGTTTCGTGCACCTTAGTCTCACAAGTTCAGGGATCTTGTTCATTACCAAACCTTTTTGAAGTTTTTGTGGAATTCTCTTATGTGAATGGTTAGAATGTGAATATGAATTTGTGGAATGTGAAAGAGAGAATGGAAGGGCTAAGAAATTGAAAATTAAAGAGGGTGCTTTATCTTGATCTGCAAGCACCTTTAGAACTTTGAAGCTTTTGGAGTCTTTCTGTTTGTCACTACATTTTATTACTATCTTCTTTTTACTTTGCGTGTTAGGGATTTACGGATCTTGTATTAGGGATTTACGAATCTTTTATAAAACATACAAAGTATATAATAAGATAATTAAATTTATGAGAAGAATATTGATCTAATATATATTGATCTAATTAGAATATAATAGAGAAAGTGATGCATAAAGAAATGATAAGAAATAGTTTTTTGTGGTAAGAAGGGTAAGTGAAGTTGTACTGTATTCTAATTTTTAAGTATTCTAATTTTTAAGTTGTACTGTATTCTAGTTTTTGCTTTTTGTTGTTTCTTCATTACTTCACCACTTTCAAAAAAAATATAAAATAAAAAAAGAGGTTTTCTTTTCACTGTTCACACAGCCAAATCAACTAAATACCAAATAAAACTAAATAATAAATTAAACAATCTCAAAAGATTACTTTTTACTATATTTATCCTTTATTTCTTTTTGACAAAATTATACCTGTACGTTATATTTTTCACCTTTTCTATCAATGCTACTCTTTCAATTTGTTTTTTTCTTATTAAAAAATAATTTGACAACGACATGTTTAATTTTCAATGGACCAGGTTAACGTGGCTAGTGAGAAAATAGATATTGCAACAATATAATAACGATTAAAAGAAATAATATAATATGCAAATATAGAGAAAAAATAAAATAAGAAAACTCCAATTATTAATATCTTGTAGTATTAGCACAACAACCAAAACAAGAAAGGTAATAATCAGTTCTAAGAAATTTTTTGAACCTTATGATGCCATGAACATTTTTTTATTGTGGTTGTGTTTTTAGTTTAGTCGAAAGAAAATGGTGCATGAGAAATTAAGGAATGATTAGGTTGTGACTATGATAAATTCTTATTTCATATCAGTATACAATTAAATTTCAGTTACTTTAACCTAAAGAATAAATTAATTGATTATTCCTCTTAATTTCACCAATGACATTTGGAGCTTGTTCTAGTCTTGTTTTTAAGAAGACTACAACAACATTAACCGGTATAGATCATGCTTCCTCAAGCGCACCTTTACCATAAGTTGAGGATAAGGTAGTGAAGATGGAAGCTTGCAGCTCTAGACAAATGAATTCCTTGCTTGCCTATATTACTACAAGACCGGATGTACCTGAACATGTTGCTGCCATGGCACCTGGTTTGGTAAGTGCCTCAAATAATTCTGCTATAGTATTAACATGTACATCCTGCTGCAGTATTTAATTATCTTTATTGTCAATATTTCAGGCATCAGATGTTGCAAGTGGTGCTCCATCCCCAAATCACATTGTAGGATCAAGTGGAGGCAACAAGATAGATTAAATATATATGTTTTTTTTTTTTGTATTTTGTAAGGAAAGTGAGTTTGAACAATTTAGTAAGTTGTAATAGTGTCTTAGAACCTAATATTTTGTTAACTCTATTAGAACATATACTATGGTATGTTGCACTATGAAATATTTTAATGTGATCTTTTGTTATTACAAAAGTATTGTTAGTTTAGTTTTCTTCTATTGGATATATATATGTAACATATATGATTATGAAATCTGATAAATTATTAAATACTATTGGATATATAATTATAAAATACTACATATTTTTTTCATTTAATATTAAAATTACGACATTTAGAGCTAACGTATTATTATTCACCATTAATTATAATATGACCATAAGAAGCGTCGTATTAAAAGGTTTATAATGACGTTTAGAGGTATCATTTATTGTTGTTGGCAATAAAAATAATTACGACATTTCAAATGACATTAATTACATTAAAAAAAAAACGCCACTTTATACCGAGCATAATATGGCGCATGCTGTCGCGTTTCGGGCAAAAACGCCATTTTATATTTTGTGACAACCAGATCTATAGCGTTTCTCGAAAACATCGCACATGTATAAAGCAACGTTTATAATTGACGCTTAATACAAAAAAAAATGTCACCACATATACGATTTTTTATAGTGATAGCTGGTTTTTTGCCTTAAAGGTTATGTACATAGATAATAGTCTTGTAAAAGGGTTAGAACACCCCAAGTGTGCCTCATAACTATTTTATCCTCTTATTACAAATAAAAAAATGACTAAAAAACTAGATTAATCTCGTTGTGAAAGTAAATCAACATAATTTTTTTCGTCTCTCTTGTGCTCCTACTATTATTTTTTTGTCATACATATTCATATTTTGTTTTGAAATTTAAAGAACTTTGAATAAAACATCATTAAAACCTAAAACTATTTTAGTTTCTCATATTCAATTAATTCAAAGAAATATTTTTCATTCTTTTTTGAGAAGTTTATGAATTTTTTAATTACATAAAAATAATCACATCATATTTTTATTAATAGGAATCAAGTAAAATAAAACGTACTAACCGATAGGTGTATATGAAATAACGAAATTGATTAGTCCGGGTAATAATTCTTTTATATACTAAGTCACAGAAAATAGAAGAGATTTGACTATGTTTATTATGCCACATATGGAAATTAGAATACAAATAATCTAAATTTTATTATAAGAAAGTGTCGTGACTTTAGATATGAGATTTAGCAGTTGTTATGATATAAAAGAGCTGGTTAAGCAATTACTTTTGATGATACAAATTTCTATTTCCATTTATAAGACGGTTCTTTACTTTTCTTTAATAGGATAAGAATATCAAAGCATGCATATACACAACACTTGTTATATTATTACACAAATGAAACGGATAATGAAGAACATAACAAGACTAACAGTTGTGGGTGTATGTAACAAGTAGCTTGTTATCTTTAATTGGTTGAACCTAACTGGGGCCTGTGATGAGGAAGGTAGTGGTGTTTTGAAATGAGAAGGCAACGCGTAAATGTAGAAGAAAAGTGAGATGAGATGGGGAAAATTGACGAGGCTATTAAGTGCAAGTGTATCTGAAAGTACTCAGATATGAATATATATGATGGAACAGGTCGTGTTCATGCAAAGCATATTTATTACGGATAACATCATGAATAAGGAAGGATACATGATTTAAGATAAATAAAGTTACGTTTATTCACTCAACATGTGTCTTATTGAGGGGTTTCGTGTTGAAAGGGGGAACCTAGAGAAACGTTTGAGATGAAAAATGAAAGTAGTGGTGTTTTTGTGCATGATGTTGAGTGTGGGCAAATATTTGTAAAAGTTACTAAACTAAAGGAGTATACGCATTTCATAGTAAAATGTTCATATCTTTTTCATTGATTCATTTTTGTAGCTGTTCAACAATAATATAAAAGAACTTCATTCTTTCGAGTTTTTTAATGTAACTCATTTTCTGTTATCAGTTTAGGATGCTACAACATATTTATAGTTATGCTCCAATAAGGAGGAGCAGGTATGTGGATTATAGGGATAACTCCATGAAGTGAAGAATAAGTTTGGTCGTTGTGTCTCAAAGCATCTGTAGCAGGGATACACTTGTTTAGTTTATGGGTGTTTTATGTTTCGTCTTCTACTAGGATACCACTTATCCTGGTGACGAAATCTCTTTAATGTTAGCAGTTTTTTTGTTTTTTTCCTTATCGAGGATCTGAAGTTGTCCTAGGATACCACTTATCCTGGTGATGTAATCTCTTTAGTGTTAGCCGTTTCTATTTTTTTTTTCCCTTATCGAGGATCTGAACTTCTTGTGACTCTATTGGTACATCTGCTACCGGTTTGTTGTATATATATATTTTTCATTAAAAAAAAAGTAAGAGTTCTAATCTTAGGATTTATCTACATAAACAACTTAAGTATGAGTATATTAAAAATATATATGTTTATTTCAAGATGTGATATATCTTGTTTAAATCATTTATATGTATAATAAATATTTTTTTAATAAGTCGATATTGTTAAAAGTAATTATGATGAAAAAATTTATCATTAATCTAAGATAGAATTATAAACATCTAAAAACTCTATAAGATTGATTAAAAAATTTATATTAACTATATAAAAAATAAAATTATCATCAACATAAAAGATGAGTTGGAAAATCTTTCTCCGTAGAACTAATCATAGAAAAAATATTATGAGAAAAAGTCAATGGAGAAATTCATTTAGTAACAACTTCTTTAGATAAACAGAAAAAAATAGAGGTAGCAAAGGATTTATTTGACGTAAATCTCTCTCAGAATTAAAATAGACAATTATATTATCATTGATTTTAATATAAAGAAAAAATGATTGCAAGATAACATCGATCTAATAGATAAAAGTGGAGTCGAAACCAAAATTATGAAACACATGTAGAAAAAGATTTGAAGTGGTGTTAAAAGCTTTAAAAATATCAATCTTAATAATAACATTACTATTCTTATTTTTTAGACAACATGATAACTTTAGAAGGATTATCTTCTTTAGATTCTTCCGCATAAAGCACTATATTGAGTAATAATTAAGATAGTTAAGAATATATTTAGTTTTTAATTATTTATATATATTCATTAAAGAAAATATTAATGTTGATTAATATGTAATATATTTAAAATACACGTGAGTAGTAAAGTTATCATAAGAAAGTAAAATAATTAGGTGGAATCAAATACAATAGGAAAACGAAGTTAAAACCATTCAAACTAAATGATAAAAGATGTACGCTTTTATTGTAGTGACATTTCAATATGTACTTTGAATTATACCGCCATCATGAATACACGTTTATATTATATCGTAATCTTAAATCATTATCTAACTTTTGACATATCATGATAGCAATTTTTATAAATACCTATTAAAAACGTGTACACCGTCTCAATTAGTAAACGCTCTTTTATTTTGACATACGTTTTCTTAGGATATTAATCATAAGATAAGAAAAAAAAAAAAAGATACAAGTTAAAGAAGTTTGATGTATAAGTTAGATTAATTTGTAAAACTAACTTATTTATTCTTTAAAAAAAGAAACTGATTTTAAATTTCATATAAAGATAATTTTATTTTATAGGAAAACTTATTTCATTTTTATTTTCCTTTTTATAAATAGTTATGGACAAGTTTATCCTAATGAAATCTTAACTTTATTTAATTTATATACAGTAAATTCAAAATAGAAACAAGAAATTTAAAAAGGCCCGAGTGTAATAAAGAATGTTACGTTAAAATATGTAATAAATAAATCACTCAATCATTAGAAACAAGATTATAAATTACGTTAATAGAGAATATAAAATAACGACAGAAGTAAAATAAAGAAAAAAAAATAAAAGGAAAGAAAATAATTGAGTTACAATGGAACAAGACATGAGTTAAAATTAGCCATATATATGTGTTTATTTTTTATTTAATAAAAACTTATTTACCTTAATTATTGTTGTTTTTATTATTACTATTATATTTAAAACAAATCTTATAATCTAAAATGTAAATTCTATAATTTTTTTTAGTGTCACAAATCATTAGCCTAAAACAAAAGCAACCATTAGATTTTGATGTGAAATGTGAATTTTGTCGTATCAATTGGTCGCAATCTTCTTTATCTGGTGTACAAATAAAAGATTCGAGTTAACTGGACTTTTCTCCCCATATATGGTGGATGCTGTTCCTTAACAGTTGGTACTTGTGGCTAATATGAAAAGTGGTGGATTTTTTTTAATGGTCCTTTTCTTCAGAAATCTTTTGTTTCGAAGGAAATTATAATCATCTTCAATATTAAATATTAAATGTAGACATTTCGAAAATTCAAATCTTAACAAAAGACTGATTTTCTTTCTCCTAACTCTTGTTAGTTTTAGTGGTGTTATTTAATATGAATATCTACACAAATTGCGAAATAATAAGCAATGTAAACTGCTGCATTTGTCAAATAACTGTTAATTTAAAATAAATGAGATTTAACAGAAAATGTGATTCATGTAATTTTGATAAAAATCTTTCAAAGTTTCAACAAAGCAATAGTGTGCGCCCAACCAATATAGTAAGAGGAGTATTAAAAAAAACATATATAATTATTTTCTTAAAGAAAGCATGAAAGCTATTTATATTTTTCACACAATTGAACAAAATTTGTTAATATTATTAAAAGAAAGTTACATCATCCAAGAATAAAAAACTCTAAACATACAAGTAAAAGGAGTAAGATGGTTATGCAAGTATACATACACGATTAAAGTTATATATTTTGAATTTACAAAATTTAAAAAATGTATTCTTAAAAATTTAATCTTAACTTTTATTGTTATCAAATTTGATATCACGAACTCTAATCTTAACTTAATTTTTACTAAATTTGTTGAAAATTCATATAGAATAAAAGATGAGATTAATTTATAATATATTAATAAATATAATTCTTGTTTTACAAATTTGTTTTGAAAGGATGTGTTAGACTTAAATTTATTTTCTAATATGATATTAAAGTTTATCCTAATAGTATTTTTTAGTCTATCCTGTTATCCCATTATTCATAAATGTTTAGTCCTACGTATGAAATATGAAATGTTAATGTCTTATTCAATTATAAGTAGGGTTATAAGTTAGTTTAATGAGCTTGAGCTAGATATAAACTCACTTACTAGATTGTATTAAAGTCATTGACAATTTATTCTAGTATGTCATGTTACTTAGAATTATTATGTAAGTCTGTCAAGTTTGAGATGTTCATTCTTCTTCTGATGGAATATATTGGAAATCTTACAACAACTAAGAATAAAAATTAGATTATAATATATAAGTAGAATATAATTTCCACCTTAAAAGTTAATATTATAAATTGAGTTAGACATAATCTCACTTACTAAAAAATTAATACATTTAACTAATATAAATAATAGAAAAACAAATATAAAAAATTCACACTATTAGATTTGTAATAATATACATTATACCAAATTAGCATTGGAGTCAACTTTAAAACATTTTTTAACATAGTGATTAAAATTTATAAATTTATAAATTAAAATAGAGTCATTAATTTGTAAATTTGTATAAAATTCAATAAACAATAAAAAATACAAAAATTTTCTTATTTTGAGCTGAGATTACTTGAACATCATCCAAATATTGACTTCTCAAACTTGAGAAATAAGTGAAATAATAAAAAATGGATACATACTAAAAGAAAATTTTCATATTATTGATAAAATCACCTTAACATTATTCATACATTCTCATCAGGTATATCGTATCATTAGGTCGAAAAAATTGTTAGAAAGCAAAGCAAAAACTCAATTATATGCATAGTGGCATATAGTGGAATCCACAATTCCATTTAATATATTGTATTAGTGATGTTTGGGAAAGAAAATCTCACACTGGCATGCAGCAGGTAAGAAGAACAGTCTTATGTTGTCACGGAACAATATTAAGATGGGATTTAGATTTATGCAAGTGGCCACGTACGACATATTTTCGCATAACGACATTGACACACATGCATGTTGAAACCATTTTCAAACAAGTAGATAACCCTTTTAATTACCTAACGTAAAGGGTTACAAATTAAGTGGCCTTTCTTTGGGTGGACCAAAAGGACAATTATTTTCTGGAATTTGAACTTAGTAGAAAAAGTAGCACCACCTAACCCACTAACCAATAATGACCACATCATTAACATTCAACACCAGCGTTTTTCCACGTCCCACTGTCGAGATCGTTCTATCAGTCGGTGAAAAAATTGTTATCCAATGTATGAGTTGTCCTTATTTTACGTTTACGATCCCATTAGTTTTGGCATATTCCATCTTTATCATATATTTATTGTCAAGTAAAGTAAACGTGCTAGCTGTGTCATATATAGTGGCTCAATAAGGTGATTAAGGTAATTTTTAAAATATTACTTTTTAATATATTGGTAGAGAATTCTTTTGATTCGGATTAGTGACGTTTTCCTTCAACATGAGTAGATAAAGAAAAGGTTAAAATTCAAATTCATGTAGTCAAGATTTTAATTACCGTTCAAAATATTGTTTGGTTTTATAGAGACAATTGAATAACCACTATAACTTTACCAGTTTTAATAAGTACGGATACTTGATACACGATTTGATATAGTTTTTAATCGAATATTATTATTAAAGTCATGACTTGTAAAGATAATCAGAAGTCGTACAATATACAGAACATTCCATGATTGATCTTGCGAAAAGATTATGCTAAACAAATTTTGACATGAAAGGATGAAGTCGGATATATAAAATAACTAATGAAAATACAAAAAAGAAGTAATTAGAAGAAGTTAAGTTTTGACAGGAAATGACGGAATGTCTAAAGAAAACAAATAAAAGAATTTAAAGTTTGGGCAAACAAGAAAACGAGAAAAGATTGTAAAAATTATTACACACAATTAAAATGTGATAATCAATAAAATTGTAAGAAGTAGTATAAATGTAAATAAGATTAAAATTTATAAAAAATAAAAAATGTGATAATCAATTATAGTTTTCGAAAAATGCTTTCTGAAAGTGTCATTTAATCGCTAATCAGAGACAAAACTGTGTTCTACGGTAGAGCCTTGATCCTTTTTTTAATATTACACACATACACAGACACACACATATATATATATATATATATATATATATATATAT
>Ga0099824_1002180_pt1 | contig 28557 bp, 12 predicted proteins | sample SiratrowhiteBW_FD_76837 | JGI IMG/M metagenome (GOLD analysis project Ga0099824, IMG submission 76837) | Root nodule microbial communities of legume samples collected from California, USA - Siratro white BW | ecosystem: Host-associated > Plants > Roots > Nodule | place: USA: California... | reverse complement strand
TCAGAGGTAAACAGAAAAGCAATGGCATGTGAATGTTAGGGAACTGGTCTCTTTTTGGGATATAAACAATTTGACCCTTGTTCTAGATTAGGTGGTGCTTATATTCCTATACATGTCTTATAGTAGTCAGAACATCTATAGGGTAATTAACAGAATCAAGTTCCACAGACCAAAGATAACTAATCTTCCCACTACATGACAAGGTGCCATGTATTCCAGCACATGAAGAAGAGCTTCTACACAACAAACTTTTTCCTACTCTTGCATTAAACATCTTTCACCTTAATTATTACAAACAATAATTCTCCTATTTTATGTTGTGGATTTACTAGATTCTCTGATCTGGAAAGAAAAGACTTATCAAAACTTGAATAGTTGTAAAACTGACTAAACTGAAGTTATGTAATTTAATATTTCATGATCTCAACCAATTAAAAATTAAAGGTATGCAGACTAATTCCACACAATGAAATAGAATAATTAACCTAATCAAGAACTGCTTTCAGTTCCTTGTAATAATATCAAACAAATATAACTTGCTATTAAAAATAATTTATATTTCCCCATCAAATTAATGTCTCTATAAAAGAGGAGAGAGGGAGAGGCAGGATTGTAGGTTGGTTGCAAAAGAGGTGAATGAATAAAAATGAATAGAACAAAAATGGAGAAGCATATATAGTAGATAAAAGAAAGAGAGAATCCATGTGGGTGGGAAGGGAATAACAGTGTTGGAAGTGGTCCAACTACTGAGCCCAAGATAGAGGAATCACAATCACATCTTCTCTTCATCATTCATTTTCCATTCCTATATCCGTTCCTCCCAGTAACCTTTTTCTACAATATTAATATATCACCATTCATCCACAACCATGATTCAACCACACATCCCTTCACATATCATATTCTTAACATCTATGTATTAATAAGACACACCCACACCCCCTACCTCTTCAATGCATTTTCCTTTAACAAAATCAAACACTCAATGCGGATTAGCATCATACCAATTTTTGAAACGTTCATGTCATCAAAATAACACTTTTTTTAGTATTTTTTTATTCTTTTATTTTATTCAAAGTATAAAACTATAAGCAAATTTCATTGTGAAAGAAGAGAGATTTAGAAGATTTTCTAATCTATAATGAATTTTAAATAATAAAAAAATGTATTCAAAAGATTGATACTTCCACTTTTCAAAAACTGTGTTGTCATTTTTAGTTTTTAAATTTAATTTTTATTAATTAAAACATGTTAATATAATAATTTAAATTATATATAAAACTTTGTGCTAAAGTGAGTGAAAAATTATGCCTTCAGAAACATTTTTTAAGTAGAAATTGAAATATTTGATATTTTTGTGCTTCAACATGATTTGGGATCCCTAGAGACTAGTTTAAGCAGTGGCAAAGAAAGTTAATTGTTTTTATTAACCCAAATCATGATTTACAAATTATAATCCAAAATACAGCTTGAAAACTCCTTGTTGGCACCTCAAGAAAAGTGGGATGGGAAGAAGGGTTTTGAAATGCAGGGAAATGTGTGCATTGGAAGAGGGTGTGTGATACAGAACATGGGAGTTTGATGATTGGGAAGTGAGCTCTCTTAGCAGTTACCACATTCATATAACTATGGCATGGGAAATTGAGGATGATGGGGACCCTTCATTTTTTGTCTCTTCACTTCAAACTTGGAACCACTCTTCTATCTTTTTATTTCTCTTTTTTTCAACCCTTTTTTCCCTTTCTGTGTTAAATTGGTGTAATACTTCAGTGACAGATATTTTTTACCAGCACGCGAGGGCATTACTTTAGCTAAAACAGAGTTATGTAGAGAGACACGCGTTTCATTTGCAGGGTAACTCTGAGTCTGTGACTCCAATTCTGCATATGTTCATGCCACAAGTCAGATAATAAAATGGTCTTTGAATGAGATTTCAAATGAATATGCCTTTGAAAAGGCCAAAAGTGAAGCAAAAGGGTTACACATATTAATACCATTATTATAATAAGAGAAAGACAGACACTTGATGTCTTTTCCTACAATGTTTTATGAATATGAATAGAACAATGCAATTTAGTGTTTTGTTACTGTGAACCATAAATGTAACCAATAAGGGTGAAGCTGTGAAAGATAGGAAACTCATATAGAGTCACATGGATCAATCAGAAAAGTTGTAACAGGACAAACCACATGGGATGGCAGCTTGACCGCATTTATTTACAATAATAATATTAATAACATCACCACTTTCACTTATCTTTATCACCATAACTTAATCAAGCTTTCTTCTTCCTTTCACCAAATAATATTTCTAAAATATGTGTAAAGTTTCTCTTTTGTGCAAACAGCGACCAACATCTCCAAATTTGATTTGCTGAAAACAGAGTATACATAAAAGCTGGAGTTAATAATGCATATCTATGCTAATTTTTTTTCTTTCCTCAATCAAATCAAATACAACTTTTTCACAGCAAACAAATCAGAGGTGCTCAAATTGAGGACTTAGTATCTCGTGCTTTGTATAGGTTTGCCAAATATTATTGATGTGTGCAATTTTCCTCTTCCCAAACAGGAATCCTATTTGCACAACATTTGTTCATCAATTTTAGATGTGATGTGTACTTAGATTTTACTATCATAACACTTTAGATATGTATACACATTTTTATATAATTTAAAAATATTTAATGTTGGTAGGTACAACATATTGATTAAGAAATAGGTGAAACTCTCCAAAAATAGAAGCTGGTTAGATGAGAATTTATATCATTGCTATGAAACAATAACAAAACAAATAAAAAACTCACAACTCATAGAATTGTGGGAAAGTAAGTTAGGCTATTATTGATTTTATTTTGTTCAAAATGTTGAACTTGGGTACAAGACTACTCAATGGAGTCTCCCTTTTTCAGTTCAGAACATAATTTATGTTTCAGAAATAAAATTGAATTTGATAAGCAGCATCAGGACTTGAACTATCACTTTCTAGTTGTAGCTCAGATCAATTGTTATGAACATGGCACAGGTCATAATTGTGATGAGCACAGCAGTGAAATAACTCATCATACTTCACTTGGTTTTAATTGGATTACTCTCTCATTTCCTAACTTCATTCAATGGTCTGTACTAAACCATCTCAAACCATTATTCCTTTTATTTTTCTTCACTCATCTTCAGCTAGTATGAAACTTAACATGTGTTCTGATAAAAGGAAAAAAAACTGTTTATCTAGAGTTTAGAGAGATATGATCAGAGGATTTGAATGTAAAAAAAGATCTCAAGTTTTGACCAATATAGAGACTTTTATGTTATGGTTAGAATGATATAAATTTTATAATAGAGAGAGACAAATAAACACATATATAAGAATTTCTTTAATACTACTAGTTGTTAAAACTGATTTTAGCAGTGTTTCCATTACTTGGAGCTAGACACCTGTTTCCTATCACACAGTCTAGGTTTCCATAAAAGCCTGTTTAATTTATTTTTTCTTTTATTTTGTTTGAGAGAATTCTCTGAGTTGGGGAGCATCATTTCTATTATGCAAAATGAGATGTCATAGTTTGAATATTACTTCTATCTGTTTTATAGAAAATGTAAAGATGTCACTTTCAATCATATCTTTAAATGGGTGAATTAAAGAACCTGCAATTCAATATGATGGAATTATTGATATGGCATTTATAAGCATGGTTGACAATAGGCAAAGTGTACTAATTCTACATAAAAGGTAAACAGAGTATTATCATTATTTTTTCATCACAATTTTTGTGATTTAACAATGTGATTCTGATTTTTATTTAAAATAAAAAGAAAAACAAACACCAATAATGAGCTAAAAGAAAGTTCACATAAAAATTTTCTTAATTTTTTTAGTGTAATTTCTTTGTCTTCTCAATTTATTGAGTGTATAGTTGGCATCCAATTTTCTAATATAGTTTATCTCTAATTTATTTGTGGGTCAAGAAGTCTCAGTTCCTATTTTTCTAACCCTAATTCATTAGGCAACAAAAATTTAATTTATTAACTCTGGAAATGTAAAGAGTCAGTATATAGTTTGTTTGAGTGGATTGTACAACCAAAATTTAAGTTATTGTATAAAATCTCACACCTCCATAACTTTTTAAATTCACTTTAATTCATTTATGTGTTCCTCTACTTAAAGGATAGGATGTGAAGTGTATTTTCTTGCTAGCATGGTGTTCCTTTTGCTGACCATTTTTGACTATCTCTTATAGAACTCCTGTTTATGTATACTGAACTAATAACACTCTTTAAATTAGAATAGCAAGAAATAGTGAAAAAAATTCAATAATAAAAGTTTTAGAGACACACACTCAATCAAACATAATAATACTCATCAAACATTCAAGTCAGAGCTACCAAAATCACATTATGTAATCCTTAAAAAAAAATTTAATTAATCTCTAAAATTTACTAATTAATAGGTGAAAGACAAAGTAACCCCATATTTAATATTTTATCAACTACTTAAATAGTGACATTAGTGTAAAAGCTACTAAACAAAGAAGTAATATATACTTAATATACAAAATTGTTAAAGTTTTAAAGAGTCCCAAGAATACCTTTCAGAAACTCATGACTTCATGTACAGAGTTGCACCTCTTAGAAATCACAACATAGAAATGCTAATTTGCAAGTTTTACAACATGAAGGATTTCTGAAATTGCACTAGATTTTTTAGATTTTTTAAGTGGTTCTCTGATAAGAAAATAAAATAAGAAAATAAAAGAAGAAGATAAGGAGATGAAAAAAATACTAAAAGAAAAAACATAAAATAATGTCGTGTTGTGTATACTTTCTAAAACACGCAAGTGCTCTAACAAAGTGGCTCCTCTGCAGTTTTCAAAATATACGTTTGCAGTGTTGAATGGCTTCATTCGCCGCTTTTCTTGCTTGAAATTTGGAAAAGAGATTTGCACCAACAATTTTATGAAAGCAAAAAAAGAAAATATAGAAAGATCAAGCGGTGATATGAGAATGTGCGGTACCGAACAGTGCAATTGCCATGACCATAACATGATGATGTTTGGTTTAAAAGAAAACATTAATTCATGGCCTACATACAGGAGTGAGACATGGCCATTTTTGGGTTGGATATTAAACTTTACTAAATCAATTTTCCAGTAAGTTCATAACTTCTTTTAGACCAAATATTCAGAACAATAATCATTTAAAATACAACTAAACTGATATGTTTAATCATCAAATAATGGATCAAACTCAACTAAGGAAATAATTTCTTATTAAACAAAATTTTTATAATCATATAAAAAATCATGATTGGTTAAGACTTTTATATTTTTATAAATTATTGAAAACAAAGTCTATTTTAGTATTGATATATTTTGTTCTTTTATATTAGATTGATTTCTTTGATAATTATATGACATATTCTTCGTAGACTGTATTGGTAGACGGTAATAATATGACCTGTATTTCTCAATTTTCTGGTTAGACTTATTATATATAGATTTTCTTTTTATTATATTTGTTATTTTTTAATGAAAAAATTATTATTCTTTTTATATTAGTCTTTTTATCCACGACAATTTCATACATAGTAATAATTTATAAAAGACTTTTTAGTATCTAAATACCCGATTTAATATAAATTAACAAATAACATTATTAGAACATTTTTATTACTCATATGATTGTATTTAAATTATAACTTTCAAATCCACTTTAAAAATTATTAGTGAGTTCCTCTTAAATTTACTATAAACTTATAACAATACTTACAGCATATGCTAGGTTGAGACTACTATAAATCATTGTATTTGTAAGAAAACCAACCAACATTCTTACATACACGGAATAACATTTATACAATTTTATTGTTTCAACATATTAAAAAACATTTTCATCATAGTTTGTAATGAAGAACAATAAGTATAAATATAGATTTAAAAAATCTATTATTTTAAACTTATTAAATATTTGTATAACATAAGTCTAGTAATATATATATATATATATTACCTTATCACTAATTAAGGATATAAATTCCTATTTATTGATAAAAGCAACCTATATACCTAGCTAGATACGTGTTTATTGATCTCATAAGACACATAAACCAATGTTATTCACAATTGGTCATAAACACAAACACAAAAGGCTTCACTCCTTAACAGACACTATTAGACATGTTGCCAAAATTAAATGCTGTTAAATGGTTTAGAAACATTTAATGAGATTTGAATAAACTAATGTACACATATTCTGGGATTTTTGAAGCTTTGATGGTTTGATGCAATGTTATTATAGATTTTAAGTGAGATTGGGATGGTGGGGTGAGTTTGGTGGAGTAAAATTAAAATGGGAGTTTTTTTAATTAAGTGGAGGGGGAGAGGTTGAAGGAATGAAGAATTGAATAGGTTCGAAGTGGTTGGGAGGGAGCACATAGGGAAAAGAGAGGTGAAGGGGTTGGAATTGAAAGAGAGTCTTTAGTCGCAAGGCGCAAAAAACAAGGCAGTTGGCACCTGACACGCAGGCAGAGAGCATTACCCACGGTGGCTATGGTGCAGTGCAGCCGCTTCCCTACAGTAAAACCCCTCCACTCCATAACTGTAAAAAAAAAACTCTATACCCACTTTTCTATGTTATGCTTATCCTATTTATACAATCACATTTAAATATTAACTATTAACTCATAACAGTCAAAATCATCATTTTCACACTTTTTATAAATACTTTCTTAGATTATCTTATTTTTCTTAAATTGCGCAATAGCCACACACACACAATTCCATAGAATCTGTTTATACTTTTTCTCTGTTATGCTATCCCTAGCAAGTTATTTTATATACCTTGTTTAAGGTTGTCTTAAATTTCCTATTTGATTCATGGAGAATTATTATTATTATCCATTAAGTCTTCTAAGTTCTTACTTGTATGGTAAAAGGAGTTAAATGATTCATGGAGAATTATTATTATTATTATTATTATTATCCATTAAGTCTTCTAAGTTCTTACTTGTATGGTAAAAGGAGTTAAATGAATATATACATGATTTTGGTGAGTCAAAAAGTGGTTCAAAATTATTGATTCTATTTTAATATTATGAATTTATTAATATCTATACAATAGGCACATAAACCATTTGAATTAAATAATTTTACAACTAATGTGATTTGAGAGGGAAGAGGGATGTCCCAGTGAAAAAGAAATAAGAAAAAAGGCGAAGGACACGGTAGTGATTTTGGATAAAGTAGAAGGACAAAAATAGGCTTATGTCCTGTTCGTTGGCGTTTAATTGTAGCGACCCCGTTTTATAGAGCAGAAGGGAATGTGTGATAAAAAGGCATCCCATCTCATAAACATGAGAGTAGAGAGACAGTGGTCGGAGTGGTAGCCAAAACTTAAACAATGGACCAAGTTTCGCAATCAACACAAGACCACACCGATAGAGAGTGACATAGCAGAGCCACGTCCAACCCAAATACTCAACAAACTAAAAGAAAAACAATGACGACGGGTATAGTACGCGACCAGAACCTGGAGAAACACATTCACAAGCAGATGGGCTGCATGGCCGGCTTTCTTCAGATCTTCGATCGCCACCAGATACTCACCGGAAAACGCATCTATTCCCCCAAACGCCTACCTCCGGTAAAGCCTCTCACTCCCTACCCTGCCATATATTACTCTTTCACGCTCCTCACAACCTAACCTTTTTTTTACTTCTCTTTCACAGGCCTCGCCGGAGCCCGACAAAGTCACCGCCTCGCCGGCTCGTTCCGCACAGTCGCCGGTAAGGGAGGTCGTCCAATCCGAACCCAGGACGAGTTCTCCCGTGCTCCCTGTTCTGGAATTCAAGGAAGGCACACGGTCCTCGTGGAAGTTCTCGCGAGAGGCTCCCAGACTGTCTCTGGACAGCAGAGCCATGGTGGACGCGAAGGGAACGCTTCACCTTCATGCGCGAGAGATCCCCTCGGAGAACGATGGAGACAAGCAGCGTCGTTCCACCAGCGTCATTGCTAAGCTCATGGGCCTGGAGCCCCTGCCCGATTCAGAGCCCGGGCCTGGGCCAGCAGCGAAGCTGCAGAGATCCGCGTCGGAGTCTAGAGTGCCCAGAGATCTGCCCCTGCCTCTGCCACTGTCACAGTGTCGTTTCATGGACCCAAACAATTTCCCAAGTGCGGTTCAGGTCAGCAATGTGGTCCTCGAGAATAATAATAACACTGCCATAGATGCCCGATTGAGCAGTGGCAGAGTCGCAGATCCACCCAGGCAAAGGGCCAAGAAGAGTTTTTACGACTCGGCTGATTTCTTCCCCGAGCCCAAACACACCGCTTCGGTGTACGGAGAGATTGAACGGAGGTTGCGGATGCGAGGGATTAACGAGCCTTCCAAGGATCTCCACACTCTCAAACACATCCTCGAGGCCTTGCAGCTCAAGGGGCTCTTGCATTCCAACACCAAACCCAACCAATCTCCCATTGTCGTTATGAAACCGGTCCGATCGGTGAACCGGACCGGGAACGATTCTCCTCCCCTCCGGTCTAGTCCTCGCCGGAGCCCCCGAGTTGGGAATGAGACTCGAAGAGATGACCAAAATGAACGCAGTTCAATGAGTCAAAGCAGCAGAGCACTGAGCTCGAGTCCTAACCGCAGGAGGCAACAAAACGTGGAACCGCAGAGGAGAGTGGGCGTTGATTCGAGAAGGGGGTCTGTGTGTGTCTCTCCGGTTCATTCTCCCAAGGCGAGTCCAAGAAGGAATGCAGGCAATCAGCAGGTGACATATGGATCGCCTAGGATGAGAAGGACTGTTGAGCGTAAGCTGAAAATGTCTGGTGTGGCAGAGGATGAATCGTCTACAGTTTCAGATAACAGCTTCAGCACCTCTTCATATCCCGATACAGAGGTAGAATACTATACTAAACGAGTAAGATAATAGGAACTATTATGTTACTGGTGGGTCATTTCTTAATGAGTTAAAATGAATTAATTAATTGGTGGTGTTTGTGGGATTGGTGGCAATTGGATTGAAGTGTCCTGTGTGTGGTGCAGAGGTACAGGTTGGAAGAGTACAAGGAAGGGAAAGATCTGCTGGATAGGTGTGATAAGCTGCTGAACAGCATAGCAGAAATAACAGCAGCCAACGAGTTGCAACCGAGTCCAGTATCGGTTCTGGACTCGTCGTTTGACAAGGACGACTGGTGTTCACCGTCCCCCATAACCAAACGCTGCATTGATTACAAAGGTAAGTGGGGACTGAGGCAGACATTCATTTAACAAACTTGTTGCTTAGCTTGTGTTGCAATTGGTTACAGAATGGAATTAGATTTTGTGGTGACGTATTATTTGTGTGTGCATATCCAAAGTGTAACATGGTCTAAGACCCTAACGGAACTTAATGGGGTAAACATGTATACTGTGTCTAGGCCTTTTACTTTTAAGCTGCTAGCGTTTTGTTTTTGCTTTGGTTTGTTTCCAACTACAAGTACGAGAACAGTGGATGGTTTGTCCTCTCCCTCTCCGAAAATCCCAACCAATGTGGACCAATCATTTGATCCAGGGATGTTGACATGGCATCACTCAGTTGGCTCAGTCACTTACCTCAAAACTGCGGTGCGGTGCGGTGACTGTTTTTAATCGTACCATCACGTGGGAGGGACTGACTCACCTCCACTCTCACCGTCCCAAAGAATCTTCCCAATTTTTTAATTCCACTATTTATCTAATTATCTAAAGTATACTATACACAGTATTTCTTTTTCGTGTTTTTAAAATATATCAATCCTGTGTTTGTTAGTTAATGATGATAAGAAATGTGGTGTAATTACATTGCAGATCAAGCGGCGGAGTCAGAAGATGATATGTGGAGTGCTGCTTTGTGCAGCAGCGAGGAGGCAGCGTCGGAGGATTGCGATTTCGTGTACGTATCGGAGATTCTTCGAGCCTGCAGTTACTTGCCGGAAGAGAGTGACATTTTCCTGTTACTGGAGAAGCAGCAATGTCTGAAAGGAAAGGATACCTCAAAGGCTTCGACGCTACAGAGGCGGTTGATTTTCGACACTCTCCAGGAAATTCTGGAGCGGAACCAACAGTTGCCGCCGTGGAAGGCGGTGTCGTGCGGCGAGCAGAGGCAGAAGATCTGGTCGGAGTTTCGGAGGATCCGTGAGAGGGAAGAATCGGAGTCGGAGGACTTGTTCAAGTTTATATGCGGAGTGTTGAAAAAGGATATGGGGGAGGATATGCCAGGGTGGGGAGAATGGCCGGTGGAGATGGGAGATGTGGTGTTAGACATTGAACGTCTGGTGTTTAAAGATCTGGTTGGCGAAACCATTCGAGAACTCGCTTCGTTTTCTCCTCAATGTAACAACGACAAGCTACCCGCGCTTCGTAGGAAACTCCTCTTTTGAATTCCAATCACAAACCTTCAAAAAAAAAAAAAAAAAGTAAAAGAGTCGCACGCTTTGTTTAAATTTTTCGCGCGCTTGCATTTTCTTTTCCTTTTCTATGATTTTACTTTTACTCTCTGTCAATGACGAAATCAGGAATTTTAAATCTGAAATCTAGGCAAATCTTACTTGGGTTCGGTTATTTTTCTTTTTTATGTTATAGTATGTTGTGCGGGCGGTAATGCGTAGTTGATTAGAACTATTGAACACTACTGAATGAAGGATAGAAATGTTGCTGCTGCCATGCACGCAACATATCGGATGAATATGTCAAAATGGATGAATTGTTGAACTTAAGTATGCATGTGGGCTTGCTTATCGGAGAAGCTGTCTTACGATAACCTAATTAATAATTAGTACATGTTTCATGTTTCGTACCCTTAATTTGGTCCTGCAACTACAAATCAAGGTCGCCAAACGGTAGTGGAGCGGCGCTACTCTGCAATTGAATATTAGCGGGCAGGACCTTTGGTTGTATATTTTTTTCACAACTTGGAAATCGCTTGCAACTCGTGACAAACAAACTTTGCTTTCATCTATCGCAACCATTTGAGAACTTCTATTCATTAACTTTTGTTATTACACCACATTATCATGTAAGTATCCATCATATTGTATGAAATTCATCCCATTCCATTCATACACAGAATTTGCCTCCCCCTTTGCTAAACGTGTCACTTCATCGTCCTATCATGTCCAAAAACTCAAACTTGGATTATGTAATATAATAACCAAAAATGTTCGATGACATTTTGATAATTCATGAAGTACCCTATCTAATGTATTAAAAAAAATCTGTAAAATATTAAAAATGTCACAAAAAGAAAACCATCCACAGTTAAAAGAGGCAAGGCAACTGACCCAATAACATATGATAATCTGTCAAATGCCAATCATCCAACTACTTACCCCGTCAGTTTTGAACGTTGTATCAGTACACAATTTGCTTTTTATTCTGACAAAGGATAACGAATAATTGAAAAATAGATTGTTGGCTTGAAGGACATTAGGGTCGTTTTGAAATTACAGACGCAACCAACCTATGGACACGCCTATTAAGTTGGTTTTTGTCCAGTTTCAGCACTGCTATGAAAATAGTTTGATGCCCATATTTCCGATTCGGAAATGCCTTGACAAACCTGGATATAGAGGTATCAAGACTCTGGGATCCTCTGTGCCTCAGTTTCAATAGTGTCTAAGTCAACCACGTGTCCCAACACTATACTCATCAATGTCCAATAAATGGTGTGTATCACAAGCACCCTATAAGATGAGATATACATCATTGAAATCGCACATCACATGGTTAGGTTAGCTATTTATACTACTCTGTCATCATCACAATGAAAATGAAACCAATAATTTTGTATCAGCATACTTAATATCTTGCATAATGACTTATATGCTTTCACCTATGATTCTATTCTAATTCCATTTCCATCCTTAAGACTTTGATAATTAATCAAAATGTTGGGCCCATTTGAGAAAACGCGACGAGAGAACAGTTTGATGGAGCAAGTACCCAGTGGCCCACCATTGCTTAATCGGTTGGTTCCTTGATTAGTTACAGGATAGTTACATTAACTACTTGATGGTAACGCTTCATCCAACGTAACTGGTTGGATCTCAAATGTAGTATGACAACAAGGACATGTTGCAGATCCAATAATTCATACTCTCATACTGCTATATATCGCTCTTTCTCTTTCTTTCCTCAATTATAGGGCGATAGATAGAGGGTACAACTTTGAATCTATACATTTCCGCAATAAGCATGTGCATTGCAAGCCCTTCTCAATGACCATCAAATGTCCATAATACTATCAGACCTTCATTTTTATACAGTACAAAAAAGTTACTATCAACTACTCAGAATCAGAAATCGTAGGTGCTATGATTTATAATTGCCATAATAATCAACCAACTTATCATATGTATAACAAATATTATCATTAAATAATAACGCAAAAATCATTTACATGGCTTCTTTTCATGGAACGGTCGAACAAAAAACATCTCTAACACTTTCACTAGGTTATTGCTGCACATTTTCAAATCATAAAACAGTTTCCACTAGAATCTATATGAGGAGAGTTCCTCGAGAACCAGAAAAAGTGACAAGATCATATACATACACCAAACAAAGTCATATATAGAGTATGTTTTTGATAATGTTATGCACCAAAGGTTTGGTCTTGGTGGGGTTGTGAGAAGTGGGGAGCTATCTAAGCAGCATATAGTACCATAGCATAGCAGACTTTCGAAACTTTTTTCAATCCTACGTGGGTCATACCCTTTTCTTTCACTTTGTTTGTAATGAGCAGAAGTCTTTATATTCCACTGGCACATCTCACTGGTCTTAACTGGGCAACCCCCACTAAATGCAAGGATTAAGGTTCTTGGTCTTGACTTTGCTTTGTGAGTATGATTCATCTTTAGCTGTGAAAAAAAGAAGCTTTAAGCAAGAGGAAGATGGGGTTGTGTTTGTTGTCTCAAAAGGGCACAAACCTAACCACGTAGGGTTGTATGAAAGAGAAGTGAAGTGGCAGTCACAGAGGCACATGCTCCTGCTGAAGAACTCATTAAACCTGTCCATTCGTTGTCTTGGATGGTTGCTTGTGATGGGTTGTGGCTACTGTTGTCTCCTCAGGCTTTGTCTCCTTCCTGGCCTTATGATAAATGAACTTCCCAATGGGCAGCACTGAAGGGCTTTGCTTTGTTATTTGTAGTTTGTAAGCATCCATTGTTAGGATCCTGTTTGATATATACAATCATGTGTGCTAATGCTAATATTTTGGTAAGGATAGGTTCGGACGATACCCACAACGTGAGTATGGGACAATAATTCAAGAACTACCACCCTGTACTTCCACAATGAGTAAGACATTTTCTTATTTTATTGGTTTCAATCACATCATAAATTTAATTTTAATTCAATTTCTATTAAAACTAGTGTTCAAAAGTTCTTCTTCTCTCTTACTCATCCAACAACTTATTTATTTTCTTTTTAATTATTTCTAACAATGAAGTCCATTCGTCTTTTCTTTCTTTAAGAATTATTCACATAATGAGTTTAATAAAATTGAAAAAGAAATTGATCAATGAGTTAAAAATAAAAAAAAAAAAAATAATTTTACTGGACGACATTGTTAAGGTTAATCATGAGCACCTGTCAGATCAGGATAACGATTACAGGTGTGGTTTGAAATAAGATCAAATATCTTGAATTCAACATCTAGAAAAATAAGTCTGAAAGCACTGTCATATCAATTATCTCATGTCATATCAATCATCTCATCATTTTAATAACAATAATTCACTACAAATATTATGTCATTCTGACAGCAATAATTAAGTCTATGAAAATATCTTATCATTCTGACAATAATGATTTAAGTTAGATTTAAGTCATTTGGTCACGTCAAATCACATCAAGTCAATAGAACTCTTTTACCTTCTAAATAGGATATTATCTTCAAGAGAAAATGTATTTTTTCCATACTAATTTATTTAGCATTCTGATTTCATATACTTACTTTAACATCATATACTCTTTTGTAGAAGGTTGGTGATATTTTGACACCACTATTCATCTTTGATACCATTTAACACTAACATATATTATTATTTTATTTATATATAATATTTTATTAATAAAATGCAATGTCAAATAGGAGTATAAATGAATAGTGATATCAAACTAACATTTTTTTTTTGTAGACTTCTACATGTGGAATGGAAAAATGAGAACTATCATTAGAAGAGCGTCCAATAACTCTTCAAGATCAAAATCGGCAACATTAACATCCACTTCCTCAAGCTAAAATTCTTTCTTATATCCTGTAAGAACAATAATATTATTTGTTGAAAAAAAAGTTATAACAAGATATTTAGAAAAAATAAAAAAAATATTTTAAATATGGAAACTTATTAAAAGTTACAATATACCTACAACTTATCAATTATTTTAATTTTATTGTGTTGGACAATATTAAAGATGTGATTTGTTGAATGAAAAATGTTGAAGCTGGTAAGATTTGATTAAAAGAAAAAGAGAAAAATTTACATAAAAAACTGGTGATTATAATAAATAAATATGATTTGAAATTAATAAAAAAGTGGTATATAAATATAAATTTTAAATATATCTTAGTGATGAGAATTGTTTTTAATTCTTATAAATTTTTATTTTTAAATTTAAAGTTAATATTTATTTTGTTTGATTCCATCCCTCTTTTAATAGATTTTAATTTGTTAGGATATGAATATAGGTCTAGTCTTTTCATAGATTTTTATTTTATTTTATTTTTTACTTTTTTATTATATTTTAACCTGTTGGATATTATGGTTAGAATTTAAGGTGTTAATTTCTGAAATGTTAAATTTCTATAATTATGAAAATCATGTTATCATTTATAAAAATAAATAAATTAATTAAAGACTCAAAGCATTCCCCAAATTTTTCTTCAAAATATATCAAATTCATATTCTAAAATTCAAACATGTCAAAATTAAGACATGATGTTTTTTAAATCTAATTTAAAATAGAATTTAACGTTAGATCTTATTATTATTATTTTTTTCATATGTACACTTAATACTTTAATAAAAAAAATATTTACGATCGTTTCATTTGTACTATTTTTATTTGTTAAAAAATATTATTTTAAGCGAAAAATAAAAAGAGCTCAATTGTATCCAAACGGTTATTTTTATAACTTTCAATTAATTTATTAACAATTTTTTAAGATGTAGTCATAAATTATACGTTTTGAATTTACAGATCATTATAAAAATTTAAAACCGACATACAATTGAATTCTTTATGAAATCACTAATGTAATATCTTATATCAAAATGTGTAAAGTCTTTTTAAAATTTGAGTAGATTATGGTGTTAGAATTTACATTGTTTAAATAATATATTCTTATCAGGGTAAAATACGTTTTGCGTTTCTCTAAAATTTCCAAAAAAAATTCTATTATTTTAGTCCATCTAAAAATTAAATATATATTTTGTAGAGTTTGTCAATAATAACTATAAAAAAACTTAAACGAATGATTGTTTTTAACATAATGTTGATTATGTATTTAATTGTATTTATAATAAAACTGTCTATCATCGTTAGTAACAAAAGACTTGGAAATATATTTAAATTTAAGAAGAACCTAAAAAGTTGAGAAAAAATTAATATATTTTAAATTTTACTTAAATTTGAAAACATATTTCATCATCATCATCATCATCATTTATAACAAAAAAAATTATATTATTTTAAAGTGAAAACTTTTTACAGGTTTAAAAATATATTTTTGTATTATGCTCTAACTAAAATAAGAGATTCTTTTGATAATACCAACATTAAATATAAACGTTATATTACAAAATTGTTAATTGTGGAGTAGTTTCTGCAATCTGCATCTAATTCTTGCTTATACACTCTATTAGGCCAAATTATTTTTTCACCACATGTCATACGAAAAGTTTAAAAATTGTTATGTGTTTTATATTTTAAAATTGTGGAATTTAGAAATATTTTTTCACTTATACAATCTGAAATATGTTTTCATATTTAGAAATATGATTATATAATCTAGAAAAAATATTTTTAATTAGTAGATTATATAATCTCAAAAACATTTCTAGATTAAATAATTTGAAAATATATTTTAAATTGTGCAATAACTTATATAATCCGTAATAAATTTTCAAATTATGTAATTTAAAATAATTTTTAAACTCTAAATTCACAATTTAGAATAAATTTCCAAATTATACCATGTGAAACATTTCTAATTCATAAACTTTTCTCAACCTATAGAGCTGCAGGTAGAAAGAAGGTAAGGAGGTGCTAAAAGGAGATGTGGGCCTTGATTGAACTGTGCACAATATTGGGCTGAATTATCTGCTCGACACACTCTTTTCTATTGTTTTATTCCATTTATTCAAACAGGCCAATGCTTTTTTGTTATTTTTTTTTAATTTTCACTCTACTAAATAATAAATATATTATTTTTACTGTTTTTCTCTTAAAAGATTTGAAAAAGTTAGTTGCTAAAAAGAGTGTATTACTGCTCCCACTCCATTAATATGGTTACTTAATTCATAGAACGTAACATGTGATTAATGAGTCTACACCCCCCTCATCTCATTTATCAAATCAATTAACAGAGAAGATGATTTTGACATCTCACTTATCCAACCAATTTCATTGTTGAGAAAAAAAAAAGAAAAACTTGTAGTCTCTCATGTCAACATTAGATATTTAATAAGAATTTACAAAACCAAGAAAAAAAGTATATGAACTTTTATAAATAAAAATATATACTGATATATTTAACTATAAATATCTTATTTTACTACAGATTATTAATCATGTGCAACAATTGATGATCCATTTACCATGAAGTAACAATATTAATGGAATGGAATAAAAAAAAACCAACACCGTTTTTTAGATACTAATTTCTACGTATTTTTTGTTAAATGACTAAAAAACAATTGTATATTTTTAGAGGACTATTTTTTTTTTCAAATCTTTTAAGAACTAAAGAAAAACATGTAAAATATTAAAAACATGCTTCAAAAATTTTATATCACAAAAGAAAAACATGATAAAAGAAAAAAAAAAGGTGCATAATAAAAGATAAAATACAACTTTAGTCTCCTTTCTACCCTTTTTTATTCCTTTTTCCCACTAGGTTTTTAGAAAATTCACATTATTAATTCAATTCTTAATTTTTTTTCTTTTGATTTGATCACTAGGCCAAATATATTTAGTTAAAGTATTGGTAAACCTAATTTAATAAATTAAAATATTATAAAATAAAGTTTTTTCTCATTCTAGTACAATTTGTTTTAAAAAATATTATAATCAACAAAATATTTTTTATTTTCAGAACGGATAAATCGTGTCATATATTTAGCATGATTTTACTATACTAAAATCGTGTCACTTTAATATAATTTTATTTTCAATTAAATAAAATCATATCATTATAAAATCAATTTACCTGTTTGAAAATAAAAAAAATAACCATTTTAAAAATTTTCATATAAAATTATATCAAAATGGAAAAAAGCCCAACAATAACCACAAAGTTAAACATGTGTAGATACTATAGATTTTTTTAAAGAAAAAACAAGACTAAACTTATAGAAAAAAAATTAAAAGAAGATCAAAATTGCAATTTCTATAAACTGAAATAAAATAACTCATGATAAGAAAAAGTAGGAGTCTGTTTGTTTTGTGGCTTGTGTGTGTTAGGTCATGTGCTCCCACTTTGCATATGGGAATGTCCATCACGGTATTATTACAGATGCCAATTCTATCACTCTGATGCAACACCCTTATTATTAGACACTACATTAGGTGCAATGTGTTTCACACAAATATTTGATTCTCCACTTACTATACTTCTCCACACTTGACCACTGATTAGCAACAAAAACTGTTGAAAGTGACGAAATCCACTGGCAGATGAGATGTTATTGGCTTAAAGTGCATTGCACCACTTAACTGTTTTCCTAATCACAAGATAGAACCCATAGATGATGAGACTCATGCTTTGTCATCACACTAAATGTGGGGCACCCTTGTTCCTTCCTTGCTCACCTCAAACCCTACAATCAAAGAGCCAAAGAGCAACTGTGAGGTCATACATGCACAAGAATATTCTAAGCCTTCAGTTTCAAAAATTTAATTTCATGATCCCATTATGAAAAAGCAATGAAATTTAGCAGCTTTTGGGTTCTTCTGAATTTTCATGCACAATCTATTCATTGGGTAGTTTCTCCTAATAATTCAGACTGAAATTTGGCAAAGTGGTACTCATATCTCTCTCCTACTACTAGAATTGCAGATGAACAAGTTAAGTGACCATAAAAGAAATAGATTAATTCATTCAACTACCAGAGTTTAGTTTTCCGAAATTACTCTTTTCTCACCTGCTGCATTAACTAGGCAATTCGTTCCATGGCTTTTTTTCGCCTTGCCTGCATGATATATACATGAACAAACCATATTAGGTTAAATTCTAATCCTTCTTAGCTTCTTAAACCACAGTGTTACTTTTATACACTTAATCAAATCCTTTGTTAACATCCCAATTCAGTACGAGTTGGTTTAATTTTTGGAGGCATTTCTTTCTTCATTTTTCAACTTTTGCTAGTTTTTGAGTTCATAATAAGAGTTGGCATGTGAGTGAATGAATGTAATAATAAAGTGTAATTGTGAATAGGTTACATAGTTTATAACAGGGTTGCTTGAGTGCTGGATCATTTGTTGATTCTGGTGGTTCCTGGCCAAATATCATCTCACAACTCATGTCATCAAAATCTGTAAATCAAAAGAAATAAGTAACAAACAAAACACTATATATATGAATATGAATATATCCATTTTAGTTGATTAATGATATTTAGTCAAAATCGTGTATTCATGAACTTGTAGGAATCTTGCTTATTTGCTTATCTCGAATTGACTAATGCATAATGTAGATTCTGTCCTAATAATGTATTTATTAACTGAACTCTTTTCTGTGGTGGGTTCATGAGAAAAAAATATGATGGCATGTCTAGAGTTCTACGTACAAAAAAGTATGTTGTAGATGTATTTATGTCAAAAACTACATTCTAATTCTTGATTACATAAACGACATGAGAATCAAACCACTTGCAACGTCTTTTTTTCTAGAAATACAACTATTTTTAGTGGCATGTTTAGGTGTCAATTTCTTAATGAAAAACATGCATTGAGTGCATGTATCATTCGTCTGTATTGTGGAATTCAAAGAACCTTTGGCAATGTGGCATCCTTAGTGACATATAAATGGGACCCTCTTGTTGAATTGATGAGCCTTTTCCACTTAGTTCTAGATTTTGAGTTAATTGCGCGACATTATGCATACTTGTGAAACTTCTTTATAACCAAGAAATGATTTCAATGCATAAGAAAACTAACATTTTAAACGTGTTTTTAATTCTTATAAATATAATCAAGTTTTATTTTAATTTTTAATTTTCATTTTATTTATGTTCTTATAATTCTATCTCTCTCTATTTTTTAAGGAAAATAAAGACTTAATATTTTAGTCCCTAATAAATTTGTAAATTTTGAATATAATCTGTAGAAAAATAAAATTCTTTATTTGATAAGCAATAAAAGATTTTTTGTTTTTTTTCTCTACAATTTGAATGCATTTATTAGACGATGACCTATCTGTTAAAGAATAAAGCAGTAAATGAGTTTGACATGTGTAATTTTCTTTTACTTTTAGTTTAATAATCTTTTACATTTTGATTTTTGGTCCTCGATAATTTTTTTCTGCTTTGCTCTCGAATAAATTATATATATATATATATATATATATATATATATATATATATATTTTCAATATCAATTATTGATATCCTTTAAATGACGAGTTATTTGTGAAACAATCATGTGAACACAAAGTAGAACTAACACATTTATTCTTTTTAAATTATTTTATTTGAAAGGAAAAATTGATTAATGTAGTTTCTTTTCAATTCACGCTTTCATCCTTTCTTTTTTCAACATTGGTTATTTGAAAGTGAAACCAAAATAATACAAAGAATCTCTAAAAAGAAAAACCTCTACACTCATTCATCTTCATCTCGTTGGATAATAAAGACCAAAATAAAAAATAAAGAAATTCTACTTGTTTTGATAATATTGATTAATATTTTTCTCTTTAAATAAAATAATTTTAAAAAATACACATGTCATTTTAACCATCACTTAAGTGATGTCATTAAATAATAGAGACAAAAACATAATGCGAAACAAACTAAAAAAAAAACTTTATTAAGGACCGAAAAATAAAATATAAAAATTTGTTTAGAACTAAAAATGACAAATTTAAATATGTCCGTTCTATTTATTCATTCACACGTCACTTAATAAATAGATCATCACTTAATGAATGTAAGTAAAAAATAGATACTAAAATAAAAATAATCATTTTATCAAGAATCAAAATAATTTTTTTCAAAGCTGATAAAAAAATAACTTATTTCAAAACCAATTATAAAATTTACAAATTTACGAATAACTAAAAGATTATTTAAGTAAAAAATTAATAAATAATTTAGTAATATATAAGTTGGATGATTTTAACTAATAATCTCATAAATTAAAATTTTATTTTAAAAGCTCGTAAATTTAAATGATGTATGCAATGGTAAAATTTAATACATTCCGCGTCATCCAAGGAATAATTTTCCGCAAATATGAATGTAAGTTATATTATTAATTGATCAATATCAATATGGAGAGTGAGTAGATACTCTACATGTATTTTTTAAAATTAATCTCTATTAGTATATTGTAAAATCATAAATCATCCATATTACATTAGCGAGTTATATATGATATGACATGCAAAAATTAGAAATTTTTTAATTCACATTTATATAAATTAAAGATATATTTTAAATAAATACTATAAATAAATTAATAACAAGTGCTTTGTAAACAATGGATTAAGAAATATGTAAGTAAGATTTCACTTTGCCTAGGTTCAATCCGATCTTAATAGACTTGTCTTGTTATGGAATCAACTCAAATAACTTCGATATGGGTTTGACTCAACTCAACCCAACATATTTCTGACTATATCCTTCTCGGTCCAACATGAGCCTACTTCAACTTCGCCTACTCTAGCCCGACCTAATTTGTGCTTAACTCGACTCAACTTTTGTTAGGTCCGACCCAACTCGATCGTATCCAGGTTCAACCCGAACAACTTGATTTGTCTCAATGTGGCATCAACTCAACTTAGTCAGATATGGGCTTGACACAATATGGGTCCAAATGTCTTTGTCCAACCTAGGTCTAACCTGGATCTCTTCTTTGACTTGGCTTCACATGAATCCTAAGCTCTAGTCGACTCAGTCCAATGTAGGCTCGGGCCGACTCAAACTTACCTAGGCTCGAGTCAACTTAGTTTGACATGGATTCGAGCTCACTTGACAACATGGAATTAGGACCACATAATCCAATGTGGGCTTAAGTTTAATCGACCTCACTTAGATATTGTCCTACTTAGACCAACTCAAACCCACCTATTTTAGCACAACCCAAGCATTATGACTTAGGTTGACATGGTTTGGTGCCTAATTGAGCTAATGTGCGTTCACCTCAACTTTGTTTGAGGTGGACTCAATTTACTCATCTCAACTTGGCTCAACTTAACTAAGTTCGATGTTGACTCGAGCTGACTTAGATTGACTTTATCCTGGTTTGACTGAGTCCTATGTGATCTAGTTGACCCAACGTGGATCTAGGATTACTTGACCTAATTTTGGCCTTACTTAATTCAACTCAACTTGGGCCTTGTCCAATTTTGACTCAACTTGAACTTTACTGATTTGATCTGACTTGGTCTCGAATTGATTCAACCTGATGTGGGCTTGTTCCATCTTAACCTAACATAGATTTAGGATTGCTCAACTCAAATTTGGCTTAGGTCGATTCAACCTGAAATGGACATGTGTCGATTATGTCTTCAAAAGACCTTAGATGACTTTACCTAACATAGGCTCGGGATTACTCAAGTTGATGTGGACCTAGCTCTAGCTTAACTCAACCCAAGTTGTCTCAAGTTGAACTAATCTACATCAACTTAACTTGACTTGGACTCAGCTTGAAGTCGGTCAACTCTAATTTAGTCTAACATGGACTCGAATCAATCCAACTTGGATCTAACTAGACCTAAACTAATCTAAGTCTATCTGACAACTTAAAATATCAAATATTCAAATTCTTTAAAATAAACTTAAAATAATTTAAATAATTATGAATAATATTTAAAAAATTATACTTTTTTATTATTTTTTTCAATTACCATATTGGTTTGTCATACTGTAATCTGTTACAATTACCATACTTTAGATATAACTCATAAAAAAGATAGATATTTAGATACTTACTAGGGACCATGTTGACAGACATACCGAGAGAATCCTTAATGAATGATTGAGTTGGTAGTTTGCAAAGATTGATACACATTCCTACACAATTCGCCTCCTCTAAAAATCTGCACATATATTCACCCTTTTATTACAGAAACTTCAAGATTTACTCTTAAACAAAAGCATTTTTTACTTTCAAGCTCTTTCTTATTAAGACATTTGTTTATTTATTATCATTAAATATTTTTGTTTAATAATAATAATATAACATGACTAAAATTAATAAAATATACAAAAACATTAAAAACTTGTTAGGAATTGAGAACTGATGTTAAAGATAATATTTGACCCTTTAAAATGTTTTCTGTTGGTACAGAAGAGTTAATGACAAAAGATAAAAAGTTCAAAAGAGAGAGCAGATGTTAAACTGACCTGCATTTTTTGATGTGGACTACATTTTTTTCTCCTCTCCCCTCGTCCATGTCTGATTCTCTCACCTTCACATAACATGGTGAAACTAATGGATTTAGTCTTTTAGATTCATCAACATGACATACATTATAATACAAAATAAACATGCAGGCATGTATGCTTCTCCATTATGTTATTTACATGTATGTAAAAAATGGGAAATGATTGCTTTACTACACTGTATTGCATGGTGTCTATAATCACTCCCATCACAATTTTACACTATTATGTTGTCATTTTGTTTCTTATTTTTAGGCTTAATTTTTTTTAGTTATCTAAGTTCAGTTTTTTAAGTAATGAATGAATTATAATATTTAATAAATTATAAAAATTTGGTTGAAATTTCTGAAAAATAAATTTTATTATATTTAATCCTTATTATATTGACTTTTTAAGTAATTTCTGAAATACTTTTAGATTTGTCTTTTTTGTTCTCCTAAAAATTAATATATTTTCTTATATTTTATTTGTACATATGATAAAAAAATATATTATTCATCAACAATAAATTATATTACACATGTTTTAAGTTAACTGGTATTTAGACGGTAAAACTTATTTATATAATAAAAGTTATTTAAACTAAACTTTTAATGCATTAGATAACCAAAATATATATAAAAAATCTTTTAGATATTTAAAACAAAAATTAACCATTATAGTTTTATAATTTATTTAATCTATTATTTTATTCAATTTGTTATGTTTGCTTGTAAAATCTAAAAATTTATAATGCAGTATATTTTAAATATAATGTATTAAGTTATATTATTTCTGAGTTACTTAAATATTTTATTATTTTTTAGAATTTTACAAGACCTACTAAAAAATTAATTAAAACTATTAAATTAAAAAAAAAAAAAACAAGGATAACGTATCTCTTTGTATGAAGAGATATGCATAATTAAAAACAAAATCTCTGTAATAATGAAAATTTCCTGAGATTAAAATAAATAAAAAATGAAATAACTGTTTAGAATAAAAAGGAATTAAAAGTTTAACACTAGGTAGAAAAGAAAGAGATATTGTAGAAAAAAAAAATCTTAGTCTCACTATACTATATCAACTACAATTATCAAAGTAAGAGAATAAGATATTTATCTTCTTAATTATTTATTTTACAGTTCTTTTTTCAATGAAGCATTTCTAACTTTATTTTATTTATTAATCTATGATTATATTTTTTTAGTATCTACAACTTCATCTTATTTATTTATTTTAATTTTATAATTGTATTTAATTATTAAGGTTTTATTAATCTCATTTTATTTATTATTTGATTTGGTTTTATAATTATATTTGCTTAGTTAGGTGTCCCTAAATTTATTAAATTTTATTTAATAATTATCATTTAATTGGTGGAATGTTTTTGACTCATCTTAATCTTTTATTCCTATTTAATACATGTCTTTATTAATTTCTTAATGTTAATATTTTTTATTTTTCCTTAGTTGTAAATAACTTTTTTACTTCTAATAAATTTTCTTAACATTAATTATATTATCATATATACAAAATAATGATAAAAATAATATTACTAAAACAGAGATATAATTATAGTTGGAGATTTGACTTTGGGAGTTCAAACGAGTATATATATAATAATATCTAGTTTTTTTTAATCAAAGTAAGTGTCTTTTTGATCTAAAGATTTTTTATTTTCTTTTTTTTTATTTGTTATTAATTTTGGTGGGATTAGTTGAGAAAAATGACCCTCTCAACTTGGTGAAGTTTATATTGACTTTTTTTTTTTTTTAAGTATGGATACTTTACTATAGACTTTTAGATTTTAAATGATTACTTGAGTAAGAAATTACTTGAAAGAAAGGAATTAGGAGTAAGGGAAGCAAACCTTGAATATATTTTGATGATGGATTTGAAATAGGATTTGATGTAGTTTTAAAAGTATGGTAAAATAATTGTCATCATGTAGTTTGAGATTTTTATTTTGAAGTAGAGTTGAAATATGGTATATTGATTGCATGTTAAATTGAAGTTTTCTTTGTAAATTGACTTTGAAATTATATTATTTGGTTGAAATTTTGGATGAGATATGACATTGTTTTGTAATAAGAATGTTATTTTAAATTTAACTAGATGATGTTTTTTTTTTATAACGATTCTATAGGACTTTTTATGTTGATTCTACAATTGACATAAATATAGGTAATATTTACACTTTTTATATTAGTTAAACAATTATCATAGTAAATCCAACTTATTATTATGTTGGTTGTATACAAATCATCATATAATATGCAAAATTAATGTAAATTTTGATAGTTGAGCAATACTTTTTATGACTGTTATAGTAAAAATTATCATAGAAAGTCTAATTTACAATGATAATTTTAATAATAAATATCATTGTATCTTCAACTTATGCTTCACACATCACTTTCTATGATAGGTATTTTTAAAATTAGCATAAAAAATATGGCTTACTTTGATAGGTAGTACCAATCAGTCGTTTTCTGTGATAGATATTTCTAGAATTTACATAAAAAAGTATGACTTACTATGACAGTTAACACCACAATCTATATAGGAAATCAGACTTTCTATATAAATTAATATTTTCTAAAAAGTTTATTTTCTTTACCAAACTTCCTCCATTCATTAATAACATCATCTATCTGAATATAACAATGTACAATTTATAAACAAAAATTCATTCATAATTAAATGGTATTATATTCAATAAATATTGTACAAAAATAATAAAATATAACATTTACTTGTATAAACTAAAGAATTTTACAACTTTATCAAAAGCACTTAAAAGAATAAAATTCACTACATCCTAAGGTCTTGTATATCTTTGTCCTTTAACGACTATGAGTCATTAAACAACTATAAAAAAATTAACTTAATTAATAAAAAAGTAAAATTCATATTTAAATAATTGAAGTATTTTGTAAAGTCTTTTATATATATATATATATATATATATATATATAACACGATCTTATTATGAAACTAATGCTTAGTCCGAGATTAAACACCCTTTCATGGATATTCTCCAAAAAGGTGTTGTTGTATATGTTATAAAGTTGATGGAATCTTGTTAAGCTATATAGCATATAGCAAATGTTTATCGTTGAAGAAGTGTATATTAACAAGTGTTGGGTTGCTTACCTCAGATGGCCCCACTAACCATGCAAAGAACAAAGTGGTGAAGATGGCAAACAACGTCCTCGTGAATTTAGACTGTGGTAACACTTTCTTTATCTGCGTTCCTCATGCATAACAACATTTTGTCATCATTCCAAATAAAAATAAACTTAAAGTATGATGGTTGAAAAACATGTTAAAACTTTTAAATTTAGTAAAATAAAAATATTGATCTTTCACTGCAGTAAGAGATCAAAAATAGTTGGGTAAATAGTTAATAGCACAAGTGGACACACATCATGAGACCCTAAATAGTGTATTGTCGAATTAAAAGAAGGAGAGGTGAACTCAAGTACGGTCCTTCCTACACGAATGTACGCTGTTTCATTATTCTTCACTTCCATCATGTCAAGCAAATGCAAGTGGGAAGAGTCACAGTGAAAGGCATCAACAACCATGGGAGAAGGAAAAGACTCTAGATCTCAAAAAATCAATTCACAACACTGTCTCTTTGTTGTACATGAAACTGAAAAGGGTGAAAACTAAAGCCAAAATGAAAGATTAGGAGGAAAAGTTAAAATGTTTATCTTCTTCCCTTCTATTTCTTAAACAAGGGATAAAGAACTCACCAATAAAAGCATTGGCTTGGGGAAGGCTCTATCAAGTGATTGAGTAACAACTTGATGTTGTTGAATAGGACTAAAATTCTGTGAAGCCATGGTAGCTGCCTCTACTAGACTCTCATACCCACTCTTACTGTTTCTGAGTCCTGCATATACATACATAGAATCAAGAAGAAGAATGAAAAATATTACAAACTCCTTGATGAACAGGGAAGGAAACCCCTGAACCTGTTGCCTCTTGAAGGCATTTTGACACGTGGTTTATGGCTATGTGATCAAAGAAGGTATCTTTGTACACATTAGTTTTTCTTGTTTCTCCTGAAATGTCAAGCACTGCAACCACACAAGGGTATTTTGGTTTCCAATGGGATGAAGTTAGGGTTGGACTGATCCTGCACTGTGCAACCAATTTTGCATCCATTTGTGAGTGTTAGGATTTTAATTTGTAAGTGAGAGAGAGGCTGGGAATGGAGAGATGAGAAGAGGTTAATATAAAGAAAGAAAATGCAAATAAATAGTGCATGAAGAGCATCTTCACACAAAGATTGTGCTCCTCATTAGGGGATAGTGGTATCGTGTTTGTTTCATACTTTAGGTTTACACGCAGTTAGTGAAGCAGTAGTAATTTACTTGATTTATAGTATATTGTTTTATCATTTAATATTTAATAAAGGAAACTTTAGAAAAAAAGAGGTGTTTGGTGGATATTTATACTATTTTCCTTTATTTATATCTCTCTTTCTAATTACATTGTATAACACTATTATAATTTTTTTATATTTCATGGGACCTTTCCTTTTCCTGCAGTTTTGTTTTTTACTTGCACCTTATTATTTCATAGCAAATTTTCTTGAAAAGCATTTACTTAAAAATAAATTTTTACGGCGGATTTAAATTTCGCAATTTTCCAGTTATTTTTCCCCGTGAAATTGAAACTGTAAGTTTGTTTTTCTATTGGTATTTTGTATGAATAAATTTACTGAAATATAAGTGACAAACTTCAAAACTCTACTATGACAAATATCATATATTTTTATATGGTTAATATGTGAAATCTGATTATTCATTTACTTAAACATGAATTTATTTACTTAAATTTCTGAATTACAAATATATTATAATAAAAAATTATATTCTAGGAGTTCTAAAGAATTTAATTACAATATATTATACTAACTATTGAAACTTAGAGAATTAATAAGAGTCAATTAAAGTTAAGAATATATTCTTAAAATACTCAATGTCACTAGTCTCTACTATTATATTAAGGTCAATTTTAAAACAAGAAACTTATAGGTAATATTATGTTTCACATAATCAAATATATGCAATTAGAAGTTTTGGAACTTATTTTGTGTTTCTTATTATCATGTAACCTTATTTTATTGAGACATCTCTAGTATTTTTTGGTATTTAATATATATCACATTGATAACCTTTTGACAATTTATATGGGATTGTATTAATTTTCTTATATGGTATCTTATTTTGTGAAACCCATGTTGTAAAAAGGGTTTCGTCCTAAAAACTATTAAGAGAACTAGATCTAATAAGTATGACACATGATTTTCTTAAGATTCATATTTTTCTCTCCTAATTACTCCATTAGATTTAGATGAATATGTTGTAGTTACTTCATGAATAATACATTCTTTTATATAATAATCATTAAAAAAAACATATTCATTGTCCCTAACTGATCTAATCCTTTTCATTTTTCTATTTAATTAATTATCTACTATTCATTTTGTAAGAAGAAAACATGTTATATGTTTCATATTTATATTTGATTAAATACATTTTAGTGTATCTAGAATATTCACCTATAAAAGTTAAAAATATTTTTTACTTCCTCTAGGCATGACTTGTTTCAAATTAGCAAGAGCAATATAAATTTAATAAAGGGATTCAATTTATGTTCCAATAATGACATGTATTCTTAGTTAATTTAAATTTTACATATATATATATATATATAT
>Ga0099824_1002178_pt1 | contig 28559 bp, 15 predicted proteins | sample SiratrowhiteBW_FD_76837 | JGI IMG/M metagenome (GOLD analysis project Ga0099824, IMG submission 76837) | Root nodule microbial communities of legume samples collected from California, USA - Siratro white BW | ecosystem: Host-associated > Plants > Roots > Nodule | place: USA: California... | reverse complement strand
TTTTTTTTTTTTTTTTTTTGTAAATTTTTTTTTTTTTTTTTTTTTTTTTTTTTTTTTTTTTTTTTTTTTTTGTTTTTTTTTTTTTTTTTTTTTTTTTTTTTTTTTTTTTTTTTTTTTTTTTTTTTTTTATGGATATTACTTGTTCGGTTGCTATTTGAACGAAGGAGGTTACTTTGAAACCTTTTACTAAGATATTCTTTCAACTTTGCATAAGAGACTACTTACCAACAGGTAAGAAGAAGAAAAATAACACAATAATGGATAAAATTAAGGACCATTTTCTTAGTATCACAAAAAGATAAATTATTAAATTTAAGTTATTGTTTTCTGAATTGTTTATCCAAAATTATTAGAATTTTAATAACATTGGTTTCACATTCTTCTTTTTTCAAGGCTACAAAAGTACTATTATAAAGTTTTGGACTCCTATATCAGCAAAAAGTTGAGATGGCCGAGTTGGTCTAAGGCGCCAGATTAAGGTTCTGGTCCGAAAGGGCGTGGGTTCAAATCCCACTCTCAACAAAATGGTTCTTTTTTTTTTTTTTTAAATATTTTATGTACTTCCTAGGTTTATGCTTTGTTCTCTCTTTTTTCAAATTTTCTTAGTATCAAGTAAATTAGTATATACAGTATTATTTTAGCTCACACATTCAGTATCACATTACTGTAATAGGCAAAGACGTACATCATGACTATAATCTAAAATCATATCACTTAATGTATAAAAAATAATTAAGATTTTGAATGTCCTTATTTTACATATAAATGAATTTTAATTTTAGATTTCAAACTCTTTTATATATTCCTTGTTACATGTGTTTTTTTTTTCTTCCTTTGTTATGATTCCAGAGTGACTGATTGTTATAAAATATGATAATAGAAGAGATAGTAAAAAAAAAAATATGAAGAAAACATAAGCAGACAAAACTTATAAGAAAAGAAAGAAAAGTTTCCGAGAAGAAAATGGATTGAAGAATACATTACCAACTTTAATTATTTTTTAAAAATTGATAACCTATCAAAATTTAGTAACGATCAGAATAAAGTCCGTGAAATACAAAACGCGAGAGCAGAATAATTAAGAAGAAATTTTATTATAAAAATGTGAAGATAATTAATTAATTTTTTTAAATGGATGACATGAGGAAATTTTAGTGAAAATATGTAAAGATGATGAGAATTGCTATGTTTCCCATTAGTTATGAATGAGCACTAATGATTAATTATTGTACACTCCCATTCTAATGTTAATATTGCTAATCAGCTTTTGCACTTGCTAACTAGTTTCAGTGCTTAAATTGTGGAGAAGACTCATTGGGGGTATAAAATTGAAATGAAGCAATAATCTCTTTAAATATAACTAATAAATCATATTTTGTTTCATGACCTAATAAAACAAATTTTCACTCTGAAAGAAAAGAAAAGATTACTCAAAAAACTTGTCTGATGTTAATGTTGATTCTGGAAGTTTGGATGTATTTTAAGAAACAAAGATCATCTTCATGTGTCAGGTGTGTCTCAAGATGGCCTATTTCAGCATTTTCTTCATCTGTGAAGATTCGAGGAACGCCTGCAACATTGATGAAACCAATTCCCAGTAGTTAGACAGAATTTTGAAACTGCACAAGTCAGCATAATAGCTCAGTTATAAATTAAACATGTTTATTCCCAGTGATAATCTTTATTAAAGTGAAACCAATTCAAAAGATCATATGAACCACTTTGATTTAGTACGTGTTTGATTTACTTTAAATACAGATTCTGATGCACATTCAACATGGATGACTCTCTCAATGTCAATTCAGACACAGCCTTAATATTTCACAAACCAAGTTTACAGGTGATGGTTACCATGAAAGCATTCCCTGGCATCTCCAGCCATAAGAACAGCATCGCCACTTCGAAGGAACATTGCCAGGGGAGTATCCTCTCTCGATTTTCCTCCCAAAAGAAATATAGCCTTGCAGCCCAGACTAACCAAGGGGGACAACAACCGAATTAGGATCCAAATACAAGTTAACCAAAAGAACAAAAACATTCAAAAGAAAGTACAATAATACCTTAAACTAACTATAGGCTTGCTCCAATCTGCTTCCATGTCATCAAGGTGACCACCCAGTGTGTCCCCTGGAATAATACAAAAAATAACATGATAGGTTAATATAAAACAATATGAAGCAGACTGTTCTAAAAAATTGTTAATTTTTTTCTTCTCGTCTGTTGATGCAAGAAAATGATGATTTCTTGCTTACCAATGGTGTCAAGAATTTTTTTTGCTGCCAGTAGGAACTATCACATATCTGAATTCATAATAAATATTTGCTTTAAGCATACCTAAACCAAAGTAATTAACAATTGCAGCTTCCGGCCTGAATTCAACACCTGTAGGCAAAGCAGACTTAGCCAATTGTTTGGCAAGTTCACACAGTGCTTCAGGGATTTTGTTATGTGGGAGAGACACGTCGTAATTCCGCTGCACACAAACGTAATTATAAGTAATTTCAATGAATATTCAATAGGTATGACTCCTTTAGGAAACTGAAACTAAATTATAACTCAGTAAAGATTCACTGGTGCACAGGTAGGCTATGCAACCATAATAACTTCAACAAAAAGGTTTGGTATGAAAGAATTTCCACTGGCTAGCAAAATTGACTACGGTACATGTCAAGATCCCTTATAATAACAATCTTTAATACAGAAACTAATTGATTAAGATGAATCAAGTCCTCCACTGATACTCAGACACAGTGTGAAACATGTGGGCTAGTCCTTAAAGCAATTGGCCTATTTCTCATTCACACAACTACAAAAATCGTTCATTTCAAGCTAAAAACAGATATATCCGAAGCAGTGGATTATGTGCAAGCAATAAACAACTACAAGGTCTCCAAAGCAAAAAAAATGTCTAATAACATACTATGGTAAACACAAAATAAACCCACAACAACTAAATTTTAATTATTTTGTACAGAAGGAGAATTGATTCACTGAAAAATACTTGAAGTGGTAAATCAAAACTTACCTTGGACCAATCAAACTGCAGGCCAAGGGTGCTCCATCGCAACTTCCGAAGCAACGTTGAAGCAGAAACGGATTTGCACTTTCTCAACGACACTTCCTTTTCGGTAGCAAATTTCCATGCCTTACAATCTCCATTATCTATATCAGCACCAGTTTCTGATGAAGCAATTGGAGAGCTATCTTCAACCAAAACTTTCCCTTCCTTTGCAGCTTCAAAAACATCCTGAATTGGACCATAAATGGCATTGTGATTTGTTCTGTTAGGTGGCTGCGGAAAATCAGTCAAACTCTCCTTTATCAAACTACATTGTTTCTCTACGGTTAATGCCCCAGGAATAAAATAAAAGCCTGCAAATTAATCATCAGATAGTGTTGTTGAGTTCATTAGCTACAAATGCAAGTGTAAATCCGTTTCTAGGGTTAGGTAAAAAATCAAATAATAATAAAAGAAAAAGAAAATACCTGGGCGATTTTGCAAAGAGAAAACCGGAGAGGTGAAGTTCTCACGGTGAACGATAACACCCGGAGGAAGCGCACCGTTTCGAAGATAGCCTTCTACAATGGATCTGAAGTCAAGAACCTCCGTTAAATCCACGGGTTTAGGTTGTTTTTTCCTGTTAGAAAATTGCAATTAGAATCTGAGAACTTGAAACTGAAACAAACTACGATCAGAGGAAACAAAATAGTTGAATACTTTTTGTTCTTAGAAGCATTATTGTCGTAGTAGAGCTTGTATTTCTTCTCTGCTCTTCTGAAAGCGGTTCGCTCAGAATCATCGCGGTTATTCTCGGAGCCGTACATCGGAAGAGGGAAAACTCAGAAGAGGGGTTAGGGTTTTTTATTTTTTTAAACTGAAGAAAAAAAACTAAATTATTAAAATGAAAAAGACAATAAGATCCTGGAATGAACGTTTGTGGTAGGGGCATTAGTGAGAATTCACATTGGTCCTTATCGAAAAAAAATCTGTGTTTCCGAGCGTGAAGGAGATGCTTATATGCACTGGTACTACGAATTTACGGAAAGAAAACAGAAAAATGGCGTGCAGGAGCATGCTTCGTTCATCGATTATCGTGGAGCCGTTTCAATTCCAGAATCTTCATTTGAATTATAACGGAGGCGTTAGGGCAGGTCCGTTTCGCCGTTGCAGAGGAGTAACCCTCCGTTGCTCTCACAGCGAGACGCCGTCGTTTCAGGACGATCAAGGTCCGCCTCAGGAGGCGGTGTTGAAGGCCATTTCCGGTAATTGATTCTCGCTTGTGAACTGTTTAATTGAATGCGTGCTTAATTTTGATTGTGAGAGATTGAAACTGAAAATGGTTAATTCAATTTGTTGCATTACAACAGAGGTGTCTAAGGCCGAAGGGAGGGTTGGGCAAACTACCAATATGGTGATTGGAGGCACTGTATCGGATGATTCTACCAATGAATGGCTCACTTTGGACCAGAAGGCACTATTTCATGAATTCATTCATTCATTGTTCTATTTTGTTTGCATTTCATGTGTTTGTTTGCATGTTCTGGTACTTTTGTTTTTTTATGTCTTTGGCATTGCAATACTTATGTGTCATAGTTTGTGATGCACAGGTAAACTCATATCCCACTGTTCGAGGATTCACTGCAATAGGAACGGGAGGTGAGGATTTTGTGCAAGCCATGGTTGTTGCCGTGGAATCCGTAATCCAGCAGCCTATTCCTCAGGTGTCTATTCATACACTGCTGTAGAGCCTTGAATTGGAATTTGGAAATTCAAATTATTTATATAAAACTGATGCACTAATTTATATAGTAGAACTATGATCCAAATGACATTGGGTTAGATTTCTATACCTAAACTACCTTCCAGTTTACTTTCTTATTGTCCCTTTGTGGACCCTTTCTTATTGTCGTAACCCCTCTTTGCACCCTGAGTGGCATATAGACTATGGTTCACTTAACGTGACCAACTTTAGAATAATTCTATACCAAGACACAAATAGAAAACAAGTAAAGGGAGCTACTACCAAAATTCTGACACTTACACAAATTCTGACACTTACACGACATTTGTATGTTACTATTATTATTTTTAAGATTATTTGTGACTAGTTTGCTGCACTCCAACTTCATATGATGATGGTTGATGATGAAAGTCAGTTTTGTTTGTTGGGCTTGGAAAATGTAATTTACAGTTGAAACTATATATTCTTGCCTTCTATTTGATTGTCAATTAAAAAAACTGCAAAATAAAATCCAGTTAATTGCAATGATGGTTGCAAAATTTCATCTGTATTAGCACTGTATAATTATTACACAGTATCATATTCTGTGTAAACAATCAATATCTTTATAGCCAACTTTAGAAGATAATGACAGATGCAACCTTTGATTTGCAGAATATTGCTGATGCAGTTATTCAAAGATCATATATGAATATATATCATTTATCTACAGAATAGTTCTTGGTCTATAAGCTTACAGTGTCGTCAATACTTATAACAATGTCAAGCTACTACCTATTGACCTTCTAAATAAGTAAGAACCAAGGAGCTTGAGAATTGAGATACACCTAATATAGAGATATAAAATAAGCATTGACAAGAATAAAGGGACTAATCTTGACTCTGCTTTCTAAAGGACTGTGATCAGATGGTCTCACATAGTAAAAAGACTTCGAAGCACGTGCTCATAGTTTCCATTATGAGATGATGTCTGGCCCCTAATATCTCTTCTGGATGTTGCTCATAGGGAAGGAAAAAACAATGAAAATAATTTTAAGCATGTGCGTAGAGTTTCTTATGTGAGGTGTATTGCCAGTAAAATCTTTCAAGGATGTGTTCAGAGTTTCCAATATAGGTTGTATTCTCCCTAAATCATTCAAGCATGCTGCCAAAGTTTCCAACATGAGGTTTATTGCCGTGAAATTTCTGGTGGAAGTTGCTCAAAGGAAAGGGAAACACAGATTTTAAGCATGTGCCCAACACACACTATCATGTGTATTGCCCTTAAATGTGAGTACTGAGTAAATAATCATTATCTATGTGATAGTGCTGAAAAGCATGTGACACTTCTCTTGCATGTGTAACTGCCTACTCACAATTTAAATGTGAGTACTGAGTAAATAATCATTATCTATGTGATAGTGCCTAAGAAAAGTATCTTGCCCCTCCCGCTTACATGTGTAAGGCCCCACTCTCACACTCAAACTAAGTTTTGCTGATCTAAAGCTTAAATCTAGATGGTGGATCGGCCAATTGTTAGATGGATTTGCTTGTTTTCTTGTGCTGGATATATTAGTTGCCTTTGTTCTCTAATATTTGGAGAGAAGTTGAAGACTTTCTCTCCCAATATAAACAAGCTTTACTAGCCTTCAATTTTGAATTTCCTTTTACTCAAGATGTTTGGGAATTTAGAATAGGAAATCCAACGAGGAAATGTTTTTTTTACTTGATTTGGGCAAAATAATTACTATAAACGCAGTGCTCATATGACCCTGGAAGAATTTAACAATTAAAATTGATAATTGTGTCTAATTAGTGTCAATTTGATTTCACCTCTTATCAAATGGTATCAAATGGAAGTTTATTCATGAGTTTAATTGTAAATCTTATTGGAATAAATCTAAATAGTGTATTTTCATAGCCATCTCTATGAACCTAATTAAAATATTAAAATAAGCTAAAAAGAGCTAATTGGAAGGTCATAAGCCACTTTCACAAGCCCTACATATGATTGTCCAAACAGCCCAAAATATATGGTCAGTTTTTTACTAAGTATTAATGTTTTACCTTGCCTTCAAGAGATCGATACAGGAAGATTTTGGAATATTGCATTATTAACTCTCATTCATATAATACTTCTACCCTCCTATTTAGTGGTTGAACCTTAACATGTCTGTTATAGGGACGTGTGAAGCAGAAGTTATCAGCAAGAGGCAAATATGTATCCGTAAACATTGGGCCTGTCCAAGTTATTTCTAGTGAACAGGTCTTTACTTGTCTCTTTTCCTGAAGAAAACTTTGTTAGCGTTTTTGTTTTTTCTATCGATGGATTTATTCTGAAAAAAAGAACATGAAACCCCATTTCTTGTGTACTAGATTGTGTCTGCCTGTTAATATGATTCTTGGTGAATATAGCTTGATATGGAATTTTATTGTGTTTTTCAGGTCCAAGCTGTATATAATGCCATGAGGAGGGATGACAGGATGAAATATTTTTTGTAGTGTTAGACATTGAATAGAATGCTGTGTTTCCAGAGGATGAATTTACACGTCTGCCCTGAAGTGGTCAGGCTGATTTTGTTCTTTGATTAACCCATCATATCATTGCAATCATTGTGCAAATTGGACCTCTATATCTTACGAAGATGTAATGTAATGTAATTAGTATGATTGGTTACCCATAGTTACAATCTTATATACATTATATCTAGTATATTAGTTTAGTTTTATTTTCTACGTTTTATTTAGTGTACTACGACATAATTGGAAAATGACAGTGAAACGTGCTATGAACCATCACTCTGTGCTAAGATATTTAGAAATATGTGTTCATCCTTAACTCTACACTATATAATCTATATCTTAAAGAAAAAAATCTCAAAAATGATATAAAAGTTGTTGTCTGATTTCTCTGTTAGGTAATCTATCGTTTCTGCTTTCGACACGAATTGAAAATCCATTGCGGAATGTAAAAATAAGAAATGGATGGGAGTAACATCTGAGAGGCGTCTTCCAACTTACAATTATAATTCTATACCTTGCTCTTTTGCCACGATTGGCATCTTTAACCAGCAATTTTGTTTGCTTATTCTTTTTTTCTTCTTGCCTTTTCTCTTTCAATTAACTTATGTTCAGCATTACATCCTTTTCATTTATTTACTTTTTATTTACTTTGAATTATTGTTTCTTAAATGAGATATGAATGGACAAATATTATTTACAAAGGATAACATCAAGGAAAATGAGTTTGTTAAAAAAATAAAGTCATGTTATTTATCATTAATATTGAAATCATTGATATCTTTGATTAACTGTAATCCTCGACATTTTATTTTTGTAATCGTGAATTTATTCAAGAAATAAAATATACACATCACTTTGTTACTTACAAAAATTATCTCTTTAAAGATTTAAAAAATATTTTTCATCATAATGAGTTCAAAACTTTTACAATAAAATATTTTGACATTATCAACCAAACACAAATCATGTTACAGAGACATTTAAGAAGTGTTGTTGGGTATATAAATTCGTTTTTCATCTATTGGAGTCATATTTTCGGGAGTTATATTTTATAGGATAGTGCTCTTTTTTAGAAATACTATAAATATGTTTGATATTATTAAGAAATTTTACAAAATGAGAGGCATATATGAAAAAAATCTTTTTTTTATAAAAAATCTTGGATTGCTATCCTCTCTCACGTAAATGCTTTCAGTAAGAAATTGAAAACAAATACATTCTAAAAATGTTCATATCAAACATAAAAATTGAGTACAGATTCATAACATTTTTGACTAAAAACTCTCGTACAGTTTCTGAATTCATTAATTCATAAAATAAAACAGACTCGGAAATTAATAATAAAAGTCAACGAGACGCTACAATTAATCAATAGTATTTAATAGGTTAAGTGCATGTTAAATTTTATTTTGAATAAGCTTGTTCCTTCATTCATCTTGCTATTACACGTTGCGTTGTTGGCAAAGTGGACATGAGAAACAATCCCATGAGCAGGGATTCCTTTGGTCTGGATTTGGAATGACAAAATGTAAAATTAGAAAGCAGAGCATAGTAACAATCAAAGAGAGAGTGAAAATATGATATAAAATCCGATATACTGTTCTCTACCACGCAACTTTGACGTCGAATCATACTCAGACCAGAGAAAAGAAGAAACAAAAGAGATGAAGAAGGTTCTAGCAGAAATGAGAAGCATTGGTGTCGTTAGAAGGAGGTATCTGAAAGTGCCAAAGCCTACCAGCACCATTCACCAAGTGCTTCTTACACAGAAACTCTTCCGCGTAAATCTTCTCCACCTTGCGATCCACGTCATGCAAGAACACGTGCGTCAAACCGGGTTCCTTCCGGTTACGCGCCATCACAGCGGCGGAGAACACCGCCGCCATCCGCCCCGGCGCCTCCGCGAAGTACCCCTTGGGCGCGTCGATCATGATCATGTCCCACTCCGTCTCGTAAACCTCGTCGGGGAGATTCTCCAGCGCCAGCTTGCACGCTTCGTTGCCTCGCAGGTACGCTTTCGCAGGAGAACACGTGTCTTCGGAGCGGTACGAGGTGAGCAGCGTCTTGGCGTCGCGAAGCTGCGTGCGGTAGCGGACCGTATGGGCCCGTAGGCCCGGCGCGTCTTTCAAGATCGAGTGGACCCACTTAGGATCCTCCTCCAGGAACACCGTGGTGCCGCCCGGGTTGAAGGAGGCCCACATGAGGGAGTCGTGGCCCAGCCCAAAGACCAGGAAGTTGCAGGGCCGGCCCAGTGACTTTATCACGTCCAGACTGATCTTGATCTCGGCCACCGATTGCTGCGGCACCACGCGCGAGGTCGCGTAGTGGAGAATCGCTCGCATCTGGATCGGTGTCGGGTCGTAACTGATTTCATTTCGGGTTCGGATCCCCAGCGTGCCCGGACACAGGGACAAGGTTTCGGAGGATCGGACTGCGCTTGTGATAAAAAGCCCAGCGACGATCAGGCCCACCGCCGTCAGGCCCACCAACCAGCGTTTCTCCAGCAACGGATTACGGTTCTTCATTTTTGAACCCCTTTAATTCCTTCCCCTTTGGGTTGCATGCATATGAATGTGTGTGTTATGGAAGATGTAGCATGAAGGAGTGGGGATATAGTGATTGGTAAGATGGAGTTTTGGTTTGTGTTTTAAGGAAAGATGGTTTGATTTTGTCAAATGAGGAAAATTGGCAAGGTCACAAAGCACTTAGACATTTAAGAGATTTTAATTTTCCTTTTTTCAATGATACGATTTCAATGCATTTTGGGGTTAACTAGGACAAGAACTAGGAAGTTGGGAAAGACATTTCACACGTGGCACTCAGAATGTCTGAAGTAACACTGTAGGTGGCAAGTCTAAACGCCAATAAATAGGAAAAATACTTTCAACGGCTTATTTGAATTTTCTAATCAACAATAATACTTCTTTACGACATGAATATTATTGGACTACGTGAAATGAATATAAACACAAACAATTATATTAAAACGCCACGCAATATTGTGTCAAATTCGTATTAACGTAATAGTTTGCCATGACTAATAAAGAAAAAATATATTATTACTTTTAGGCCTCTCCTCAATTTAGACATTAGATGATATACTAGTTGAGATAACCAAAATACAACAACTAATATTCGTTATTTACGACTTAATAAATTTCGATTTCAAGTAAACTTGTCATTTCACTTAAATTGACTATTCTTTAAGAACATTTATTTTGATGGAATAATCTTCTCTAAAAAGATAATTTGAAAACCAAAATGTATATTTGATCTATAAATGCATTTAAAGAGTTAATATAAATTGCTTTAACTTCGATTCTTTTTTTCACGATAATAATTATTTTACTCAAGAGAGACATAACCTCCTTTTATAGAACATTCAAATGTGTTATTTTCTTAAGTCCTACTATACTTATTTATAGCTAAGATTTTCCTTTAACCTTATAATTTATTTAATAAATTAAGATTTACATTCCAAATTTATAGTCTTATACTATTGTTTATTTTATTAATTGATAATTATTTCAATTTTGGTTACTGTATTGATATTTTTATTTATTTATTTGGCTAATTCATATTTAGTTCAGGTTAGATGTTTATCTTATTATATTGATTTAACATTCATATTGTATATTTAGTTTAGATTTGACATAATTTTTTATATTTATGTGAGATAAAAATCTTAACTTTTTTTAACTAATATTTAGCAAATTAGATAGATGAAATATTTCTCTCTAATCATACAACTTTTCAGTCTCGAGAAATAAGACTATATTAGGTGAGTTGGCTATGAACTTGTTATTACATAATTTTTCAATCTCGAGCAATAAAATTGCACTTGGTGGGTTGACTATGAACCTATTACTACGTAATCCCTCAATCTTTTGTGATAAAATTATACTTGATATGTCGCTATGAACCTATCACTACACTTAAGGTAGGTTGGAATCCTACCTATCAATACATAACTTTCCAAGTATGAGTAAAGACTTGCTTAAGGTAGGAGTACTACCTATCAACTTTTGACCTTGAGAATATAAATAGTTTTATGCACCGAATAAAATGATACTTGAAAGCTTGTTATTTTTTGGATATGAAGATTAAGTTCTTAAACATTACGACTATGAGCCGAGGACATGTAAGTTCACAAAGATAAAGATTTTTGAGTCAGGGACACAAAAGTTCCTAGAGATGATGATTTTGATTCGAGGATACAAAATAAAGATGATGATGATTCTGATTCAAGAACAAAAAAATCTTTGGAGGTAATAATCTTGAATTAGGGACACACAAGTTTCTAAATATGACAAAGGACGTGAAACTTCCTAGAGATACAACTATGGGACATGGAATAATCCTTAATGATGAAGATTGTGTATTCCTTTTGGAATTCTTTTTCTTTATTATTTAAAAAATAAGTGACAAATCTAACATGTTTTGAAATATCAAAATGCAAAATAAGGTATCAAAATGTATAAATATTAAAAACTCACAATTGAAACAAATTTTAATAAAAATGCAAGTCCTCGAGAATATCTCACCATTTAATGTTTTCGTGTTTCTAATGAATATGTTCCTTTACATAATTTAGTTAGATTTGTGTTACTTCACTTAAATATTGTTTAGTATTCACTGAAATTAATTAGGAATGATAACTCTTAGGTATCATTGTGAAGGAAAACTTATGGAGATGCAAAGATACAAAATCATAAGCATATAACACAACTTATAAATTTTGTTATCATTTTTATTGACTATAATTGTTGTTAACCTTTTGAAGTGTATGAAATAAGATCTTTGTGTGCAATTTGTAGTCAGACACAATGGAATGGAGTTACACAATGGAATGTAGCCAGACTCTCAAGTTAATAAAGATATAAAAATAAGTAGAGATATGAGTATATTTGTGTGATAAAGTGATATATTGGAAAGTTTAATAAGTACTCTCCATAATAGGTATGCATTTATAACATTAGTTTGAACAAATGGTATTATTGATATTGAATTATAAATTGTTAGGGTTGATTCATACTTTTAGGATGTTGAATATAAGAGTTTTTAAAGTTAATTAATCCTTAATAATAATATTAGGTAGGAATGATAAGTTATATAAGTTTCAAGTGAACCTAGCCTGACGAATCTGGTGGGTACACTAATAAAATGATTAAAATATTTTTTTGTGATTTTTCAGATATATAAATGCCTTAAACAAATTAATTGTTGGTGAAAAAAATAAACAAAAATAATTACGAGAAAAAATGTTTATTTGAAAGTGGAGAACAAAACTTTTTTCATAACAATTTTTTTATTGAACTGTTAATTATTTGCAATAATAACAAAAATACACTGATATTTGCACGCATTCGTTAATATATCTAAAGCTTCTACTCTTATCTTTAATAAGTAAGACTAAACCCTATTTAGACATCAGTGTAGGAGAATAAAAAATGAAATTACATATTGTAGTAACTTTTTTCTCATCGCTATGCTTGTGTTTTGTCTTTAAAATAGACGTCAAGAATTTTTTTTAACGGACTTCATAGACACTAAAATATTATAATCAAAAGAGATGATGACCTCATTTTTTTTAGACTATCATTGTTTTTCTTAAGTCTTATTTATAATTAATTTTGTTCTTAGACTTCATAATTTATTTGATAGAAATAAGATTCACATTCATAATGTTTTTCTCTCATATTATTATTTATTTAATTAATCAATTATTAAATCAATCTTAGATTACTTGAATAAGTATTTATTTATTTTAAGATTTATTATAAATTTTTATTTATTTGATAGATTTGTTCTAAATTACACTTTATTCATTTTGTTATATTTATTCAGTAGATTTGTTTCAAATTATATATTGATTTTAATTATGACAAAATCTTTCTATTTATGTGGAACAAATATACCAACTCCCTGAACTAATTTCTAACAAACATTAAAAACCTGTCCATCAGTACAATAGTAGTAACAAACATAGTTTATAAGACTATATTTAAATGAGAGAAAACATAAAATAAGTAATTAATAAAGTGAAAAAGAAATATAATTTCTAACTGCACGTTCTAATTTAATGCAAAATAAATACGAAGTAATCTTAAAACTTCCTAATAAAAACCATATTAAAATCGTATGTTTGAACCGCGTAACCAAATTTCAGAGTTCTATAAATGCACTTACCTTGCATAGAACCCTAATTCCAACCATAATCACTGTTCCCATAAACTGCGGGATAAAAAAAATCTTCTCTCTCATAAAAGATAACACTGCCTATACATATTTATATATATTATATTCATATTTAAAAAACGACAAAATTTATGTTATAACATAAGTTCATTTATTATTATTTTCTGGAAAATATAAGATAAAGCATGTGATGATGAATGCGTTTCACTTTCACCCAATAGCAGCTGTGCAGTTAGATGGGACCTCACAGACCTCCGTGGCCTGTGCTGTGTCAACATTCATCGTAAGAACACTCGAGAGAAGAACCATTCAAACCCTAAAACCCAACAAAATTTTTAAACAATGTTTCATGTAACATAGTTATATGCCAGGTGGAGAATTAAATTCGGAGGTGCAAACGAGACGCAGTGGTTGAGGAACAACGCTATTTTTAGTATCGGTCTTCCCACAAACCCTAAACTCTTAATTTCACTCCAACCACTACCAGCTTCCTTCCTTTATTAATTATTTCCCATACCTATGCTCCACACCTTCTTCATATTCCATATCTCTTATTCAAAATTCTATTATTTCTAATGATTAAAGTTATTATTATTATCATTATATTAATAATATTTGTGGTTCTAAATTTACCACCAAAAAATTCGGTATTTATTTCAACTTTTCCCTTGCGGTCCATGCATATTTAACCTCAAAATTCGACGTGTCCCTCCGGGTATGCTTCACGGACTTAATTATCATTAAAATGATAAATACGTGTTATTTAAAACTTATTACGAGTGGGATATAATAAAATGAAATTTAAATTTTGTTTTAGAAATGCTTTTTTACGTGAAAATATATAGTAAAAAAAAGAGAGTGTCATATAGCAATTTGGACCAAACACGACACGAGACACGAAACGAATACTGGTACAGTACTACGTTGTTAAATTGAAATAATGAATGGTGGTTGGTTGAATTGTGACGGGTAAAAGAGATTAACGGCGTTAAGCTACCGTCCAATGTCTTAATTGGACGCCACCACCTCACCTATGTACATTAAATAGAGAAGAGCAGGCACAGCATTTCTCAAAAACACAAACGCGAAAACAGAGAAACAGAGACAGAGACAGAGGTTCTGCGACGATGAAGCGGTTGTTTGTGGTGATGTTTGTGCTGGTGGCATCGTGTGGGTGGATGATGGCGGCGGAAGGCGCTGACGATTTGTCGACGAAGTGCGCGCAGGTGGTTCAGAAGGTTATTCCGTGTTTGAATTTTGCGTCGGGGAAGGAAGCGACGCCGAAAAAGGAATGCTGCGACGCAACTACGAGCATAAAGGAGAGCAACCCTGAGTGTCTCTGCTACATCATTCAACAGACCCACAAGGGTAGCCCTGAGATCAAAAACTTGGGCATTCAAGAGGACAAGTTGCTTCAACTTCCTTCCCTCTGTAACGTCAAAAACGCCAGCATCACCAACTGTCCCAGTAAGCACTCTCACCATTTTATCCTTTTATTTGCACTTAAAAACTTCACCTTTCGTATGCATGTGTCACTTTGTCACGACACAAACAAACCATCTTTACTTTAACATTTACATAAAAAAACAACGGTGACCTTCGATGTTATTAAGGTTCTGTTTGGTTGAGAAATTTCCCTTTAGTGATGACTCATGGATGCCCCATGGATCGTGGTTTATACGTTAGGTAAGTTGTTTGTATGTGAGAATTACCCTATTGAGGTTAAATCTATCTAACTTTGGTGACACAAATTTGTCGTTTAGGTGATTCTTGAGGGCATGTGAACCAAAATCGAAGTTTTATTACTTAGTGTGATTTTTTTTTTGTAAGGTTAAGTTATAATTTTGGTGTAGAAACTGTACTTTGTAGAAGAGTGGTGATATTTTAACAGGGGATGAGTGTTGTTTTATTTTTACTGTAAATTATTTTTTTCTATCTATATATTCCATTTAGTTCTTATTTAATAGTAGCTTTTCTTATATTTTATTTTTTAAATTTTAAGATAATATATATTTTTTTTCAATTATACTCTTATTTTCATTTTAGTTATGTATTAAAACTTGTTTGGAGGTGACGGAGAGAAAGGAATATAGTAGATGATTTATTTAAAATTATATTGAAAATACTAATTTAGGTGAAGCAATCTTAAACAGATATTATATAGGTAGAGAGAGTAACTTTTTAGTTGTACTATCATTTTTTTAGTTATTTATATATTTATCATGAAAATCGAGTTGAAAAGCAACTAATAATGATTTATTTTAAAGTAGAAATGGGAAAAGACAAAAGCTTTATTATTGTTATTCATAGTGAAAAAAAAATTGTGTGTGATAAAAAAGGGTTCTTTCACTTCTGATTCTATCTCGTAAATCGTTTTCAACTACTCTATCAAACTTTGAGATTTCAATATACATATGTAAACACGCCTAGAAACTGTAATAAGAATGAAACGACCCAACATCTAGATTGGTTAAGAGGGCATTACCATTACTTTCAATAAGATAGCGTATATTAAATACAATCTGATTCTTGTCGCTAATGAAATTGAAATATGACCAAAGGGCAATCCCAAGAGCTCAACAGTTTCTATATTTAAACTTGGGAATATTAACTTGTCTCCTTCATCCTTGGGAAAAGTAACAGTCTGAATTCAAAAGTCATAACTCTGGACACGGTCAAAGGTGATAAATTGAACTAGTTTGTGTATATTTTTCTTAAATACTACCTGAATTGGTACTAGCCAGCTGGTACTTGGGGTTTTTAAAGTGTTTGATTGCACAAAAGATGGAAGATAGATGGACATTTGTTATTGTGTGATTGATGAGTAGTTGCACTAATAAATTTGGTCACATGTGGTCAACCACTAATGCTAAATTTCTATAGCAATATTAATAATACTGTATGGGATATGATTTTAATGTGCACAGAGCTTCTTGGTCTCTCTCCAAGTTCCCCTGATGCTGCAATCTTCACAAACTCTTCCAAGGTAAATCCTCCTTCAACATCAAGCACACAAAGTACGACGACCCCGCAGAGCCAAAACGTTTCGTATGGAAGTGCTGTTATACCTAGTATGGTGATGATAGGTTTGACCATTGTTGTGGCTGCAATTTCACCTGTTTTTGTGAGCATTTATACATGATGGGGAAGATTGAACGCTGTGATGAATGAAGCGTGTGTAGTCAGTGGAAGTTGTCGTTTTGTTTGCTGTTTTTGTTTTCTGTAGGACTTTCAATTAATGAATTGGTTTGCTGTTTGCATATGATGGCTTCTCCAATTCTGGGACCCTATCTTAATGCTCATGCTTCTTTAATATTTATGTCTTCCTCACACTTGGGTGTCCTCAAATACTACACTTGAAAGCTAAAAATAAAATATGTATATAAATAACCCTGATATCAACATTAAAAAAGACAGATAATTTTCTGTATGTGCTATTACTACTCTATGAGAATTTCAACTGTCTTTACGTTTATCATTTTATCTCTATATTACAAGTTACAGTATTTGATTTTTTTTTTCGTTTTGGAGAAACGTTGTATAGGACCTGTGCTTTTGAATTTTTCCTTACTGCATAGTAATTGTCTCGGACAACTGACTTGTTTTTATCATCCTCGGATCCTTTTGCTTACAAAACAGGAATTTCATAGGGACTGGAATTTGTTTTGTGACATACATGTATGTTATAAGAAACTTTCGTTCAAATATGTTATTATGAAATGGTAAATTTCAAAATTGAAAGATGGGTCTTGTATATGATTCTTGGATTTTACAAATAAAAAAAGATTTTGAAAAGTTAATATGTGTTCACAACAAAAAATATTAAATTAATATTTGATTATATTAATTAAGTCAATATTTTGAATCGTAGATAAAAATTATAAAAGTGAGTTTTATAATAATTCGCTATTAAAATAAAATTTGCACAAATTGTTTAATAATTATATATTCTGGTTTGATCAGTTAAAGTAAAATAAAATCTCCTAAAAGTTTCAGTAACTAACAATTAATAAATATATTAATTTAGTTATAAAAGTGATGTATTACTCATTAATTAACGGTGTCATAACAATTGTGATATTTGCATGTGTTAAAATTAAAATATCAATATTGTTAACTAAAAAATAACATAGTAATTCTCAAAATGAAGTTAAATATTCAATAAATGTTAGGTGTAAAAACTAATATTATTTAAAAAATTCATACTAACAAATTTTTGAGAAAAATAATATTTTTTAGTCCTTCTTATCAAATGCAAAAACTTATTTAACCCTTAGAAAATGCCAAGAGTTTCAACACAGCAATTTCGACGCTTCAAGAAATCTCGGGATATGATGGTTTTGGTTATGCCTACGAGGGATCCCTGGAAAATGGATGTAAAAGTAGTATTAAAAGTTCTGGAGTGAGAAAATGGCGGTGAGTTTAATTATTGATTTTGCCAATGGTACACTGAGATTTATTTTTGTTCGTATGAAAATAATGTAGGTGTTTTGGGTACTTAAAAATTCTTTTTGGTGTATCTTTTTTCTTGAAAATATATTACACAAGTCAAGTAACATAATTAAACCAAAGTTATATTACCAAAAAGTCACAAATTTATATTAAAATCAGTTTTAACTATATAATGTCACCCTTAAGAAAAACTCTCCAGTTATTTATCTCTAATTTATGATAATATGACAACGCGTTTAAGAATTAAATAAAGTCAAGGCATTATTAAAGTATATAATTAATATTTTATTTCGAAAGTTAAAGTTATCATATAAATATAAATAAAATATTCTTTAAACATAAAATAAAATAAAAAACAAAATAATGAAGTATTCGTTAAATGAATAAAAAAAGTATGTGCTTAAAGTGAAAATGAAAAATGTAATATTACCAATAAATTTGTGCCAAAGTAGTATAATAAAAGAATTATTTCCTTAACTGATACTGTTTAAACTGTTAAAGGATAATACTTTTAGAAAACCTAATCTCACAAGTTGAATTTTGTTTTCTGTTTTTTAATAAAATATATTTAAATATTTGTTTTGTTCCAGTGAAAGTAGATTACACAACTTATCATCTACGTAAAAAAAAAATCTAAATTATTGAAAAAGGTGTTTACTTGGATTACATATGTACTCTCCGAACACTAACACGTTTTTAATTATATTGTGTATAATTATTTACCAGGAGAAGGCATATATCCATCAAGGACATTTTAGGGAAAGAAAGAAGATGGAATGAAAATAAAAAATTGGGGTGGGAATAGCAGAACCCTTGAATACTGTGCTGGGATGGGCTTCGAGGCCGTGGTTGGACCGTGTCTGGGCCTAAAAATATACTATACGAGTTCTAAAAAGAAGTATATTAGATTAGTGTGATTTCGGGTTTGGTTTTTGCGTGTTATTGTTTCATCAGGTAGCATCAACTATTTACCGCCTCGCCGGAGAAGGAGAAGGAGAAGAAGGATCTGTGTCGTGTCGTGTCGCCATGTCTCGGGTAATCACACGCTCTCTCCCTCATTCTTTCGCTTATGATTATTATCTCCGATTTCTTCATCGTCTTATTTAGCTACGATCTTTGAACCCTAACCCAATCGATCTTTCTTCAATGTAGTCGATTTTAGGGTTTTCTCCATCATTATCGATCTAATTTTGATTGCTTTCCTTTTTTAATTTGTTGTTACGTCATGGCCCTGTTTGTTTATGCAACGTCGCAGTGAATTCGAATCTCAGACTTTTTGTGGTTTCGCAGGTTGATAGCAGAAATTCCTCAGCCGCCAAGCGTGCTCGGACTGATGGTGCGTCGTGCTTTTGCTGTTTTTTTTTTTTACTATTTGATGTTTATGGATACTTCAACACTGTTCTTTACACTTGTAGTTGAAATTATCGTGCGTGTGTTCTATTTTGCATTCTGCTATCAATTTATGCACTGGTAGCCGGGGCCGCAATTCCTAATTTCAACACTTACTATTATGCTGTGCTGCTTCTTTATAATGCAACCTGTTTGTGTGGTGATAAAACTGAACTTGTGTGTATCTTAATTGGTTTTTGTTTGTAGGTAGTCGTAGGGAAGATGATTGGACTTGCCCCAGCTGTGGCAATGTCAATTTCTCTTTCAGGACAACTTGTAACATGCGTAATTGCACTCAGCCAAGGCCAGCTGATCATAATTCGGTAAGATATTATATTTAACGTCACGGTGATATTTTTTGAAATGTGGTTTGAATCCCTCAAATGATTTGATGTTAGTTTTTATGAAAATTGTTATCAATAACATTGTTGGTAGACTTTTGATTTTTTTTTTTATCTCTTTTTATTCTCTCGTTTTACTGGTATTTCTTATGGTGCTTTCTTTTGTATTCTTTCCTTCTATTCAGTCTAGTGGCCCGTGGAATTTTGTTCCCAAGCTAAGGGGAATGTGGAGGGTATATTAATCAAATGTTCATGCATGCATACAAAGCATAGACATGTAGTTGTTTTTATTTTGCTTCCTCTAGATCTACTTTTATCATTAACTTTTTTTATCTATTCGTTTACAACTGCCCAGAAATCTGCTGCCAAGCCTCTACAAGCTCCACAGGGTTATTCATCCGCAGCTCCTTATTTAGGTTCTAATGCTCCCTCTTCTATATATCTCGGTGTTCCACCATATGGGTCTTCTCTGTTCAATGGATCATCAGTTCCTCCCTATGATGTTCCATTTTCTGGAGGATCAGCATATCACTACAATTATGGTAGTCGCCTTTCTGCTGGTAGTCCTTATAGACCATTGCATTTATCTGGACCTGCACCCTACACCGGTGGGCCAGTGATGGGAAATGGTATGTTCTGTTTCTTGTTTTTTGTTATTGAAGTCAATGAAGCTTCTTCAATTTGATGGATGAAAATGAATGCTCATTTGGATCTTTCTCATGTATTGATAATGATTGAGTTAATGTTACATAAATCTTGCTTCTTTGATTCCGTTATGTTATTTCTCTCTTTTACTTTTCTCCATTTTGCAGTTAATATTAATTTTTGGTTGGGTATTTTCTTGCAGGTGGGATCTATGGAATGCCCCAACTGTTGGACCGGTATGGTCTGGGTGTGCCTATTGGACCTGGGACAATGGTATGCGGCTGTAAGCTAAAAGATTAAAACCAATTGTATATAACTTCGAATGCCAGGACCCACACTTTTTTTACTGTTGGTCATCAACTAAAGAATCTTATGTCTAGTTATGCAGTTATTTCTTCATAGTAAACACTATTAGTAAAAGCTAGATATTTTTTCTGTTGTGTTACAATCACAAGTCATAACGGTCTTAACAATATGCATTTAGTTCTTATGGTCACATCTTACCGATGATGAATACATGGAGTCATACAATTGTATCTTACTTTAAAACTAATTACTGTACATGCATATTTTTAATCTTCAAAGTTGGATTTGATCCCTAGTAAAAATTAACGAAGCTATAATTTGTTAATTGTGTGATTTCATGGACTTTGTTGCGAAGTGGAATGTAATGTTCATTATTGCATGGGCAGGGTGCCAGACCTGGATTTTTTCATGATGACAAATCTCAGAAGAAAGGTACGGGTTTGTTATTTCTAGCCTATGTCAATTTATGTTCAAATGGAAATTGACGTAGTATAATTGTTCCCATCTCCACTTCTCGAATAGATGCAACTCGTGACAATGACTGGACATGTCCAAAATGTGGCAATGTCAATTTCTCATTCAGAACTGTCTGCAACATGAGGAAGTGCAACACACCGAAACCTGGATCCCAGGTTTGCTGGCTTTGTTTCCATTGTGCATATTTATTTTGATTAACTTTTATATCCTGGAAAATTTAATGTTTTAACATTTTTGTATTAATGATGATTAAAATTGTTGGATGTGATCATTGAGCTGCAGGCCTCAAAGTCTGACAAAAATTCTAGTAAGTATCTTCCCACATGACACATCTCTCTCATACTTAAATGATGTCATTACCTGATAGAAGAACAACAGTTGGTAATCATGTTTATTTGTGTTTGCCATTCAGAGCAAAAGATGCCTGAGGGAAGCTGGAAGTGCGAAAAGTGTAACAACATAAACTATCCTTTCAGAACCAAGTGCAACAGACAGAATTGTGGTGCTGACAAGCCTGCTGATTCCGATAAATCTCCTTCACCATCTGCAGATCAAAATGATCAGGTTTGTTGTCTAAAATGTTTTCATTTTGTTAACCTTCATTTCTTGTTGCAACAGTTGTTGGTTTTCCAAGAGCAGCTTTGTGACATGAACATTTTGAAATGGCAATCCGTTGTGAAGTTGTATTTTAAGTGGATTCTAAGGAAAAGCTTCAGTTTTGTTTCCTTTCATTTGGAACCATTTTATTACACCGTTTTAATTTCTTCCAAGCTATCCGTTGCAATCTTTAATTTGCAATTATTTACTGTTCCAGTGAGTACTAGGACATGTTTGAGGGTTGAGAAGGTCCAGAGTTGTCATCAAGCTTTGCTCAATTTGGGTGTCTGACAGTCAGTCTTGTCGTCTATGTTGCAGCAGTTGTCAAGTCACTCACCTTCTCAATATGTGTCAAGTTGTTGTATTAACTGAGATGGTATTTTGGTCTTTGTGGATTCTTATGATGTGTCAGCCAACTTTCTGGGCACAAAGGTTATTGCAGTTTCCAGTTTTAAGTTTTCTTTTGTCTCATGATTGTCTGCGTTTAAGTATAACTCTAGATGCCTCAAAAGAATGTGAAGATTCCAAGTTTTTAGATTTATTCGGTGGCATTTAGTTTGGGTAGTAGTTGAAAGTGTCTTCCTAACATACCACTAGGATGTGTGCATCAGTATTCGTTACAGAAGCCATTTTCTCGTGTTGTTGCTTGTAGCTACATGGATGATTCATGTCGTGTCGTTGAATTAAAAGTTGACAGTAGATTATTTAGTTGATTTTTTATTTTAGTTTCATTTAGACAAGCATTCCTAGTCCGATAATATTTTAGAGTTTTGGGTAGTCTTTTTTATATAGGGTCCTAATCTTCTTTTTTGCAGTATCTCACTCTTATTTGTTTCGTTACTCTTATATTTGGTGGATGTCAAGTGGGTATTTGTTGTCTTTTATGAATCGTGTCAAATGGGCAATTTAGTCCCTTGGAATTATTCTGTGCTAAGCCATAGTATCTGAATTTATGAAACTAGCATCACAGTTGTCATTCTTTAGCCCATACCCTAGAATACATTAACAAAATTCATCGACCAGCAGCAGATGATTTCGAGGATGAACTTAGATGTCTATAAATATTAAGTATTCAACGTAGTGCTGCTCCATACGAATTGGACCATAAATCCATGCAGAGGATGATCTGCAAAAAAGATGAAGTAACCTGATATTGTACTCCCGAGAAGCTTCCAATATGCCTTATTCTAGGAGCACGTCGGACATTAGCTGATAAAGGTCGACTTTGACGAACGATTCGGTAGAAAGTCTGCTAGTTGGGGTTCTTCATTGATGGGTATCATTACGTTAGCTGCACTTTTGTATTTAAAAGTAACCATAGTCTGAGTTATTAGGATTAAATTTTACCCACAATTTAAATGTCGCAAAATTTTTGACCTGCATGAGGCTGATTAAATCACAATCCGTATTATACCTCCTTATATCTAATTTAATTTTTGGTTCGTTTACTTTCTTATTTTGTTCAATTTATTTTTTATATAAAATAAAAGTTTCAATCCAGCACCTTAATTTAAAAATTGTAATAATTACTTGAAGTTTTAATCAAGTATTCAATTTTTAATAATGCAATAGTATGCCAAATTTCTGTAAGTTGATCGGTAATTTCCAATTGGGCGTAAATTTGTCACTATTCTTAAATTCAAGGGATTTGATTAGTGGGATTAAGTTCAATAAAATAACTAAATAGTGAGATTAAATTGAACAATGGAACTAAATAGGTAATTAAAAAAGATTATTTAAATTTAGAGGATAAGAAGTTTAGGCTATAGTACGATTTCAGAAACGTTGACGAGTAGCGTGTTGATAAAAGAAACGGACATCATCTCGAGAAAAAAAATTACCCACTGTATTCCTTTTTAAGTAGGACGGATAAAACCTACAAGAATGAAGGTGAGATCCTGTTTGGGTATCTCCGGTAAGTTCAAGATGGGGGTGTTACGAGAAATTTTTTCATTGGAATTTGCTAACAATATAAATTATTAAAATATTAATGAACGATTTACTGAAAAATTAATAAAAATTATGAGGGTGAACATATCTACTCATTTGTCGATGAAAATTCAATGGACTTTTAGGCTACTACAATGTCGTTGGAGCTTACAAACCTCTAATAGTATTTTATCGCCGTCAGTTGCGCTCATAAATAGGTCTAGGTTTAAATCTAGATTTTTGCTTAAATTTAACTAAATGTATGCTCTTTCAATATGCGAATATCATTATAATATGAAAATTAATAATGAAATAATTACCAGTGGAATATTAAGTTAAATGAAGAAAGAATCTTTGAAGTTATTGATGAATAGAGTTGGTTGATATATTATGCATACTTGTATCGAAGCTTAAAAAATTGGAAGTCGGGTAAATAGTTAATGAAATGTAGGTAAAGTTTATGACAGTTTAGATCCGGTTGTCATCCCTGGTCACAGGAGAAAGCATCGATAATGGGCATGCAATGCAACGATAGTTCAAATTAAACGAGCGCAGTCTGGTACAGAATGAAATGTCTTGGGAGTTTTTCAACAAAATTCAAAAAACGGAACGATGAGTTGATTAATCTCCATTTGAAAAAATAAGCAAATAAGGAAAGACAGCAGGCTGGCATGCTGAAGTTGAAAGCATTTGAATGCGGATCAATCGAGATGGTTGCACGGAAAAGGCGAGTCATAGGGTGCACTTAACAGGTGAAAGTCTTGAAAGCGATTGTTGGTATCACATTCTGAGAATGAGATACACATGGTGGTGTTGGATGGGGATGGTTGTTGTTGATGATCAGTGTGCCAATATTCAGAAGAGGAAGGAAGTGGTAAGCGCTGGTGGTGAGTGATGCCACTTGTTCGGGAGGATAGTGACTTAGTCTCATATGGACCCCATGAATTGCTTGACAGAAGAGAGAGAGCACGGTTCACATCTTGTGCACCATTCGGATCTTCTAAACCTGCAATAACACTTGTATCAATACTTAATCATAAATCATAAGGCTCAATTATTAAGAGCTCAACAACAACCTGGAACAATAGTCTTCGCAGCTATACTTCTGGATGTTAGAAGCCCACTCGAATCATCAGAAAACATAGAGACAATGCTCGGTATCTTATTCATGGCTTTTGCAGGCTTTGCAAGAAAATCTTTTGTCTGGGGGAGCTTGCTGCTGTGCACATCTTGCCACGCCATGTTTGTACCACTTCTTGAAAATGCAAATGGGCTCATCATTTGCCTCCCATCTGCAAAGTATACATATATAAATAAGATACATGGATATATTAAGCGATACTCTTGTTTAAATGAAGATTTAATGCCACAATCACATGTGAGCATTTCATACTTTATAATGAATGCAAATAATTTTGCTTCATTACAGAGGTTGTCAGTAAAAAATTGATAAATGAAAATTGCAATAAATTACAACTTAAGTTACAACGTTGAACAACTGTGCATTTGTTGGTTTGAGTTTTAACACGAAAAAAGAATTCATAGTTGCTTCTTATTTAATTTAGGAATCTTGCACTCATACCCAAATGTAAATTGTGCTCTTGAGCTGACACCACTCATTTATAAAAGGATCCTAAGTAATGGTGTTTCTTGTTTACCTAGCACATGCTTTGCTTCAAGCGTGCGCTGTCTAGTTTCCTATGACTCGGGCACTATAAAGTGTTTATGTCTTTTACCAAGTGATAGTTAATCATTTTCTCACTATGGTCCTGTTATTGATTTTGTTATAAACACCTAGAGAAAAAAAAAATCATATTTTTAAAATGAATTCTGATGTCTCAAGTTTCCAAGCAGAAGTTGAAATAAACGGCAAAAACTTAGTACTCCACAGAAAAACTAGAGGAAAACAAGCAACTGTGCTAGCTGGAACCAGTTGTGAGCATACAAAAATTGGAATTTGTAAATCACTAAAAAACGGAATTTCTGATAACATGATTAACCATATCATGGGTCAGATTTTACACAGGTTCACCACATTTTGTTCCTCCATTTGTTCATATTTTTATCACAAGTTTCATTTTCGGAATTTTCCCAGAATCATTTCATGACATGTTCTACTATGCATCCCAAAACAATAAACTGCAAAACAAAACCATTGTATTTTCCAAGGGAAGGGAAGGTTTTTTGTTGTACCATAAGGTGATGAAGACAAAGCTGATGGATTCAATTGGATTGAGTCAGGCTGTGGTTTGCGACGCCTTGCATTGTGATCTGAAAGACGTTTTCTGCAGCTTCGTTTTTTGTCATCAAACTCTGACAGAGCATGGAACCTTCAACATGATATAATTCAAGGGAAAATCTTAAACCAATTTATCCAATATGACCGACAAAAACAGGAAACTCAATCTGACTCACTACTCTATATTTTAACTGATATGTGCCTGAAAAATGCTATTTTTAATCAATGTCATTTTCATCAGAACAAACAAAAGTTTATTGAGATTTACCTGCTACATTGCTGGCAAAATCGGCGCTCCAAACCAGCTATAAGCACCTTAGGGGTTTTGGAATGAGCTTCACATACTCTGTGTTTGCGATGGTAATCTTTAGCAGATGAGAGGTCAAGGCCACAGCCTTCCACCTGGCAGCTTGGATGCTGCAAATTCTGACTACTGGTTTTATATTTCTTTCCTGATGAAACAGGAACCTCAAAGGAAGATGGTTTCTTGGAATCACTTTGGGCACATACATCCTCAAAGTACAACCTTTTGCCAAGTTTCAGAGTGAGCAAGGGTTCCCCAGAAACTGGAGAAGGCTCTGCTGATTGAGAAGTTTCAACTGGTTCTACACTGCACAATTCTTTCTTCCCAGTGGAATCATCCTGAGAACCTTCCAGAGTCAATACCGATGCCTTGCTATCCCCATTTGATGATGAATTGTTAGAAGCTGATTTTGAGCTCCTTGGTGAAGAAGCATGTACTAGTTCAGAACCAGAACAAGCACTACCACCTGATGGATACAACACCCCAACATTGATTTCTCGATCTGCATCGTTGCCACAATCAATTGATGGTAACCTGGGATTTTCTGTTGCTTTTGTATTGAAGAAGAATAAGTGCTCCCAGTCCCATTGTCCAAGTGATTTTGCATTCCACTCCATGACAAGTCCTTAAAAATTCATATACAAATGGTCACTGATCTGCAAAATACAATCCACATCACACGTAAGAAGCAAAGAAAAATCATAAAAGATCCTATCAAAGAGATTAAACTAGTACAAGAAAGAACAGAAACTGGAATAGTGTTTGCAAGAAGCAAAAGGCACCACGAATACCTGAATAAATGTAGTAGAAGCATGATCAACATACACATATTAATAATCAAAAAATTGCGAAGCAACCAGTAATTTATAAAACCTATGAACAGCTAACTCCTAAGGGAAAACATTGATCAATCTTTCAAAGACAACATTAAAATCACTTGTTCTAGCTCTGTGTCGGATGGATTTCCAGCAAGACCAGATGCAGAAGAAGCAACCCAGAGATTTAAACTAGAAAAAGAAAATATCTTGGCATCAAAAAAAGGTACTTAGCCAATAGCAAGTGGTGAGTAAGTATAACATTGCCAGTGTGAATTGGTTTAACCATATATTTTACCAAAGGCGAATTCCTAACCTGAGATGCTCCTACGGGTATTTTCTTGTTCACAATAACCAAAAGAAAGAAGCTAATTACACAAATCAAACAAATCCGTGGACTCCACAGTGCTCTGCAAATCCCGTCCATAACTTTACAGACAGATGAGTGGCTGTAATTTAGTGTTGTAAGACTTCTCAGGCTGATATCAAGCAGTCCCCACCATGAACAATAATAATATTAATACTTATAACAATAATAATAACTATAATAAGGTGAGTCATTTATCTATTGTCCTGGTAAACTTAAAGTGTGTTCTAACTTCCCACGTAGTCAATGTATAGTTATTTAACTACATTATTTTTACCTCCTCCCCTCAAAAGATCTAACCTCCATAGTGAACAATAGCAAGGGCATTTCATGGTTTATTCATTCATGGCAATAACAAAAAACGGTAACAATCCCTATTGATGTGATATGCAAGGCAATGGATTGCCCTACCGATGTGATATGTTTAACTCTTTAACTCTTCCTACAAGTGTGTACTTACCACCAAAACTTCCCTTTCAACATGGGAAACCTTCAGATTCCAATAATTCACATTTATCACAGCAATGTCAGGAGTTGGTCATTGAATGAGACCCCACAACAGCAACAACCCAACAAATCATGACTTCTTGACTTATCAGAACATCCAACACTCTGGCCAACACACCACAGTTTAGGCCTTGTTTTCGTTAACAAAAAATTAAGGCCAACAACCTTACCTCCAAATCATAAATGCAAGAAACTCCACTTTTAATCCTAGAACGTCACCGAAAACATATATTATGCAGCTAAGTTTTATCTATAATAATAAGTGCTAGAAACCAATCAATATAAACCCCATAAAAAGGATATTTTTCTCCTTAGCCAAAAAAATCTGAGGAAAGTGAAGAAAAAAAAAGTCATTCTGAATTTTCAACTAATTGTTAACGTTATACATGCTGGCTTTGGTGCTGAAGTTTAAGCCATTGTGGAGCCAATGTCAATTCATTAGGTTATAGGAGGGGTCTCTTTTCTTGGGACTTAGCTAGTACATTAAAAAGCTTTGGTCCCCGTTACCCCTCAAAAAGCTCAAGTTTTTTCTTCTTTTTCTTGTTTTTTGCATGAGCAATTTCATTAAGAAAAAAACAGAGGCATCTATCACAAGCTTTCAACAATCCCACTTTCCCAAGAAAATGATAAACCCACAAAAGTGTAAAGAGTAAGAGAGATGAAGAAACGGGAAACACCCTCCCCCCCCCCCCCCAAAAAAAGAAAAACAACCCCAACACCAGACCACAAAAACCAAACCACATACAATA
>Ga0099824_1002168_pt1 | contig 28605 bp, 18 predicted proteins | sample SiratrowhiteBW_FD_76837 | JGI IMG/M metagenome (GOLD analysis project Ga0099824, IMG submission 76837) | Root nodule microbial communities of legume samples collected from California, USA - Siratro white BW | ecosystem: Host-associated > Plants > Roots > Nodule | place: USA: California... | reverse complement strand
CCCTCTCCCCTTTTAAAAATTTTTGTTTTTGTGTTCTCTTTTCTCCCCCCCCTTCCTCCCCCTTTTTCTCCCCCCCCCCCGCCCCCCCCCCCCCCCCCCCCCCCCCCCCCCCCCCCCCCCCCCGGGCGGGCCCCCCCCCCCCCCCCCCCCCCCGCAAGCTTCCTAGTACCACCTACCCCTCCGACCCCATCACTTGAGTCTGATCTTCCCATTGCTTTTCCTATAGGTGTACACTCCACTTGTAATCCTTCTCCTCATTATATTGCTATAAGTTATCACGGATTGTCTCTATCCCTTTATACTCGTCTTTCTTATCACAATTCCTAAAACCGTAGGTGATGCTTCAATCCACCCCGATTGGAGCCAAGCTATGATTGTTGAACTGTTTGCTCATCAGAATAGTACAACTTGGATGGAAGTGAATTTTACGAGTCAAGGAAAATTAAAATTGCTCAATAAAAAAGTATAGAGCACGCCTGGTGGTAAAAGGATTTCATCAAGTCCATGGTTTTGATTTTCGTGAAACTTTCTCTCAAATACTGAGGCCTATTACAATAAGACTTATTCTTACTCTTGTTGTCTCTTATGGATGGAAATTGTTTTAGTACGATGCCAATAATTCCTTTTTGAATGGTTTCCTTCAAGAAACGGTTGAATGGTTTCCTTCAAGAAACGGTTTTTATGACACAACACAACCATGCACTTTTTTAAAGGCACTTTGTTTCATGGATTGCACTTTTAACCTACATCTCTAGCCCATCCTTTGCCCTTAAAAGCCTTTTGTGATGTTGATGATAGACGATCTACTTCCGGACCATCCATCTATCTTGGTCCTAATTTAATATCTTGGTGCTCTCAAAAGCAACAAGTTACGTAGCAAACTCAATGTGAAGAATTTTTCTTCTAAAAATCTTCTCCTTGAGTTTGAGGGGGGATGTTAGAAGAAATTAGTTAATTTGTACAGTTGACAGTCTTTTACAGCTGTTACCTATTGCTAACAATAGCTCTTGATGTAACTAGTGCCTATAAATACAATTTTGTACTCATATTATCAGGTGTGATGTGATAATAATAAATTCAGTTTATTCTTCAATTCAATTTCTCTAAGAATGAATCAGACTTAAACTCACTTCCTACTAAAACTGAAAAGCTATCGAATCCAAACAGCTTTAAATGGAATTGGGTTAGATTTAAATTTAAACTACACCAAATAGATGATGAACTATGAAAACCAATGCGATTGGATTGGATATTTGTCTCTTCAAAAGTTCAAAATTGATCCGATTCAATCTGCGATGACTCCTACAAATGAGCAGACACACTATATAATCCATTCACATTAGAGGCAGCTTAATTTTATTAATTAGATATAGAGTGCATGCACCGAATTACAAGACCAAAAAAAAAAGGTAAAACAAATTATAAGCAAACCGAAACCTGTTCAATTCGGTAGAATGGAGCAAGTTTACTATCAAAAAAATCTTTCTCTTCAGCTGCCTTACTCCCAGGACCAACCCATAACTGCAACAAAAAGAAGAAAGCAAGGCCAATACTCTTCAAGTTCAAGAAGAAAATAAGTATTACAAGCATATATATTCATTTGAAACGCATTATTAGTATGACCTCTTTTTAAAACCTATAACCATTAATTAGTGACTCTAGATTAGGTACTAGAAAATATTTTGAAGTATGCAGAGAGAGGATTAAAGAAAACCTTTTCTTAAAGAGGCAGTGAGAGCAAGTAACTCATTTAGAGAATAAATGTCCTTTGTCAAGTAAAAGAACAAGAAAACATGCACAATTTCGATGAAAAATCACAAATTCTTAAAAATTTCAGGAATTAAAGCCCAGATATTGACTACTATGTATTCTGAAAGTGCAAGGAGAAAGAAACGTTGTTTACATCACATCAACCCCTGGATGGTATTTTTCTTTTTTTTTTGGAGCACTTTTTGGTTGTACTACAATCCCTTACGAAAATATTTTGTCACATTATCAGTAAAGATGTGCAGTGTAAAACAATTTTAATTTTCTTAAGCTGTTATGCAAATATGCTTAACGAAACAAACCAGAAATCAACACACCGGAATCTAAGGGCAAGAACTCAAGAATTAGAACAAAAGACAAGCAATATTTCTGATATAGAAGGATTACAACAGAAACATGATTCTACTCGTTCTGAACAATGCTCCGATTGAGAACTACTTCTCTCTACTCATTACAATCATAACTAATTTCCCCCAAAATTACCCCACTCTCTTTCTCTCTAACTATTTGATAACTACCTACCCATCTTTCATTTCTCTCTCTGCCACCTAGCCATCCCCTCCAATTTCCCTTTTATTCCTCCTAGTGCAGACTCTCCAAATTTTAGGCCTATGCAAATTGCTGGACTATCGGCCCACAGGAACCCAAAAAATGATTTCAGATGATAATGCTTAACATTTAAGAATGTGCCAACAGCTTATCCAAACATGTCTAAGGGGAGATTAGAAAAGATCAAACCCAAATATCATTTGTCAGGCAAGAAATAGATGAACAATTTTTTCATATGGAAGTTACAGAAGCAAATCCAAAATTCTAAACTGTGCAGATGCTATAGCTGAAATATGGTACCTTCTCAGGCCGGGTCTCCACCTCAAAACGAAGCAGACCCAAACAAAGCAAAACAACAATTGCCAATGAGGAACAAAGCACAATTGTGGGTTTTCTAGCAGCCCATCTTCCATATGTCCTGGATGCAAAACAAAATAAAGTTTATGTAATTATAAACTTAACAAGAACTACTTGAACCACTGACCTGTAAAAGCTAGATAGCCATCCTTGAACAAAAGAAAATTGCACCACATTCTGCCCTTGAGGATCTATCTGTTGCACCTTTTATTTGTAAAGACAAAGTCAACAATATCACAATGAGTAATGAGTAAAACTTCTCAGTATAGATGTGCAATAAATCATTTAACTCTTCACACATTATAAAGTAGAATTGGAAGAGGTAAACTGAAACAATATTTCAGGAATTAAATTAGGTCTCACAGCATATACTTGGGGAGCAACCCTTAATTATGTGGGATTGAGTTAAGCCTAAACCTACATTCTAAGAATAGGTTTTTCCTAATAAGGAAAAGGGCCTTATATATCTGGTGATTTACAATAATATTTACCCTAGAGGATACTATATGATTGCATTAAATTGATATGGGAAGATTTGATAGATTTCTTACCAAATATTTCTCATTATTAGAAAATTATTTTGTTCCTTATCATTGTATCTATTTTGGATTATAAATAAAATACTCATGTGTACTCACCGCGGGAATTCATTAGATTCCGTCCCAATTCACTCTACTCAACAAGGTATATAGCGGTATCATCCACCATGACTTCTTTTTGCACTAATCGTTCTCACATGGTATCAAAAGCCTAACAAGAAGGTAACTCAAATTCGTGCTTTCCTTATGCCCCCACTACTCAAAGGTGTAAACTTTTAGAAATCACTACATTTTTCCGTTTCTGTTTTTTTTTTTTTTCTCAGTCATCAATGTTCACACTAGATACATTGTTCATTGTTGCCATCACAGTTAATTGTCGGCATTGCTATTCACTATTGATGACTTTCAGGTGAGACAGTTTCAGCAAGCTTTTTCCAGACAAAGTTACTGTCTAGCACTAATGTTATATGACAAGTACTATTTACCACCAACATATTTTTGGTGCGTATTATTTGCCTCCGGCAACGATTGTTTACCACCAACTTTTTCCGACAATTGTTTGCCATTGTTACAGAGGTTGTTTTCCTCTTCTTGTCTGTACATTTGCTTGCTACAACTGGTTTTCCTCTTTTCAGCACATTTTTACTTCCTTTTTTCAAGGATTTCATTATTTTACAAATAGAAATGATGAGAGCATAATTGGTGTGATTGTTATCAATAAAAATAATTCTTTTCTTACATAGTTCAAGTGTATGTATAGGCTTTGTAAAGAGGTTCACTCTTTCTTCTGTAATTTTTTTTAGTAATGAAATACATTTGTTAGTCTTAACATGGCATCCAAAGCCGATTGATCTTTTTCTTCTCTTGGCTTCCATCAGTTTTTTTTCTCTTGTTGGTATGGCTGTTATGTTCCACCTCCAACCCCTCCTCTCACTGATTCTAATCCCTCTACTCCAGTGCATGTTCCTAACAGTTTTTCAATCAAATCATTGAGAAGCTTGATGACGAGAACTTCCTGCAGTGGCGTCAACAGGTTGAACCTGTCCTTAAAGGGCACTGTATGCATCATTTTGTTGCTGATCCACAAGTTCCATTGCATTTTCTCAAAGCAAGAACATGACATTAATAGTATTAATCTGGACTATCTTTCTTAGGAAAAAGATCAAATCATTCTTGCGTTGCTTCAGTCCTCTCTTTCCAACAGTATCTTGTCACGTGATCTCGGGTGCGTTCATACATATGAAGTATGAGAAAAGAGACATGGTATTTTCATCATCAAACTAAAACTAAGGCAAGACAACTTCATTCCAATTTACGAAACTCTTCTCTGGATAATCACACAGTTCTTGTTTTTCTTTCTCATATCAAGAGTCTTGGCAACTCTCTTTGTTCAATTGGAGATTCAGTTTCTGTTAAAGAAAATTTGGACTCTCTTCTTGAAGGTCTTCCTCAAGATTCTATTATTGCTCTTGTCGAGCAAAGGTGATACTATTACCATTGAAGAGGTTGAAGGTTTAATTCTTGCTCAAGAATTGCTCGTTATCTATATTTCAATTTAAACCCAATAAGCTCTTGCATGAATTGATATGTAGATTGTTAAAGTATAAAAATCATTCATTCCACTTCAACTAACAACTAGCTTTTAGACAGTTGGCTTCCACAATAATAACAACAACAACAAACAACAATTGAGATATTCATTCTGAATTCCAAAACAGATGGGCTGATACCAAACAAGCTTTTGCACATACCTCTACAGGATGATTTCCATCCTTTTGGAGGTTAGAAAAACTACTCCCTTCACCAACCATATCATTCAACAGTGGTTCCACACTAGATTCAGGTCTCCTCCTTCCTCTTCTCTGCAGCAATGCCCACCCAAACAACACGAAAACCAATACAATGTACAAGATGGCCAATGAAAAATCCACACACCTAACCTGTAGGTATCATTATACAAAAACCAGTTTCACGAAATGCATCAAAGATGAATGACAGTTTTTTCAGTAGACAACCAAAATTTGCACTAGATCAATGAGGCATTTTGAGAAAAAAATGCAGAATTTATTCAGTCATAAAGCAAATGAAAATTAATCATAAAAAAGGATATGCCTCTACTGTTTCAACCTTTAAAGACCCAATTCTAATGGCACAGGGCTCTTTGCTGGGTGGAGAAGGTTCAGGATCCAAGCAAACAGATGATGAAGGACAATCACCACAAGAGCAACCCAGCGAAGTGTCATTACACGAATATACAGATGCATTCATAAGTTTCATTGGAGATGGATCAGGAGTGGCTGTCTTGAAAAGTATAGAATAAGGAGAACCAGGAAATCCAGGAGGAACTTTCTGACCAAGAAATTCAAACCACTCTGGCAATGATAATCAGACACAAAACACATTATACATTCAGAATTGAGATAAAGGGAAAAGGAAATATTCAATGAAAAGCAAAACAAAATATCAGAAGCAGCAACTAAGTACCAATATGAATAAGAAAACATATGTCCCCATCTACATAGGAGGATCTTTTGTGTATTTTTTCATGGCTAAAACCTGTATAACTGTGATCTACCTCGGTACTACAGACATGGCGAAAATATGTCCACATCTACATAGCAAGATCATTTGCTAATATTAACTTAATTTCTCAATTTTCTAATTCATTGATATGCAAAACTAAATATCTATTCCCAAATTAAACACACATGCACAATTAACATATGAATTCAAGATGGGGGAATTGTTCTAATTAGGATGGTACATATCAGAGTTCACAAATTTCATACAATAAAATTATAATGGATCACCTTTAAAATTGCTAGCTCCAGCCCCAACAAAATCTATGGCCCTTGTATTCATTGTCCCAAACTTTACATCTTTACATGACTCATATAGACCTTCTCCAAAAGTTTCAGTTACATAAAAATCAATGCCATCCACAGTCATGTTACCATTAACCTGAAATGAACACAAGATGGTTGATATCAATTTATATTTTAGAGTGTAATTATATAAACCACATGAAAAGAAAAGTGATTTTCTATTACTATATAATATAACAAAGTGCTGAGTCAAAAGAAAATATTTTGTCAAGATAGAAATCCTGAATCCTGCATATGACACTGTTAGAGCACAAATCCTTGGCAAGGAAAGACTTCCCTCCAATTCCGAAGTCTTCTATATATCCGAGATGAGGAGACTCATCGAATGAACATGATGAATGAGCCCTCCATTGAAGGAGCTGCCATGTTCTTTAGACAAGCTTCCCAACCAGGATCTCAAACCCTGAGAATATGAAACTCAACTCAAAAGGGAAGGAGGATTGTTGTTGCTCTCATTGTAAGAAATCTGGTCACACCAAGGAGACTTTCTTCAAGTTACATGGAAAGGAGAAGATTCTCATTTGGCAGATCTAAAAGGCCAACCCTAAAGGAAGGTTTGTCAGGTAACTTCAAATTCAAAAAATTCTAGCAGGACTCCTCCTTCACCCTCTTCGATTGAAGAAGGAATGTCTGCACTATGAAGTTGAAGTTGAACATCTAAACCATCTTCTAGTACTTGCTCTCTAACCATAACTAGTAAGAACCCCCAATTCCTCTTTTAATATTTCTAAAACTGCATGTAAGGACTCCTGGGTTCTAGATTCTTGTATGTGAATAAATTAATTTGGTTGGGTGGAATTATTACTAAAGCATGTTCATAAAATTTTTGTTTCTCTCTTCTAAAAAAATAAACAACAAAAGTCTTAGCCAATTAGGTGAGGTCAGCTACATGGATCACATAGATACCATTGACCATTAGATCCCTTCCTCTTAATGATTTCCTCCAATGTCTTTAGCCTCCCTTCTCCCCTTATAATAGGCTAAAAACTATGCAATCCACTCTCCTCACTAATATCTCAAATGATCCTCTTCATAGTGCCTAAACCCTTTGTTGCCCAGTGAAAGACCAAAATATAAAAAATAAAATAAAAAATGTTGCACCTTATGCAAACAAGAAAATTACTTTGCCTCAGTAAAAAGAAGGAAAATCACGCTAGCAAATGGCAAATCATTACTATATTCACAACTCATACACCTTTTTGTACATACTTGAAGACCAACACAACCATGAAAGTGCACAAGTCAACATACTAGTTATTTACAAAACATTCTCGTAACCATAAAAGTGCCCATCCGAAAACATAAAATGTCAAGAAAACAGTGTTACTGCAAAACAGGTTCAGAAAAGGAAATGCCTGACCTCAGAAATAGAAGTCACATTGATGAATAAACTCTGATTAGGAGAGCAAGAAAGTTCACAAAAAAGATTTAGAAAATTCCTCAAGCATGATGGACACCCCACTAGAATTGGTACTGCCTGCAAGATAGAATACATTTCTGTTACTGCATAATGCACACAAATAAACAAAATACAGATAAGGAAGGGTTGCTTGGTGAGTATGTCATGTCAATGAGATGATTAATGAGAGTAGTAAGAGAATATTCTTAAAATAATTAGGCATAAGTGGTACATATCTTCCCTCGTCTCCTCTATATTACTCCTGCATATTAGATAAGTTTTTCGGTAGGCCGGACAAAGAATAAATAAATAAAGTAATTTATCATAAGTGGAAAGAGCAATTTCCAACATAAACAGGTTATATCACAACCTCATATTTAACCCAGAGCAAGCTAATGCAACCGGCCCCAGCCAAAATCACTAAGCACGTGCATCTCTTGTATTTCACATTTAATCAACACAAAATGAGTTACCCACATAAAACCATAGAATTCAATAATAGAGAGAAAGAGAACTTGCCTGTTGAACCTGCACTCTTAGTGTGTCAAACTGCTCCGCAGTACAGCAAACATTTCCAGTAATGGAGGGACACAGACTTTGAATTTTGGCAGATAGTAGGTCGTCAGGCTGGAGTTAGAAACCAAAGCAGCAGAAAGCGGTTAAATTAAAGGACGATGGAGGTGGTGCGGCATTAAGTAGTAAATAAGAGATGAACGAATTACCTTGACCGAAGGGGAACCATAGGGACAATTGAGAGCCTTCCCATCACTGCGTTGACCGCATATATCATACATTGCGCAGTATTCTTCAGAGTGCTTAGCCCTAAGAGAAATGAAATGGTTATTACAAATTACTAGTTTGGAAAGAGTGACGATCAGCTCCAAAAGTAGATTTAGCCGTACCTATACGTTTCATGTTGTGAGGCAGCAGAGAGCGAAGGCGAAGAGAGCAGGAATACCTACGTAGTTATGGCAGGGTAGTCCAAGTTCAAGTCAACGAAACGATCCATTAGAGGGAGAGAAAGAGAGAGAGGAATGAATACTTGCCTGTAACAGAAAAGCAACGGAGAAGATGATATCCATATTGTTGTTCAGAGGAGATTGCAAAGAAAGAGGAATATCACACGATGATGCTCCTGCTACTTAGTACTCACTCGCGGTACACGAGGATTGAGTGTGCCTTCATTCCTTTGTGCCTTCTTTCTTGCCTCTTCCTCCAAACGGAACCTACAAGGCCAGTTATTCTATGTGGGCCCTTTTTTTCCACCTATATTTTCCTCTCTACAAAATTCTCTTGGATTTTTCACAACTTCCTTTCACCAATTTTATTTTTTATTTTTTTCCTCGTCTAGGGATATCATCTGTGGGCTTTATGTATGACAAAATTATAAAACGATTACAAATCATATATTTAAATATTTTTATTATTTAAAAGTAAATTAGTACTACACTCAATATATAAAAATTTAAAACTGTTTCATTTTATTTTATAATTAATTATAAATCCAAAAGCAATTTTTCTATGCAGTGGAAAACAAAAACATCCACATGAAATTTTTAACATAATATTAATTATATAAAATTTATCTATTCAAAATCAATGCTGCAATGTAAAATTTGGGTAATGTTTTGATTTAAAATAAAGTGACTTTATCTAAGTAAGTTTAAGTAACTGTATTTATAGAGATTTAGTCTTGGGCTCTCTTGCTGAATAATCTCAGGAAAACGGTTTCAAAACTGGAAAAAATTACTTATAAAATTCAAAGATTAAGTTACTTTCTGAAATTTCTTAACAGGATATCATTTTCGTTAATCATGCTAAACATACACCTTATTATTTAAAGGTTGTCCCGATCTTATTTATATCTAGTCGATAATGCATTAGTTTTAGATCAATTTACAAATTTTAATTGTGAGTCCAATAGAATGAAAGGCTTGATAAACAGTCCCAAAATCAATCCAGCTTACACATTCTTTAAATGCATACTCCGGACGATATAGGTAACACATCTATGGTATTTACTTACTAAGTATGCATAACTTCTCCGTAAATTATATTATTAAATTTATTCTCTTACTAATGTATTTATTAACTCTACTTTAAATCATTTTCTTGAATTATTCTAAACTTTAGGTTTATAATGTAATAAAACAATGACTTTATTTTATTGGGAGACATGAAAGTTTATTAAGAGATTTTATTTGTTGCATCTTATGTAATGTATAATATTTGTTGATAAAAGGTGTGATATGAATTAGGTTGTCATATTTGTAGTTATTCAGTAATTTGTAAATGTGGGGTGAATACTTGTGAGAAAATTGTCATCATACTATCCTATATGTATGATTAGAGGATGAATACTTGTAAAAAAGTTGTCATCGCACTAACTCATATATGTATGACTAGAGGATGTGTGTTTTGCATAACTAAAGTAATTGACTTGTTATGTCACATTTTTTATATTAGTTTGGATACATTTTCGTATCACCATCTATGTGATGTGTCTTGGGCCAATATGAATATGAACAAATGATTCTTCAATCTTGCATGTCATTTGAAGGTGGTGATATGATCATTATAAATGATAAGTAAATGCACTTTGTCAACTACCTCATTATAGGTGTAAGATTGAATGCATATATATATATACATGTACATACTTTGTAAGTAGTTGAAAATCAGTTGATTTTATTATCACAATCTCATTCTCATAGTCACAACAACAAAAACATAAAATCAATGTTACAACATTTGGTAAGTAATTATCTTGTTATATATATTATTTATTTATCATGATAATTCACTTAAATATATACAATAACTTATGTCATTAATCAAAATATTAAAAAAAACACAATTTATATTTTGAAACGTGCAATTTGGAATATAGGTGAAATCTATAATATAAATTTGTATTAGAGATTATATGAAACTAAATTTTCTCTTTGCATAATGGTCTGAATTGTGATTCAAGTGGTCTTTAAATTGCATATCCAAAATCGAAACTTAAAATGCAAAAACAATGACTATTAAAATTCTGAACAGACCAACAACGACCTACCACCATCAAAAAGCACCCCTAAAACCCCACCATTAACCACCACTACCAACTAACTAGTATACCATAATCTTCACAAATATATACGAACACTCTAACACCAACATTCAATGCTCATCACAAATTATTTATTTTCAAAAAAGTAAATTTAAAATGTTTAAATTTATAGGAGTGGAGGAAGAAAAAGCCTTCTAATAAAATAATTTTTTTCGTCAAGTGATTATTAAATGAAACTGTTTTATTTATTTTTCATTTCTTAAAAATTAGTAAATATAATTTAATAAATTGAATTCCAAAAGTTTAATTGGATGATTTGAACTATCTATAAGATAATTAAAATAATATTTCTTTCTATACATTTCTTTAGAAATCAAAGATATGAAAAAATAATCAGAACTCATACTTTAACATGAAGAAAAACAATTAGTCATAATGGACATGATACAAGTTCTAAATTTTTTATGAACACCTACAATAAAGATTATAATTTTAGTGTTGTTCATCATAATTGTGGTTCATAAAGAAAATATCAATTATATTATTTTGTTTTCACAGAATACCTTCTACAGTATTAAATATCGATTTATCTGAACTAAAATATATTCCTTGGGAAGGGTACAAAATAATTAAAAAAATTAAGAGAATCATTTGATAATTTTGTAACCTTTAAGAGAATAATACGTGTTTAAATGAGCTATTTATTTTAATGATATAAACATTTCTCTCTGTGGTATGTGTTATATTTAATTTTGGTTTCTAAAGGATAATTTTTAATTTTGGTTGTTGTAATTTCTTTATTTAAATTTTTCTAAAATATTCATTTTTTCTTTTTATCTTTTCAAAATAAAATAATTTAAAATAGAAAATAAAAAAAAGTGTTTCATAAAGACCAAAACAAAATAATATCTATAAAAAAATAAATTTTACAAAGATCAAAAGGCAAACAACCAAACGGGGGCCAAGAAAATAAAATATGGCTAGAACTAATAATATATATTAAATTAATTTTAATTGATAGGCCTTACAATATTAAGTGTATATAAACACTTCACAAAAAATGAACTTCAATCCTAAGATGGGTAAAATGAATATTTAACTTTAATTTATAACTTTTATAATTAACTTCACATAAATATTTAAAATATTCTCTTTATTAATTTCTCTTAATCAAAACATATTTTTCTTAAATAATATTTTATTTAATGCTTACAATCTATAAAGGACATACTTTTTTAAAAATAAAATAAATGCTTCATTTGAAAAGAAAATCTACTTTTATTTCCTTAACCAAACAGTTACCAATGCTTATATACTATACAATTAAGACTAACAATAAAAAGCTGAATCAGTGTAGAAACTAAAAGTAAGTACGTAGCAGACTATCTGGTATCAATATCCTGTTCAGTTAGTTTTGGTCCTTTTAAATTAACTGAGAGCATCATCATCAAATAATAGATATTTAATTAATATATATTATTTAATTAAGTAAATCATACTAAACCTTATTGAATTTTCTTAAAGTTAATGTGTATCGTTCATGTAATTAAAAGATATAATATTAAATAATTGTGAATAAAAAATTGTTTTTCAATAACTGCTCTAATAGTCCTATCTAATATTTTTTAATTAGTCAATAGGCTAAACTTTGTACACTAATAATGTATAAAACGTGAACTCTTAAAAGCCTTCTAACAGTATCTCTTAAAAAATTACATTTTTCAACTAGAAAACTACTACAAGAATGACTTAAGATGATTATTGTAACATAACTTTCAATTATCACCGATTGTCCTTGTGCATAAGCTGCTGAAGTAAGTAATCAGTGTTTGTTTTCCCCAGGTTCACACACACATACATATATATAATATTTGTGTGTAAACAATGATAGACCTTGGTATCAAGAATGACTCATAAATTTTAGTGCAGTCACTTTTCCGATACTATAGTCATGGACCTCTCCATCTGTTTAAGCAGAACACGAACAATAATTTACACTTTACAGTACTACTATATGTTTGGTTCACCCGTACAAATTTCTGAGTCCAAGAAATACATTACAAATGAACAAGTGGCAAACTCTCGAATGGAGACAAAACAACACAACCAAAGGGATTAGTTTTCTCAAGAGAAACTAGTAACTACCGTCTTTAAGTGGAGAGCGATGGTGCACAGCTTGGTGGGCTTGACGAGTATGAGTAGATCGTAATTTAGGCTCCACAGGTTTCTCATTGGCAGCTTGAATTCGCTCCAAACTCTCCAAAACCTCCTTCATTGATGGTCGCTGTTTGGGCTCAGTTGAAAGACACTTCAAAGCAAGCTGAGCTATGCGGAATGCAGCTTTCGACGGAAACTTTCCTTCCAATCGAGAATCCATGATGCCCTTCAACTTTCTTCTGTCATGCAGGTATGGTTTCACCCAGTCTGTTAGATTATGTTGCCCACTTGGACGGTTATAATCAAGAGCTTTTAGTCCTGTTAGTATTTCCACCAAAACAACTCCAAACCCGTATACATCACTCTTCACATATAGATGCCCTGTATCATAAACAAACGATTTCAAGATGCAGTACTTTAATAATCAATTTAAGAGAAAAAAAAAACAGTTTTACCTAATATGCGCTAATATTAGAACAGAGTTACATTACCTGTGGCCACATATTCAGGAGCTGCATAACCGTATGTGCCCATCACCCTTGTTGTCACATGAGATTGACTAGCTGAAGGACCCAACTTTGCCAAGCCAAAATCTGATATCTTCGCGTTATAGGACTGTAGCATGACAGAAACTAATTAAGTTGTGCACCAAATGGTACAGGCCAAACTAAAACGATTTCTGAAGAAAAATGGATGAAACATTCATGGTGTCAATATGTGATAACATGGCAGCAGTAAACATATACGGGCGTTTAAACAAACTTCTCCGATAAATCCTTTCCTAAACATACTTCTCTGGTAAATACTTCTAAGAAAGAAAATTAAACAAACTTCTACACAAGCTAAAATTAGTTTATGTACAAGTTAAAAAATAAAAATTTAAAGAAGCTAGAAGAGAGCTTCTAAAAGTTGATTTATACATACGCTAATTTTAACGTATGGAATAATTAATTTCAATTTTTCTTTTTACTATATATATAAACTTATTTTGTTAACTTGTCAGAGTGTTGCGAAGCTCACCCCATCAAGCAAAATATTTGAGGCCTTGAAATCTCTGTAAATTACTTTCTCGGATGTATGCAAGAACGCAAGGCCACGAGCTGCTCCAATCGTTATCTTAAGCCTGATATCCCAAGGAAGTGGTTGAACGGCAGAACCCCCTACAATTAAAAGAATGTAGCTTTTAGTTGTAAATATACATTTATTTTGACAATTTATTTCATGTTTGAACTGATAATATACTTGCCAAGACAGTGGTATTTAATTAAGCACTCACTTCCAAATAGATGGTTTTCCAAACTTCCTTTTTGCATGAATTCATAGACAAGAAGAAGCTCTGTTTCCTCCAAACAATATCCCAACAGCTTAACAAGATTAGGATGGGAAAGGCGCCCTAGAAAGTTTACTTCGGACTGCACCAAATGAAAGAACCATTACTTTAATAGCAATTTAGAAATCTATGATTAAACAGTTTCATGAAACAAGAAACAAAACAAGGATTAATGCAACCATACACATTTGAGATCTTAGACTTTTGTTTCGTAAAGCAGTTCATTGTCAAGTAAGTAAGAAACAGTATGCTGATTCTGCTACACTTTGCCCTTATCCTAAAAGGAAAAGAAAATTTCATGGAATGATACAGTTATTGTTTAATTAATCTTAACATTTTTTTTTTAATTATAGTTCCAAACAGAGCATGTGTTTGCTTGAATCTGGGTTGCAGAAGGTGAATTTCGGCGCAAGCAGCAGATGCAAAAAATTTCATCTTTTGGCAGAAATTACATAAGATGAAAGATATGTTAGAGAAGGCAGGAGGTGTAAAGTAAAAGGGGTTTGATTGTTATCCACATGACATGAAGGATTACCCGCCACTCCTCAATTCCTTGTAAGCTTTCAGAGTTGAGTTTTTTGACGGCAATGACTGTTCCGCTTCCACTCTTTGACGTGCCCTTCTCTTCAAGCCAACCCTTGAAGACTTTTCCAAAACCTCCCTCGCCAAGAACTGTATCAGCCCTGAAATTCCTAGTTGCAGCCTTCAAGTCGGCAAAGGTGAAAATCCTCAAATTAGAGGCGGGTAAGATCTGTCCAGTTGGATAAGGTTGATCACCGCTCGACACCGAGAACTTGCTATTTATGGAGCTGTTCACACTTCCAGAAGTAGTAGTGGTGGTTGTGGTAGTAGTACAGCTGCTGGTGGTGGTGGTGCTGCTGCTGATGGTCTGAGATGTCCCCGGTGTGGCTGAATTATGATGCGATGATAGGAGAGAGGAGGGAAGCGTAAATGAAACGAAAACATGTGGGAAATGAAAGGAATTGAAAGAGGAAAAGGTAAAGAACAAACCTGTACTAAGATTACCGGTGGTTGCCGGCGTTACGTCGGTGCGAGGCGGAGAACCCCAGCAGTTTCCCATTGGAACGGCGCAGAAAGAAGAAATTTTTAGGCTCCTCCGATCAGTGAAGACCTGACCTGGTGCTGCCTCCTGGTCTTCTCTCCTTTTATTTCTTTTGGGTCCAATAATTGAAATTAGCTTTGGCAGAGCCTATGGGATGGGATGGACATGTATGTGGAGCAGTAAAAGGCAAAAGTAATGGACCATTCCATGGAAAGATGATTTATTAATTGTTATGGTATTGACAAATTAGGTTTTTATACTATTGGGTCAATTTAAAAAAATAATTATGGATTGATAGATTTTAAAAAATTTAATAAATCACCCTAAAATCGTATTAGCAAAATTTTAGAATTACACTAAAAAATCGACAAACTAAGTCACATGACTCAGTCTCTCTCTAAGGAGGGAAAGATCCTCTGCTCCATCCATAGTCTTCAAGTCAACTCTCGTGACAACGAGAGGTTTTATTTTATTTAGTCAAATCACCCAACTCCGTTCAAACAAATCGCGCACCCAAACACGCACACGCCTCCACTCTCCTATTGCAATTCCAAACTTACACTTAAATTCAACTTATAAATTGAATCCTTTCTCACATTTCATCCACCAAACATATGTTTGACTGAAGAAACCCCTTCCGCGCTTTCGCGTTTCTTGTGTTTAGTTGTGTCGCGGTGTGAAATCGTTTCGCCAATTTCAACCAGAGTTAGAGCGCCTTTGAATTTTCCTTGTAAACAAATAGACCTGCGATTGCAGATTATTCCCCTCAATTTTCTATAATTTTTTGGTTCACAACTTCCTACGAACGAGCTAAATAACTAATTAATTGCATGTCTTCTGGATAGGTGTGTTGTTGTTGTGATTATTATTATGGACCACGTTAATCATTTGTTTTTTACTTTGAAAAATATTAATTACGAGCCAAGTAATAGTGTTCAAGACATAAAATAACGTCTCCTCTCTTATATGTTTATAATCATTCACATTAAATTACTATTTATGCACGTGGCACCAGCTAAAGATTTTAAACATTAAAACTTGTCCCTTATGTGCATCGTAACATTTGAGATAACTTGTGTGTAGTGGGAGATGGACATGAATCTAGATAGTGAAGATCTACGAATGGTTTAGCCTAGACCTTGGGATGATGTTGCTGAAAATTTGATTTGGTCCCGAAGGAAATTTTATTTTTTTTTCTGATACGTGGGAATAGATTCCGCCATTATTGTTGACAGAAACAAGCTGAGTGAGGAGGTTTTTAATGGCTGATATGGTTTGTGTGAGTTCTCATCTAAAAACAATACACTATTTTTATCAAAAGACGATGTGGCTCCCTCCCCGGCGGCGCATTCATACATTAACCATATTGTTTCTTTTTGAAGTGCCATTGGATTTCAAAGTAGTTCACAAAGATTTTCGTGGAAGCTGATTCCAGTTTGGAGGGGTTGAAGCTGTTCTTCGGGCTCATCATTCATTCCACTCCTTTATAAAGTTTTAATAAGTATTTGATCAACTTTAACTTTTAGTTTTTATATTTCAAATTGATCTATTTTAATTCTCATACGTATCAATTCTTTTTTTTAATCTTCATAAATTTAAACAGCAAAGACTAGATATATTAAATATTATAAGTATAAAAGTTAAAAAGAATGAAAATAGTATAGATAATAATCAAAATGAAGATGTTTAAATTTAGTGAATAAAAAATAAAATTAATAGAATTATAAGGACTAAACATGTATTAAATCATTAATGATTTACTCACTACTAACTAGGTGTACGAATTTTAACTATAATAGATGTGGATTATTATTTTAACATGAACGAATTACATAAATGAAATGGACAGGCGAGGGGTATTTTTGAAATTTGGTAAGTGGAGAGGATTAAAATTGTCCGTTGGGGAAAAGATGAGGAAAGAGGGATGATCTGTAATTTTGTTGTTGGGTGAGTGAGGGATTGGATTGGAGGCGGAGACAATCAAAGTGCAAAGCAAGGGATTAATCAATTCTGTTCTGCAGATGATTTGGTGAGTGAATCAGAGGTTAATTCTTTGCAAGTTAGATGGTGTGATCTACAAAGGCAAACTATAAAAGTGTGCAATAAATTGAAATCAGGCGGTGCTGTTGAATTCTGCAATGGCATCGGCAACACCTAATGTCGATCTCTTCGATGCTTATTTTCGACGCGCCGATTTGGATCGAGACGGCCGTATCAGCGGTGCCGAGGCCGTCTCCTTCTTCCAAGGCTCCGGTTTGCCCAAGCAGGTCCTTGCGCAGGTCACTATCTCTCTCTTCCTCTCTCACGCACACTCTTTATTCTCAATTTCTGCTTATGATTTCATCTGCTCATTATCCTGCCTGCCATTCTAAGTGCCATTAAGCATTTGAGTTAATTAGGTACTGATTCATAATTCCGTTCTTCTAAATGCTAAATACATGAGAGATCATATTGACCCGCCTTGTTGTGTACACGGTCTGCAGATTTGGGCATTTGCAAACCAAAGCCAAAGTGGTTTCCTTGGCCGGGCAGAGTTTTACAATGCCCTCAAACTTGTGACTGTGGCACAAAGTAGGCGGGAACTAACCCCCGAAATGGTAAAAGCAGCATTGTATGGCCCGGCTGCATCTAAGATTCCTGCACCTCAAATTAATTTCAGTGCCACTGTTGCACCCCCTGTATCTGCACCTGCACCTGCACCACAGGCTGGCCCTGTTAGTCCTTTATCCCACCAAAATCTTGGACCAAGGGGGGCAGTTCCAAATCCGAGCGTTAGCCAACAAAACCTTTCTTCTCTGGGAAGTCAGTTTGGGAGGCCTCCAGCTTCTAATCTACCACCTGGTGTTGCCACTCAAGGAATGGCTGTTGGTGGAGCACGCCCTCAAACCCTCAACATATCAGGTTATGGGTCAGCTGGCAAGATGGTTGAAGCTCCAGTAGTAACTTCCTCTCCGATAGCAGTCAGAGGAAGTAGTCCCCAAGCAACGCAGGAGGGGTTTGGGCTTGCAACCTCTGGATCAAATGTGGCACGCCCCCCTGGCCAATATCCTGCCTCCAGCATAAAGCCGTCAGATCAACTGGTTAAGGATTCTAAACCAGTCAGTCCTTCTGTTAATGGTAATTCCGATTCATTTTTTGGAGGTGATTTATTCTCAGCTAGTTCGTTTAAGCCCAAGCAAGTTTCTTCTCCACAAGGATATTCTTCTGGCAGTTCAGTGCTTTCTTCAGCTATTGTTCCTGTGTCCGGAGGAACCCAGTCTTCTATTAGGACTACTGCCCCTGATTCTTTGCAGGGCTCACTTGTAACCCAGCCTGTTGGTGCTCAGCTTCAGCAACCCCAGCCTGTGGTAAAACAGGACCAGCATGTCCCAGTCCAAAAACATAATATGCTGAATTCATCTGGACTTCCTGGGAGATTGCAGGATTCTGCTTCCAGTCAGCCCCAGTCTCCATGGCCAAAGATGGCACAAACCGATGTTCAGAAATATATGAAAGTGTTCATGGAAGTAGACACAGATAGAGACGGGAAAATCACTGGGGAACAAGCACGGAACTTGTTTCTTAGTTGGAGGTTGCCAAGAGGTACACTTCTTCTTACTTCATTCCCTTTTTTCTTGGACAGCTTGTTTGAAAGGCTATCTTTATTTTTTCTAGTTCTCTAGCTCTACATACAATAGGAAATCAAATTAAATATGATTAATTACACAAATTGAAGGACTAGGTTGTGTTTGATAACATTTGCTTTTATGCGTGTTTATTGGAAGGGGAGGGGGTTCTGTTTAGTTTTTGACACCCTACATGTGTTACTTGTCAATGGCTAGCTAATTTCCTGAACATTATCTGTATGGCATGTTTTATATTTTTTCAGAGGTTTTAAAGCAGGTCTGGGACTTATCCGATCAAGATAATGATAGCATGCTTTCTCTCAGGGAGTTTTGTATTGCATTGTACCTAATGGAGCGACACAGAGAAGGACGTGTTCTTCCAGCAGTACTTCCTAGTAATATCATGGCTGATCTACCAACTAGTGGTCAACCTGCTGCTCCCTACAGTGCTGTACCTTGGGGAAATCCATCAGGTGTGTGCCCAATAATTAATTAGCAGCTCTTTTTTTTTTTACTGCTACCACTACCCCAGTACTACTATTATTAGACATTAGTATAACCATTCATATAAATGAAAGTTATGTTTTTGTGTCTCTTTGCTATTTTATCTTTTGAAGGTTTTCAACAACAAGGGATGACTGGTTCTGGGGCTCGACAAGTGAATCCTGCTGCAGGTCGGCCGCCAAGGCCAGCTGCTGTTCCTCAGTCTGATGAAGGACCTCAGAACAAACCACAGAAATCTAAAATTCCGGTCTTGGAGAAGCACCTCATAAATCAGCTGAGTTCAGATGAGCAAAATTCAATTAATTCAAAGTTTCAAGAAGCAACAGAAGCTGATAAGAAGGTACCTCTTTTATTTTATTTATTTTTTTGCATCATTGCTATTGTTACACTTACTATAGGGCTAAAAGTAATGCAATCTACTCTTTTCACTGGTTCCTTCAGTGATTTTCTGTACTTTTCTAAACTACCTTAACAAAATTTTATATAATTTTATCCTTTATAGGTATTACCTTAATATGTCCTTATAAAGAATACACTATCCATTTTTTCTGTTGTTCTCTCTGTAAAGCTCAATATCACTACCATTGAGTATAGTTAGTCATATAGCAATAAGATAAAACTTCCCTTTAAGCTTAGACGGTTATTTGCATTCACAAATAGTCCTCGATAATTTTCTTAATTTTAACACCTAGCTTGTATCCTTGTAAGCTATTTTTGGTTTAAACCTTGAAGTGTGCATACTGTTTTTGGCTGATGATTGAAACTTATCAATACAAAAATTATTAGCTGTTACTGGTATATTTGAAAATAGCATGGAAAGATTATGATCTAGATTGTCATTTGGGTGAATCATATCATTACTGCAGTCAATTGTATACTTGATAAATTTCTTGTTTCAACTTACACAATAAATTCTCATCTTTTCATTTGTTTTGTTAAATGAAGGTGGAAGAACTTGAGAAAGAAATTGCAGAGTCCAAAGAGAAAATAGAATTCTATCGCGCAAAAATGCAAGAACTCGTTAGTATTTTCCTTGCTCTTTTCCTTTTATCTTATTAAGGTCTGTTTATAGAAAGTAGTTATATGATGCATTTTTCTTTTAGAGCTTTCTTTCAGATTTATTGTTTTCTGCTTCTGAGAAAACAACTAGAACAATATGTTTAAAGTTTTCCCTTTCCCAAAATCTTATATAATCATTATAAATTCTTTTAACATGCTATTTGAATTAAAAAACAATTTTTCTTCAATAGAAAAGGCTTAAATGAAAGAACTTAAAATCTAGTCTGTTTAATTGGATTTCATTTTCGCTCTGTTTTAACTCTCTTTTCTGGATTAATATTGGATTGTCTACATGTATACTGTTTGTTGATTTGCAGGCTTAGCTATACACCATATAGATGTACTGATTTAACAAGACTAATAATTTCTTAGTGTAAGTCTGCTAAACATAATTGCATAATCACATGTCTACCTCTTGGGTTTCCTCTCCTATTAATTTTAAGGAAGTGAAAAGAGGCTCTTGGACTTGGAAAGGTCTTTTACTTAATTGTTACTTATTAGTAGACGTTACAACACCTCTTTTTTCAGCTTTTGTCTGCTTCTGCAGATACCTAGAAACTAGTGGGAAACAAGGTTCTAACTAAAAAGCATTTGAAACATAGATGGTCTGTTGTGTAATGCCTTTTGCACAATTGTGTAGAAGAGTAAAGCTTATAAAAGCTACCTTTCATGTTGTTATGGAAAATAGCTTCAAACATGTAGTTATAGCGGAGATTCACTGGTTAATGTTGTGGAATTGGAAGAGGGGAACAGAAGAGACTGGTGCCTTATGGGTTTACTGTCATGGGAGAAATGACCCCCTCTCTTTGGCTAAATCCTGGAGGCATAGCAGCTTAAGGTGTTTCCTGCATGCACCATTGCTGGACAACCACTGCAACCTCCCCCTTATTGCCACTGACCACCCACTACTTATGTGTTCTTTGCCAAATGCAAAGCTGCCTTTTAATTTTGTTAGCTGCTCAAGGAGTTAGGGTTTAACATGATGGGTGCCACGAAGATAACGTTCCATTTGTTTTGGTTTTGGTTTGTTTGGCTTGAATTTGAGGCCAGCTTAGTTTCTGTTTTTACATTTTTTACTTAAAGCATAACAAAATATTGTTTAATTTAGTTTAATGTAATAAATAAAATAAACCATATATACAGACCAAATATAATGAGTGATACCAAAAAACTAAATAAGGCATATGATAAATTCAAATCAGAGGTCATCCCAATACCTGCTGTTTTGCTAGTGGTTTTTGTAACTTAACTATGAGTGTCATGTTAGTATTTATTTTTTCTTTTACTTTCAATTTTCTTAACAGATTTGTTGTTCTTTGTGCATTAAATGGTTTTTATGAAGGCAAATGTGAGAATTTTTTATGAAGCCATTTTTAGTTTTTTCTTTTTATTTTCACCTTTAAGGTTCTGATGGTTAATAGGGTCATGCTAATATTTACTTTTCTGTTTATTTTCATCTTTTGTATGGTTAAAAGGTGATAGAAAAGAGTAAAGCATATAGAAGCGGGCTTTAATGTTCCTTATGGTTAATAGTGTCATGTTAATTTTATTTTATTTCTTTTACCCTTTCTCAACAAATTTCTTGTTCTTTTGCCATAAAAGGTTCTGTACAAAAGCAGATGTGACAATCGGCTTAATGAAGTCATAGAAAGAATATCAGCTGATAAACATGAGGTATCTTTGTTTAAAATTGAATGTGTTCTTTATTACCTCAATAATCAAAATATTTATTATTTGCTCATATATTCATTTCAGGTTGAGATTCTAGCAAAGAAATATGAAGATAAATATAAGCAAGTAGGAGATTTGTCATCCAAGTTAACTACTGAGGAAGCCACATTTCGTGACATACAGGTGCAATGAAATATGACTTTTTCTTCAGTTGATCGGTTATAAGCATATATACTAAATCGTTTGTTTTCTTTTGCCTGCTTTGCTTCATTGCTGTCAAATGATTTATTTGTGTGCAGGAGAAAAAAATTGAATTGTATCAAGCAATTGTAAAGTTGGAACAGGATGGAAAAGGTGATGCAACTCTGCAGGTACATTTTAATATTACCAGGTTTGTGCATCCATCTTGACAAATTGTGATCAATTTCTGTATCTCATTTATCATCTGAATTTAAGGCTCATGTTGATCGTATCCAAACGGACCTTGATGAGCTGGTGAAATCTCTGAATGAGCGGTGCAAGAAGTATGGATTACGTGCTAAGCCCACAACAATACTGGAACTACCCTTTGGTAAATTCAAATTTGTATTTGATTGTGATATCCTTCCAGTTGTTCTCAAATTTTTTTCATGTCTATTACTTCATTATATGGTATTTATTGCATTGGTTTAGATATCAGCTTTGCTTTTTAATTTGAGGAAGTAGCCTTCGGTTGCTGAACTACTGGTTTTGAATCAGCAATAAAATTATTTGTGCCAGTGCAACTTGATACGGGTTGCCTGATCAATATATTCAGTTTATTCAGATTTTATGTGATCTTTTTAAGTGATTTGGTTGCACAACTCTGTTTGGACAGACTCTATACAATAATTTATAAAACTCAAGTCTCTTATCATGCATCTTTTCTCATGTGCAATTTTTTTTGGAAATCAATTTACAATACAGTACCATGATGCTTATATTTATATGGTTATTTGTAATAGCTGCTACAGTGCTTGCTATCATATGTTGGGTTAATGTTGATTTTATGAAGAGGGAAACTTTAACTCAGATGTTTCTAACAACAGTATGCAAGATATGCTATTCAGTTTCAATACATTTGATTTGATTGATGTTGATGGCATTCTATAAATTAATGCTTATTTTTTAGATTGTTCTGACAGAACTTTAGTGGTTGGTTTTTGGTATCTGTATGATTGCATTTATCTACCATTTTTTAATGTTGCTCAGAAAACTGTTTATAGCCAACAAGTTGGCACTTCATTTTTCTTCACTTAAATTGCATCCTTTTTTTTCACTTTCTAGCAAAGTGCATTGTTGGCTTCCAGATACAATTATGTAGTTTTCTAACTTTTGTCAACTGTCATTTCTCTTTGCTTTCTGGTTTTGCGGTGCCCTGCCAATAAACCCTCGTGCTCGTCTAGTATACATTTATATTGAATACTGTAGTAATTATATTCATATTGAGTTTGTTCTTGTATTCTGTGGCCTCACTCAATTTTATCCTGTAAGGCTGGCAACCTGGAATCCAGGAAGGAGCTGCTGACTGGGATGAAGATTGGGATAAGCTTGAAGATAAAGGTATTCAAAATAACCCTAACTTGATACGATAGTCTGTTAAATTATGAGGTTTTGCACAAGGCTATGAAACCACTCGTATTCCTAGTTTTAATTTATTTCAAACGCTCTAATAATTCTGTATCTTCGTTAAAACCAAAACACATGGGATCTTCATTAGCTCCATCTCCTTCAAGAAGCACATAAATGAAGGCATCTTCTTCCTCTAGAGGTGGGATGGCAAGAACACTGCCCTCTTTCTCTCCACCTTGGGCTTGACCTTCAACCATCTCCATTTGAATTTGGAGCATCATTTAAACCTACATTTTCGTTGCCTCCTTCAACATTTTCCATAATCCACTCATGAATACATATTCCATGCTTCCAAGCCAAGTTTGTTTTACTACCTGGAGCATTTTTTGCCACTTTCTTAGAGCAAATGTTGTGAAGAGGTACTACTGTTGTTGACAGAAGCATTGACAACATCACTAGAGTGAGGGTTAGAAGCCTTAACACCGGAGGCCCCAAAATGGAACTGCTAAAGTAGACATAATAAGCTATCCATAATGTTCGCAGAAAAAGAATGTGGTGGTTTTGTGTTCGAGAGGCAACAGATAAATGCATGAGTAGGAATCCAAGAAGACATTCAAAGAAAGAAACCATGAGTGAAGGAGAAAAACTTGAAACTGTGAGTGGTTATCCATGTACGGATTCACTTTTAGTTGATTGAGCAACCAGAATGATCACAAAGGAGTTTTCTTTTGGTCAGGTTTTGGCCAAGGAGGTTGCTTAGAAGGAAAACAATTTTTGTTTTTAATTTGGGTTTGGGTGACTTGGTAACAGTTTTGTATTACAGAAAACTGAAAATCCTGGAACATGACGGAACACAAAATCAAAACGATTCCATGGTTTACATGATCCCACCGATCCTACTCGGGTGCAATCTTACATGGGCTCTAAATCAGTGATGGGCGTAATCATGGAATTGTGCCATTCTACAATTTTAAGTACACTGGACAACTATTTATTGTACCGCTGACATTCCTGTATAATTAGGGAAAATTGATAATTTCAAGAAAAATTTCTACCTGTTTGATGATTTCACTAATAGAAATAAAGAAAGAATATAGAGATGATAATTAAGAAAATAAATGCAGACATCTCTTCAGATCAGAGAAGAAATCATGACATTTAGGTTAGAGCTGAATGCCTACTAATGACACTGGCATTTTTATTAGCAAAAGTAAAATGATAATATACGAAGACCAAGCGAACTGATTCAAGTCAGGTCTCACACACCTTGTAGCAACTAAATAATTAATGGACTAGGGATAAAGAAATGGGGTACTCAGTTTAGCTTTACAATTGGGTGCAGCGTTGAAAGAACCAGTAGGAAAATATACCAGTCCTTATCTATTTGTAAAATGCTCAGAGAACTTAGTCTCTATCACTTTCTCTGCTTGCCTGCACCTCCCTTGTACCTGTGTTTCTCTTACTCTTGGGGTTCTTCTTTTGAGTATGAACTGTACTTAGTTGATTTTGTTGTGTCCTTATTTTCTCGGCATTGCTGTTTGTCTAAATGTGAAGGGTCGAAATTGAACAGTTATGTAGTTCAGGAGACAGTATATTCCAAAAACTAGGTGTACATTTAAAACATATTATGATATTTTTTATTAAAATAGTGGTTAACTGCTCCTGTTCACTTTTAGATAATATTTTGGCAATGGCTACATAAATTGGTTATCCACTATGCTTGCAGAATTTGTTTTTGTCAAAGAACTCACTCTTGATGTCCAAAACACTATAGCGCCTCCAAAGCAAAAGTTGACGTCTGCTGTGAACACAAAAGCTGTGAACACAGAACCTGTGAACACAGAAGCTGTGAATACTGACAGTCCTACATTTGCAGCTTCTCCGAAGAGTGATGATAAGTCAGAAAAGCCACAAACTACCACTAATGAACAAGGAATTGGCAATGGATCTGCTTATGATAAAATTGAAGATGGGTCTGTAAAAAGTGCTCCCAATAGTCCATTTGCAGGCAGTGCTATTGGAAGCCCACATGGGGACTTTGCTGATTCTGACTTTAGAAAAACTGCTGGTGAAGATAGCTCACCCCGTGATCATACCATACAAGAAACCCAAAGGTTGGTTTTTAAGATATTTACTCCAGTTTCCCAAATGCTGGCCAATTGCCCATTTTACCATATGATTACGAGATGTACTCTTATTGTGCTGATCATTCATATTCGTTGTGCCTTTGAAAGGTCATGGTTTTATTATTCTTATTATTATTTTTATCTGAAGGGATCAAGTTATTATAGAAGTAACTCTTGGTAAAGTTACTCTTTGATAACTTTTTGGTCTATATTAAATTTTATTAATCCTACAGTTGAATATTTAGATATTGATTCAACAACCATGAAAATCAAGTTTTTATAAATCACACAACTTTACTTACCTAATCTTATACACGTTCTTTTAGAATACGTTATGCGTTAAATTAAATTTATTTAATAGATTATCAAGCAGTTTTACAATTTTGTAAAAAAGGTTAGACTTAATTTACTTAGTAAGAAGTTTTAATTTAATAGTTAGATTAATAAAATTTGATATGTAAAGTTATTGAAGGAAGTAACTTTACCATGAGTTTATTAATCCAAGAATTAGAAACATTCTTGGATTAATAAACTTTTATGAGCATGTTGTGTGTCAGTGTTATAGGGGTGTTCAAGACTTGCAGTACTAACCTGGCCAAATTAAAAACTTTAACAGAATTAGGTTCTAGAAATTGGACTCGATGTTTTGAGAACGAGTTCAGGTCATATTTATTTTCTACCTGGCCTGGTGTTCCGTGTTTGTTTTTTCCTAAATGTACACTTTCTTTTAATAATCATGTATACTAATAATAAGACTTCTTAAGCTACTGACAACATTTTGCATAACAAGATAGTATACTTATGCTTATTTCTTTTTTGAAATATATAGCAAAAAATATATTTTAATTTTAGCTTTACACTTCTTTTATTTTATGATTTAGCTATATAAAATGTTATATTTTATATATTATGTTAATAAATTGTGTTGGTCAAGTTGATTCAGGTCAAAAAGTTGACCCTGTTAAAATTTTGAACTAGGTAAGGGATTAAGGTAATCTGTTTCAACCCTTCTTCATATGAATTTATCCAGTGCAAGGACGCAGACTTTCATTCCCAACTATGGTTTGACATTGACTTTGATATACATCAATGTTGGATACCAATGCATACTTTGTTTTATATTTTCACTTGCTATAGATTTTGTGATGACGCAACTTAATTTAAATATAATCTTGCATATGTAGCGATCCTGGTGGTGTCAAGTCTGTGTTTTCTGGAGACAAAAGTTTTGATGAACCAAATTGGGGAACATTTGACACTAATGATGATATTGATTCAGTTTGGGGATTCAATGCCAATAGCACCACTAAGGAGGTATGCCAGTTCTCTCACCTTAAAGTATTATAATGGCTAAATTATTTTTACTTCAAAACATGCCTTTCCCAGTTGTCTAAATTTCTCTTGCTTTATTCTATCATGTCATGATCAGTGGTGGTGGTTGAAAATATAGGAACTGAATGGAAAAGAGAGGAATACAGAGTATATGATGTAACTAGCTGGGTTATGATGTTGTAATACCTTGAAAATACCTTTGAATACTAATATTCCAGTAAGTACAAATGTGTATAAGTACATGATAAGACTCCTTGCACAATAATGATCATCCTAATTCTGTAACACCTCCCTCTAGTTGAAGATGAGTATGCCCTCATCTTGTTAACAATCAACCCACTTAACACACAATTTAAAACCATAATAACTTGAAACTTAGATAGGCCGAAATACACAATGTTAATAGGGTTCCCAAATAATGACTTTAATTGCATTTGACCAGAACGAGCATTAGTATTAGACGGTTGGAATGATGCACATCTGGAAGAGTCAGTAAGATGTTAGCCTATGAAAAATATATTGCTTAAAGGATGCATACCAGGAAATTGTCACTGCTGAGAACAGTCAAGGTGGTTGTACTACTAAATCATCTGAGGTATGCGTGTTTGGAGAGAGTGAAGAGATTATTGACACAAGCGTAGTAGACAGAAAGGCTCATATGCACAAAATTTCTTCTAACTTATCTATTGTGAAATTTTAAACTGAATAAACCTCAAATTTTTTCGAGAATCCACATTGACTAGTAGAGCTTATAAGACAACTTGAACAATCCTAACTTCAAGAGCTAGTTTTTGCGGTTAAGCTAGGCTCTGGTCCGATTGAAAACAGAAATTTGAGAGACAACCTTTACCGTCTTTGGTGGTCTTCCTCCACAATTGAAGTTTACTATATTTCTTTCTTTATTTTACTCATCAACTGCGACTATGTGAATTGTAGGCGGTGTTTATTAATGTTGAATAGAAGCAAAAGCTAGAGACGTGATTGATTGTACACATCAGAGATAGTCTCGGTAATAGTTAAAGAGAAAATAATAATTGTCATGATTGTGTAAATCTTAAAATTGTCTCTTTACCAATAATTAAGGATATTTAACAATTTGTAACAATTGCCTAATTGCCACAATTAAAGATATCAAACGAAATCTCAATTGAGCCATTGACTTTTGGTTGTGTCGAATAAATGTGCACCACCAAGATAGCGGGTTAGAGGCATGAAAGGTTGACCTTTGGTGCAAGACTTTTGTTATATTACAATCATATTAGTATACTCACTATTTATTGCCTAAGATGAAAAGTTGGACTATAAATTGACCTTGGTGCTAACCTATTTTGTAAGGAAAACTTTTGTTCACACTTCCATTTCATACACATCCTTTATAATTCTATTATATAAATTACAAATTCCTTAGTCACTTTATACATTGGACTTCTTGTGCACCCTATCATAGGCTTTTTCTAGATATGTGAAGATTGGGCTGGTCTTTTGTTCCTTTTATTGATTATAATCAACTCCGGCATTAGTTGGCCTCCATGTGGTTATTGAGAATATGGCTTGGACGTTAGGAGGTGTGAATTGCATTTTACTTGTGAGGGAATATGAAGCCATGATGATTTTGTG
>Ga0099824_1002166_pt1 | contig 28626 bp, 6 predicted proteins | sample SiratrowhiteBW_FD_76837 | JGI IMG/M metagenome (GOLD analysis project Ga0099824, IMG submission 76837) | Root nodule microbial communities of legume samples collected from California, USA - Siratro white BW | ecosystem: Host-associated > Plants > Roots > Nodule | place: USA: California... | reverse complement strand
CAGAATCAGCATATGCATCTGCAAGTAAATCTTCAGAACATTTAAAAAATTCGTCCAAACAAATTCAACTTAAATAAAAAGGTAGACCCCTTAAGCCAAAAACATCATGAAAAAAAAAAAACACAAAACCCAACAAAAAAAAACCAAAAAAAAAAAAAAAAAAACAACAATCAAACATACTATATATTAGCTTCACAATCAAACGTATCATAAATCAACAACTTAGACAATCAAATTAACCACACCAACAATGTGACACATGTCAAAATTTACATTGAAAGCAATTACTCTAGTCCACCCACTCTATGGTCATTTAAAAAAAAAAAAAAACAAAACTCTGCCTATCATCTTAAGCCAAAATGACAAAAACACCACAAAACAAAAAAAGTAAATATATTTCTATATTATTATAATACGACACATTTATCTCACATAAACGATTTCATCACATAATTAGAACACAACAATGGTTTCCTACCAAATTTATTCCAAATCCCTAACTCTTGCCAATACAAGTTCGATGGACGTCGTTTAGTGTAGTTAAAGTGCTACCCCATGTGTTAAGTTAATATCTATCCCCATCAATCTATCTTTTATTTTTATTATCCATTGCTAATTGAACCAATTTTGTTTGGAAAAAATTATTATTATTATTATTGGAATAAATATTTTATTAAATTATAAAAAGATTTTCATAAAAAAATATTATAAAAAAATAAATTTTATGATTTTAATAGTGGGTAATCCTTTTTATTGTGTAAGTGTTTTTTTTTTATTATGGATAGTTATTTGAATTAAAAGAAAAACAGATAACTGAAAGATAAAATCGTAAGAAATTGTGTAAAAAAAATAGTAGTTAAAAGAGAAAATTCTAATGTTATAGATTAAACTCTATAAGACTTTTTTACCAACAAAAGCAAACCAAAAAAATTACCTTTATAGAAACTAAACTAAAATCATTTTATAAAGATGCAAATTTTTAATTTTCCTATTTTACATAAACTCAAAGGGTAATTTACCCAAATTTTAATTAAAAAATTTCGACTAGAAATTTTATTTAAAATATTTAGAAACTAAATATCTCTACTTTAAACTAGAGAGACAAAATTTGCGAATTAGGCAAAATTTCATTTTAGCCAAATATTTTAAATTACAATTTAAACTTTAAGTATAAACCCGAAGTTAATAATCTATATTCTAACACGTAAACCGTATTGATTTATTCAAAATACTATTCAGATAAAATAAAAACCAAAAAAGCCTGAAAAAAAAGGTTAAAATTATTTATTAAATCAATAATATTTATTAATTATGGTGAAAAAAGAAAAAGCAAGACAACGTGTGTGGGCGTTGCCGTTGGGAAAGAGAAACCCAAACGAAAGAGAAAAACATCTTCACTACACTCCAAAACCAAACCTTCTTCAGCCACCAAAACCAGTGTCGTCAACGTGTACAATTCCACAACCACTTTCTTTATTTATTTCCTTTTTTTTTTTTTTTCCTTAACCTGTTATTCCTCACTCCACAAACCCATAATAAAAATCTTCCTAAATTCTTCATCTTCTCTCTCTCTCTCTCTTCATCTCTCTCCACCAACAAAAACCATGGGTCCGGTGGTGCTCAGCCAACTAGCCACCGGTCTGAGCGTGCTCGCCGGAGCGGTCATCGTGAAGTCGGTCATGGACCAGAAGCCCATGGCCGGCCCATTCACGCGCTGCCCCACCTGCAACGGAACCGGTCGAGTCACCTGCCTCTGTTCGCGTTGGTCCGACGGCGACATCGGATGCTCCACATGTTCCGGGTCGGGTCGCATGGCCTGCAGCAGTTGCGGCGGCTCCGGCACCGGCCGACCCTTGCCGGCCAAAATCGCGATTCGCCCTCCCAGCCGCCCCTCTTAATCACTGCTTTTAGCGTTAGTATAGCATTTTAATATAATATATATATATATATATACACCCTTTTGAATTTTATTTCATCTCAATCAATTATTATGTACCTATTATTTGTAATATTATAAAGTGCACGTTGACACTTGTAATCAACACAGAGCAAGATTATTAGTATTCCTGTAATTCTCTCATTCTTGTTTCTTATACAAAGCTACAATTCTCAGATTCTTCTCTTGGTTTTTGCTCTAATGAATTGAAGAAAAGTGCCGTGTCTCCTCCAGTGAATGGGTTTTTTAGAATCTTGGAATGTAATGAATTGTTATTGTAGGATAATGTAAAGGTTTTTAAGAACCTCAAGTTTTAATTTTTGCACTTGTAAAATCTCGTCTTTTTGGTGAATCATTGCATTTGAATTGGTGGGTGTCACTTGCAGTGAAGTGTTGAAAAAGTTGAAGGTGCAGCACAATTGACTGGTGAATTTGAATATGTCCGACGCAAAATGGATTTGCAATTTTCAATCACTATGCTTGACCCGATCAACTTGGACCGTTCCAAGGGATTTGTTATTTATTGTATGTCGTAGTTTTAACACTAAACAATGTCTTGTTAGGTTTTTTTTTTTTTAAGTGTAATTTTAAACAATGCCAAACCACCATTTTTTATTTCAAGATTTGATCGCAAGAATTGTGCATGACTTTGATTAATCGTTAGTGACAAAACTTAAACTTGGACGGTCTCATTGGTAAAGTTAACGCATAAGTTAATGAAAAGTTAGTTTAAGAAGTCATAAGTGAGATGTCAGAAGCTGTGATTTTATTTCATATTGACTTGTGCATTAAAAGTCTTTCTCTGTGATTAGATTAGATTAGATTAGATGGAAGGCACATTGGGTTTTTGGATTGTTTAGTTTCTTAATGCGTCTTTGTTGTAAATGTGATGTGTGATGTAATTAAGTGCATTTTAGCTGGCTTCCATGCTTGGACGGAGAGTTTAATATTTGTTTTTGTTTTCTGGTGGGGGTGTTAAATCTCACTGCATAAGTGGTGGAAAAGACCATGAAAACAGTCAAAGGAAGAAGATCTATGATTATGTGATATCTTAATGCTATCTTATTTCACAAATAGTTAATCAATTCCACTTATCATAACATGTATTTCCTGGACTATATTCTTCTGGAAGAATTGAATGAAGTTTTAAAATATGATCATTAGGCTAAAAAAGTTCGAAAATTCTAAGCAAAACTGTGATATCTGCTGATGCTTTAATTTGGTCTAATTAAATCATGGTGGCTAATATAACAATACACAATCACGTGGTCAAAGACAAATATATATTCCAAAGCAATTTGGTCATCTTCAACCGCAGAAAGGTAAGACCTTCAAATCTCAGTACAAAACCACATTTCTTAGTAGACAGAGGTTATTTTTAGCATTTATGGTTACTTTCATACTTACCCGGTTACGCCACCAAGATCAAACAAACCAGAAATTTCACTCCCCTTACTCAACATGTTTTCATGGTACGAATTTAGCACGAGGCAATCTGTCGTAGAATTTTCCCAACGTGTGTATTTAATGTCAGTTGTTATTAAAACGTGTGAACAGTGTTCACCAAGTCGACCGTGCACGTTTGATATATGTTTTAATTCCTCTTTAGGACCATTCTTCTCATATTCTCCCCAGTTGACTTTTATTATGTTAATCATATTACTAATGTCCGCTGTTGCATAATGTAAAAAACGATGAAGTAGTAGTGTTCACATTGTTCTTTAATTTTCTTGACTCATTTTTTCCTTAAATTATTGTTTTCCGCACGATGAGTGTTTGATTAATGTGAAGTCTCCCTCCAATGAAGTCTATGTAGACTGAATTTGCAGAAAAACGGTGGCGGCAGAAGGATCTGGAAGGTGGAGATGCAGAAGGAGTATATGATTACTATATATATACTTTTCTATTTGTCAGAAATAAACCATTCCTGAACATTGTTTCATTTGGTCAGAAAAAGTTTCCTCATTGAGTTACTAATTAAGGCTTCTTTTCGATTTTTGTTTGTTATTATTAGGGAATGAGCTTAATTACTCCTTAATTATTCCAATCATTGTCTTTCTCTAGTTGAGGCATAAATTGGACTAGTTCTCTGTTCTTTTCTTATTCCAATGAATAAAAACAGACTGAAGGACTGATCAGCCCATATATAATTAAATTAATTCCGTTCATTTTTTTTATAATTTTTTTATGAACTTGAATAACAACCCCAAGTTGATAGTTTGTTTAAATAAACTTATCTACAAAAAAAAAAAAATCATGGATGAAGAAAGGAGAAGAAAAAATAAATTTAAATTCTCATAAGTTAAGTTGTGGATAAACTAATTATTTTACTTGATAATGTTTAACAAAGCAAGAAAAAAATCTCCAAATAAACGTGAAATGTGGAAATTATCGAAGGGAAACATGTTATAGTTTAGTTTTATTCCTATTTAATTTTGGGTCGATTTGAATTTTGCCCACGTTATGTTGTTCATGCACTGAACACACAATTGGGCCTTACTACTTATAAGCCCACAACATAACCATCCGACAAGAAGTTGGTGAGGGCTTTGTGTAGATTAAGAAAAGAAGGTTTGTTTGTGATGTGAGCCGAAAAGGTTGAAATATCCAAAATAGAGAATAAATAGTTAAACATAGTTTTTTTTTTTTTCCTTCAATTTTTCATCTTACCTAAAATTCTTGGTGATTTGCTTCTCCTCTCACCTTTTTCACTTCTCATATTTATTTTTGTTGAATCCAAAGAAGCTGGCCCACTCATTTGGTACCTAAAAAAACAAGTAGACCCTACAAATGCAGCAACGCGAAGGCCCATGTTTATTGATAAATTACGTAAAGACAAGGAACAAGTAAAAAGTAGCATTAAACCTAAGGCACTTTGTGAATTTTTGTTTTTGTAAGTATTCTTCTTAATTAAGAAATTAAGAAAAGAGATTAGGGGAGAGGGGCAATTTGAGAAAAGAGTTGGCATGAAAATGCATCAACATGAGTGCATGATATTGGAATGGTAGGGAATGTCTTAAAGATCTGCCACAATCTCATTCTTATCTTCATGTCTCAGGCAAAATCATAGCCTCCATTTTCAACACTATAAAGTGGATAAAGATAAAACACCAGCCCCACACACTCCACACAATCCTATTTCTATTCCCTATTTCCATTGCATTTATCAATAAGAACAAAAGAAAAAAGGAGCAATCTCTCAAAATATCTACATTTTTATAATAGTTAAAACAAATTTAGGGAAATTTTGAGGAATTAAAAAAATATACTTTTTTGTCTATAAGTAATATCATATTATCTAATAGAGTAAAGTAGATAAATATTGCTTTTTGAATTTTATGAAATTTTATTGTCTCATAAAAAGCTTTAAACATAACGATTGAGTTAATACAACTTATTCTTTTTAAAAAGTTAGTACAGATACAAGTTTAAGAAAAAAAAATGATATTTTGTATCAATTAATTCTGTCCCAATGCACATGAACTAATAAGATCCTTTCAAGCTCGTTTCAGACATGTTTTGGAAAAGAAAAGTATAAAAAGGTTAATAGACTCCATTTGGGTCTCTTTCTTTTAAAGCTTCAAACGTTGTATACAGTGAGGTGGAAAGCTATAACTATAAATTTCTGAGCCATTTTGTTTAAATGTAAAACTAAATATAAGTTATATTAATTTTTGTTTGGGGTTACCTGAATTGATTCTTAGATTTTTTTTTTTGAAATATGTTTAACTATTATTTAACTTTCCTAATGAGAGAAAACTTAATAACTTTGCAATCAATTGCTAGAAGAAAGGTTTTGTTGGGTGACAATTTTATTCCATTTTCAAAGCAAAGATAAATAGCTTTACTGCAATGAGCCAGTTAGGTGATACAGTAAGCTACATATTTTAAAGAGAAACACTAATTCCAATCTATTAAAGTATAAAGAATATTATACACAACAAAGTAAAAAAGGGCAATTGATAAAAGTTGTGTTCTACTACTGTTCAAAATTAAAAAATTCACTCTACTCATATCTACAAACTTATCAAGATTAGTTACTCGTTAAAATAATTAAATTTTAAGAAAAAAAAAACAACTCTTAAAAATATTCTGAGAATGATTTTGTTCGTCTTTATATATAAAACTCTTTGCTTATTATTTATTTGTTATAGTTAATCTTTTGGACCACTCTTTTCCAGATTCTCCCTACTTGAGTTTTATCATGTTAAGGATATATTTCATCATTAATTACTAAAGACAGAATTTGCATAATGCAACGCTTAATCAATATACTTTTAAAAATTAAGTAAGAGTGGTACTCTTGTTTTTCCTTAATTTCTTTTTTAAAATTATTATTGTAGTTAGGTTCGCATAGTACGTTCTGATTCTGTTGGTCAAATTTAAAAAATCTCAGTCTAATCTTACCTTTGAAATGAGCCGTAATTTTTTTAGTTTCACCTTAGTTCAACACAACAGTTGTTTAATTAAAAAAAACCTACAATTTATTTATTAAAAAAATTGTAAAATATCATTATTTAAAAGTTTAAAATTTAATATTTAACAAAAAGATACATTATCCAAGAACATCACGCATCTTAATTTAAATGCTACTTAAAATAGTTTTAATAATATCTCCAACATCAATAATATGTGTAATTAAAATAAATAGAGATTTATTATATACAAAAGTTCATATAAAGAAGAAAAGAAAGACGATTCTGTCTTGGCTCATACAAGTACTAGGCCAAACAAATAATGCTCGAAACATATGTTTTATTTATGTCATTATTTTTAAAACATGACCTAACCTAGATCGTAAATCACATAACAATAACTAGGTTTTGTTATGAAAAACACAATATTCGCACACATAACCTAAAGAAATATTTTAAATGAATATATTGTAACAAATCCACCAATAGGTCTCTGAATTGCCAAACACAATGTGTGTTTTGTATATTAAATTTCACAATTTTTAAAAAGTAAACAACCTAATATTTATTGAAATTATATAATAAAAATGAGAGAAGGGAAAAGAAAGAAAAGAAGGAAAAAAATAATCTAAAGCAATCAAGTAATGCGAGTGAAAATAAATGAATAAAATATAATTTTATCATATTATATTAATATATCTTTTAATTTTGTATTAAAATTAAAATACAAATATTAATAAAATATGTATACTATAATTATATCAGGACATATGTAAGGACATAATTTCTCTAACCCAAACATATATAAATATTATTAAAATATTTATAAAATAATTGATTGTATTATTTTTATCGTATTTTTTTTATCTTCACATGAGAAGATGTGATCACTTATTCTTCCATGCATGTTGTATTTTCTTCGTATATCAACAAAAACAAATAAAAGATGGTGCGATTTAGCGATACTCTTTCTAATTCTGGAATAAAATAGGATTAATTTGAATTAATTTATTTTGAAATTATTTAATTTTTTAGATATTTGGTTTTAAGTAAAGTAATTTAAATTATTAAATTTTAATTTTTAATTAAATAAATTATTTTAATTATCAGTAAATATACATTTTATTTTAATATTAAATCATGTTTAATCATTAGAAAAATATTCGTTAATAATATTTTTTAGTTGATTTTGGTTGAATTTATTTTTTACAATGTTTGATAACTTTTTTAAATTAGGTTGATAATTGTTGATTGACATTCATGTTAACCATAACATAATTATTTTTATAATCCATTAGAATTAGTTTTCAATATCATTCTTCAAGATTTTATGGTTGACTTTTCAATTAATGTTGTCTAAAAAATTATCTTAACAATCCTAATTAAGGTTAGAAGAAAATTTTCCCTTACAAATTTTAATGAAATAATGATTCTATATTCATGATATTCCAACTTATATAGAGTTGTTTGTAGCTGAAGTCAAACTAAACAACATATACCAATAGAATTGAAAAGAGAGTAAAAGAGGAAAATAATTTTGTTTAGGTATAATTCAAATCATCTCATTCTAAGTAATTACTTTAAAAAAAAATATCTTTTTAAAATTTTCTACCCAAACAAAATATTTTATTATAATTCAAATTGGTTTATTACTTAAAAAAAATATGCAGTCCAAACACATTGTTAAATTATATAGCTAGGTTTGTGGGAACAAGTTCTTTGACGGTAGCAAATTTTGGTTACCAATCATACATGTTTATGGCAATGAGTTAGTGTTTGAGGTCTACCAACAGCATCATCTTCTTCATCATCATCATCATAATAATAATAGAAAGGATTTAGCTAGCAACAATCCTTATAAAGAGAACACGATGTTGATTTCTGTTGTTGCAGTGTGATTCTTTTCTCATGCAACCATGTGCTAGTATTAGTATGGTTATTATGTCTCTTGTGAATGAGAATGAATCTAAGAAACTCCTTCACACATACTTTAACTCTAACCATCCCCTTATGTTTTATTTGTTAGTTGCGGAGTCAACAAGCGAAGTTGCAGCCTTTTGAATCATTGACTTGTGTGGGAGAAAGAAGAACACAACCTGTGTGAGTTATGTGAATCTGAAAGTACTGAATTATGTAACACTAGGTCTTACCCAAATGCTCTTAAAAGCTGAGATTATTGTGTCGGGTTCTTGGTGGTTTGGCCCCTCAAAAAAATTATCATTCTGTTTTTCAGTTCGTGTTCTTACCACATGCTCACATGCTGGTAGGGGCAATTTTGCTTCTCAAGATTTGTAGCAACTATAGATGTATCCTTGTGCTCAATTCTAATGCCAATAATGAAACCAATTTGTGGTTAGTGAGTGCAATGCAAGAATGTCAAAATTGGAGATTAAGATTTTGCAAATTGCTTTTCAATTTGTGGACTCAATTACTCTCATCTCATTGCCTCTGCCGTACTTAACTGTCACACACCATGTTCGCATGTTGTTGGATGTGGGCACAGTTCTTGGTATTGATAATACCTATGATAATAAATTTTAGGGTTTCATTAGTGATATAAGCTTATATTTAATTTTAATAATCATACTTACTGATTTTATTTCTTAAATAAGGTGACGAAAATGGTTGGTTCATATTCGATATTGACGTATACAGATTTCTTATACAGAACTAAAAGTTTCTTTAAGCATCTTACTTTTCTATATGATGTAGTCAAACGTGCATAGAGATTTCAACTGTTCTTATACTCTGAAACTAAAAAGCAAATAGGAGAAAGAGTATCTTGGCAAAATCTTGATCCTAAATTCTAGCATGGCATTGAGGTCAAAAAGAACAATAACTTATCAATTATTGAAATTCACAACAGCAAGGATTTTCAATTATTAGCACCATTACAACTCTTTCCACAAGATTTTGGTCCAAGAAAAGAGAACTCAAACTGAACTGATCTTACTTGCTCATGAAGCACCCCACTGCTTTCAATCAAATAATGTTTGAAGTCAAGACTAGTAACTACATTAAGGAGAAATAAGATTATTTATCACATCTTTTAAATTTATTGCATATTATAATTAATATTCTGGATTTAAAGATGCCGACCAAGCATCATAATTTTGTTTTATATATTAGCCAAAATGATGCAACTAAACTGTTTGGAAATAAAACCTAACCCTGAAAAGGAGTAAAGGCATGGTGGTGTTTTGGACGGCTAGGTATCACCCTCATGCTCATTATTTTATATTTAAGTCCACCTTCAAGTTATTATCAAGTACTACTAAGTTTGTATTATTTCATTAATATTGGAAACAAGTTTTGTTGCTGCGTACAATATTATATTTTAATTCATAATGGGAAATTCTTGCAAGTTTGGGGGCGTAATTAGATAGCACGTAGCATACATACATACGATACAACCCTCATTTCAATAAAAGAAAATTGTAACACAAAAGATATGCTTGTCCTTTTGAAATGTGATTGATAATGATAAGATGAAAACCGAAAAGGCCACAATATTTTCTTTAGTTTTGTGGCTGGCCATTTTTAGTTTCTTTATTTTTTTTTTCTTTAGGTGGGAAAGCATGCTACATCTTTCAATAGTTTATATTATACGTTTGACTCCATTAACATAAGTTATATTTAGTTTTATACAATGACAAGGGTCTTTGTTATGAGTCCGAAAATAATTATTCTGGACTTCAAATTTTCTATCAGTGTAGTAGCTGTATTTTTTAAATTATATTATTTTAATTTTTTTAGACAATTGATATTCTGTATGCTTATCAAATCAATCAAACGTGGTTCTTTAATTAAAAAAAAATATATTATTTGAAACTATCGTATTCTTATTTTCTCTTTATTACTTGAAAATTTAATCGATGGATTTGAGATAATTTAAAAATTTAAATATTAGAAAATTGATAATTTTAGAGATGACATTAATTTAGTGGATATAAGTGGAAGAATTCTAATCTTACAATGGAGTTATTAGTTTATCAATAAATATCTAAATTATACTTAAAATATACCTGGTTTTACTTGAGACGGTATGTTAAAAATATTACATTTATTTTCTAATAGTTTTTTGGAGAAGTTTTTTTAGTTTTGACAAATTTAAATGTTTTGAAATACAACTTTCTAGTAAAAGAGATTATATACATATAACCAAAGCTAATGAGTTCATAGTTTGACCAAAAGATGGAATTCATAATTGGAAGGTAGAATATTAATTAAAATTTGAAGTACTTCTAATTTCAGTTATGGATGAAGAAAAACTTTGAACAATAGCTGGCTCGGTAAGATTCATGTTTGCTAAAGCACAAATATTGAATAAAAATCACTACATTATCCTGCATTAAAAATTCTCACTTTAATTTTTATATCTATATATCCATATCCATAAAGGGAGAATATTTGTTTGGCATAATTGAAATCTCAAGAAGGGAAATTTTCAGAATCAACTCTAACTGTTGTCACAGTAAAGGTAACTATAGATAAACTGAGAGAAACAAGGAAGATTTTCCCGACACATAAAAAAAATTAATAAATCAATTCTAATGTCATGGTAAGTAGGAGATGTAAAAAGCACAGTAAATAATTTAAATTTATAATCGTTTATTAAAAATGAAACAATTTCATCTGTTAAATGTTAAAACTTGAATGATGAGAAGATTGAGGTGAGGTTAACTTCACTTACCGTTCACGTAAAGAGTGTTCCAAGAATTGCCAGCACACGCAATTCATCTCAAAACACATCACATTGGTTTCTCATTTAGAAGACCAAACACCTCCCAAACTTTTCGCTTATACTTGTTTCAATAATTTGACACCTCCCAACTAACAGTAGAATCTCTAATAAGAGAAACTTGAATGAAATTCTTTTATCAAATCCCACCACAAAAAGAAAAACCTTATTTTTGCAAGTTTACTTGACTCAGCCATCATTATCTATTGAACTTTCAGTTGAATACGAATGATGGCTGTTAAAAGAGAAGCATTAGTGGGTGCAGGTAGCCCCCAAAGCCAACTTTCTTTCTGGCTTTTGACCAACTATATTCATACAATATATATTTTTTTTAGAATGAATTTTTAAATATTCTTTTTTCTGTACTCCTTTGGGCTTTATAAAAGTAACAGTAATGCTTTGAAAGCACTGAAATAAAGTGGAATATTATATAAAAATTGGGAGAAGTGAAAAAAAGAGAGAAGAGAATGTTAGATAGCTTGAAAATCACTCAACAGAAAATAGAGGGCACATGTAGGGGAAGAGTGGATATTTGCTCGAAAAACGAGGAAGGAGGGGCCACAAACCACAAGCAGAAACTAAATGCGTTAAGCAACATCATCACTCAAACATTGGTTTCCTCTCCTTAATCTCTTTTATGGTTCGTTACGCTAAAATCTTACAAATTCCAAATACTTATACTTATCCAAGTTTCATTGGTGTGCATGGACTAAATAAGGATGACATCAGTTTATTATTAAAACTATAAAACATCGATGCTTCAAACCTCAAGACCTACACTTTTGGATATATCTCAAACTCCCATGTAAACAAAAATATATACTAGTTAGGGTTTTGGCAATAATACCTGTCTAAAATTACATGTGGGGTGTTCTCAATTTTCTGGTCTGATATGGTTATGGTTACAATTAAAATTATATTTTATGTGATGCACACTGTATTGTTTCACATGGTCTTTGATTTCTAACTAAAAAAAATTTATGTTTCATCTTAGTTAAAACACAACTTGGTGCCTTCGAGGAAAACTATGTAGTTAGATATTCTGAAGTGTGTTTAGTTGAAAGTAAAAGCAACATGCTGGCGTTCACAATAAGACACTTACTTATACGTGTTGTCGGTAACAATAAACTCTATGAAGAAAGGGAATGTGTTTAATTGAAAACAGAAGTGATTCATGCTATTATACTATTTTACATATGCTATGCTTAGGATAGTAGTAAATGAGAATGGAAGAAATTGTTTTACGTGCTCAAGTATGAAAAAATGAAAATGGAAAATTTATATAGGAACTCTGTAGCATGAAACTATAAATGGGAATGGAAGAATAGTGTGAAACAATGCAGCAAGAACAGAGTGAAACAAAAGATTCATTAAATTAATATATTTTCATTTAAAATATTATTTTTAAAAGGTAAATCAAAAAGAGAATGTAGTTTCACCATTTGTAATTTCTTAAAATCTAGAAGATTATAGAACTTATCCTATTTAAATCTAAATTTATAAGTACCAAAAGAAAAAAAAAACAATAAAATTAAGAGTGTGATACCAACCTCTTTATATTTGGTAAGGGTTAGTCACCGACCATATTTATATGTTTTACAACACATTTCTAAATTGTGAAACTTAATCTAGTAGCATGATCTAGCGTAATTACGAAAAACTTATTATTCATTTTTATTATGTCGATAAATGGACTGCAGCTTTTGTAAGTATAGCTAAATCCAGCTTTGCCAAATCGAATCCCACTTAGTTGTCACGTCAAGGTCAATTATATATTATTTATGTATTGCTCAAATAGTTTAATTTTTTTGAAACTGTAACTATGATTAATCTATCAAAAATTGAGAGTTTAAAAATATAAACAGGAACTTATAGAATATTTTTAGAACAAGAATTTATTCCATTTTATTTTAGATTTTTTATGATTTAAAATATAAAATTTCCTAAGATTTTATTTAATATTTTAATGATATATCTCACTTTAAAATCGTAAGCAATTTGTTGTAAGTTTTACAATAATCTTTTTATGATAAAAAATTTAAAATATGATTTTCTACTATTTAAGAGATTGTAAATTCTAATATAAAATTTTATAAACAATAAAGTTTATGCTTAAGATTTTTATTAGAAAACACTCCAAATATGTTCTAATTAAGCAAGGAGCTGTTAGAGCTAGGAAGTTCATAGGATGCGAATGCAGTGATTAACTGGTTTCTGTATATTAGTATCTTTTGATTAGTAGGGATATAAAGGAGAGAAAAAAATTATATATTTTATCTAATTATATTTATATATTACAAACAATGTATTAATTGTTATTTTTAGTGATGATTAATCTATATCATACTAAAAAAAAATCTTAAAATTTGTATATATTTTTAATGAATATGAAGTTTGGGGCTCAGTGTATGGGAAAGGGAAGCAGGTTTCAAATGCAATGATTTGTGTTCCACCAAGTCACTCTATTAACCCTGTTTTCTTTTCTTCAGCTAAATTCCTGTTGACTAGTGTGCATCACAACTTTCAAAGATTTGAATAATTTAATGTATAAAAACATTTCTTGAATTTTCTAGGTTCAAATACAACGTGAATCAACTCCAAAGTGGCCACGAAAAAGTGGGCAGAAGAGTCAAAGGGCACTGTTCATCTTTTGAAGCAAAACCCTAAAGTCGTGGGTGATAAATGCGTAGCGTGAAGTGATGGGGAAATTGGGTATATGAAAAAAATAATAATAACATCTTTAATCCAAAACAATAAGATAAATTTATAAGTTTATTTTAATACAGTTTTAACAGATTTGAAAACTTAATATGAAGCCGGTTTTAACTTTAAAAACGAGTTAATTTTTTTTTTTATGTGTTTACCCTTTCTGATTCAGTGTAATTATTGATCTCCCTTTTTATGGAAGCTCCTTGGTGTGGTGCGTGTGTTTGTTTGTAGTGAAAAATGGAGGACTTCACTTACCATGCACTTAAAGTTGAAGGGAAGCAGGGAGCAGTGGTTTGTCCCAGGATTGGGACGCATCAATCAGTTAAGATCAATTTGGCAAAAAGAAACCCAAAACCCTTTTTTTCTACTTATAGTGCATTAATTCAAGTTGAAGACTCCAATTTCAACGCAGCATGTTTTGGCAATTTGAACAGATATTGGAAATGTGATAGCACAGCACAAAATATTGAATGGTGGGAAAAAGGAATGAATTGTGTGTGTATGTATGAGTATTGATAGGTTCTGGTAAGTGTCAAATGTGACTAACTTTCTGCATTGCAACTTTTCAACACATCACATTGGCATAATAATATTTATGCTATAAATTAAAGGATTAGCAGTGAAAAAAAAAAATGTGCTTTACCTTCTTCCCTTGCATCTGACTCAACACTTTCTTGGGAGAGAAAGTAGGGTAACCTAAAAACTCTGCCTCGTATTCACGTGCCTTGCAACTGTGCCTATCATCATTCATGTACTTTTAATCCTGTTACTTGTTAGAACATATTTTTATGAAAATATTACTTTTTCATCCTTCATAATACAAATTATATAAGTATGATAATGTGATTTTCTGGAAATAGAAAATGTTCGAGAAATTTTTTTATACTCTTTTAACAAACATACGGGAAATCACTTTCGTGTTTTGCAGAAATACACAAAATTTTATGAAACAATTGCCGCCTAAATAGTATTTTCTTATTTAAACCCTCGAGTAAACTAAATATTTTATTATTATTTTACCTCGTTTTTTTGTTTGTCTCTTTGATTTACATTCATTAAAATAAGGACTTTCTTACTCTCTCAGCTGTGTGTCTCATCTTGTATTTACTATCGATTAAATTAATTGCCTGAATTTTTAATATGATATATTTAATGGGTTAATTAATTGTTGGACAAACCTTAAAAACATTATATTTTTTAATTATGTTATTGGTGTAAATCTCATTAGTCACTTTTAGTAGAGTTTAGGAACATTATTTAGGTTAAAGTTTTTAGCTACCCACATATATAACTCACGCAGGTGTGAACTTGTATTTTGAGTGATTTCCAGTATGGACTTTAGCCTTTTATTAATACAAATCAGCTTCAATTTAATTCTTCTTTTTTGATTGTTAGCCAACCTATAAATTAGATTGATTTTTGTGAGTAATTTGTTCAGTTATTTTTGTAACAATTCTTTCGATATTGTACAAAGGTTAAATAAGATAGCATGCAAATTCATGTATTCGTTATTTTAATTGTGTAAAAGTTTTAATATTTTACATTACCTTTAAATTCAATATTACAACATTTTAGTCTTTCACATTACCTTTAAATTACAAATTATTATTATTGTTGATATTATTTTTAAGGTGTTTATAAAAAAAATCAATAAATTTATTATATATGATGATGTGTGATTAAATGGAATGTAAATGGAATTTATTATATTACATGGTTTTTTCATGTTTTAATATATATATATATATATATATATATATATATATATATATATATATATATATATATTTATTATACCAGTAAAGTAATATTCTTTTTTTAAACTGTATAATTTTGTATTTCTTGCATATTTACAAATATCGTACAATGCACAGAATACTCGCTTTTTAGTCTTTTAGGACATGTTTTCATTTACGGTACTTGAAGATGGAGACTCTATTAAACATAATTAAGCTTTTAGCTACTTAGTCTAAAATACATTAATACAAACAAAATCAAGATAATCAATAATATAGTGTTTGGAGGGGAGAAAAACAAGCATGTGCTCTTACTTCACTCCTTGTGACATGTATCAGTACCCTAGACGTGACTGCAATATTTAAAAGAGTAATATTAATATTTTTTCTATGAATTCTTTATCTTTTTATTATTTTACAAAAAAAATAAAATAAAGGTGCTTATTAAATAAAATTTTAAAATTATGCTTGAACAGAACCCAGTAAGAAATGACGAGCCTTTTTCTCATTGATGAAAGGATTATTATATATGTTTAAACATTTATTTATTTTTCTTTCGTTATCTTATTTTTGCTATCTTTCTCTTTATTATTCTTCATGTAGTACATTTTTTTCTTTCTTTCTTTTTCCTTTATTCTTTCTTTCCGTGTAGTTCCTTTCTTTCCTTATCTACATCTACCAAATTGGGGTAGATGTTTATCATTTTCCTTAGTTAATAAACGATACATCGTGTCAATTATACGCAATGCTACCTCAATGGGGCCATTTTAATCTTCTAGAGTGACTCTCAAAATTACACATGGAGCTGCTCCCATTAAGAAGAACACATTCTGATTATTGTACTTCCACATTGGTACTTGTTCACGTCTTTAAATTAATAATGAAAAGATGACTTGATTAGTGCTCATCCACGTTTTAATTTTGGCTTAACTAAGTCTCAACCCTATTCTTCAATTGGAATTCTCAGCCTAACTTACGCATTCAAAGTAAGTAGTTAACACATTTTTTATGACGAAACAAATTTTGCAAAAGTTAATTAAACTTGAAAATCTAACTTAGATCATACTCAACAGATTATATATATGTACATAATCACGTGCGCGAGGTGCATATAGCAAATACGTTAAGCAACATCCTCTGTTCTTGTTTCGTTCAAATTCTTCTGAACTCGGGAATTAAGATATTTATATATGAACACATGTTTATGTTTATAAACAAAGTAATGTTTGCAGTTTGAGTTGGGCAATTCAATTGCTCTTTTACTTTGGCTGCGTAAGGAAGGGGAAATGATATTGATATATTTGCACGTAAACTTGTCACATTCGATAAATCTAAAATATCTCTCGATTCTCATAAGCATTCGTGGCAACAATCATAGCACAACATATGTGACCTTTTTTTTAGATGCATTATTATAAGGTTGAAGAGAATGCATGCATGCTACGAATGGCAATGATAAGGGCACGTAGTGAAGTTAACTACTTCCAAAATCATATCTCCAATGAAAGAGTTATATTAAATGGAATCCAATACAAGTTGATATATCAAAAATTGTGCGTCCCATATATATAGACTTTTCAATTTTCATTCACTATCTATCTTCACAACGTATATATCAACCATACCAATAACCCCATGTAATTGCATTGTCAAATTCTAGCTTTAATGCTATGTGCTAAAATTGAATGAGCAGATTAAGTTAAAGCGATGTAAGATAAGGTTATTATGAATCACAAAAAGATAAGTAGTTAACCAATGAAATTTTATCTTTATATAACACAATTGAATTGATATTTTTGAAAAAAAAAATATTTTATTTTCAAAAGGCTTAATTTTATAATTAATTTTTTTAAACATATCCCTATATATTAAATTATGAAATATTTTATTTTAAGGTTTAATTTCTTAGGATACATTATTCTTTTAATTATTTTAAATAGAATATACATTTAAAAATGTTCATATTCTTTAAATAACAAAATACAGATTAAAAAATAAAATTCAAACACCCGTTTAAATAAAATAATTTTTTTTATTAAAGATAATAGAGTGACCACAGAATTTTATGCCGCATATTCATAAAACCTCTAGCTAGCCATCGTTAACCACCAGTTAATTTTAAACTTTGGTTACTTAGGCTGAGTTACGCTAATAGTTATCTAACAAATAAGTATTTTCTCAGATAAGGAAAATGAATATAATTTCCTTTTATGTATTCATCTTGCTATTTCTGAAAAAATAAAATTAAATTAACGCTCTTTGAGTTCAAGGGCCAAATAAAGCTTTCTTGCTATAATAAAAGGATTGATAACTTGTTTATTTTAAGAAAGTTTCATCTTTTTTGCATTTGATTTAAATACTATTTATTTCTTATATTTTAATTGAGCGATTATTGATCATCAATTTAATGAATTTTGCTTACAGTGATGTTGTATTAACATATAATAAAAACATTGTATTACACTGACGAATTAGATTAATGGATGATAACAACAAAAATATGAGTAGATGTTCATGACGTAGCATGAAAATAGGAGAATAAACTATTGAAAGATTTAAGACAGATATTCTTATTATTAATATTATTAGCAGTATGGTATTATTAGTATTCTTATAATATGAAAATAGGAGAATAAACTATTAAAAGATTAAAGACAGATATTCTTATTAATAATATTATTAGCAGGGTGGTATTATTAGTATTCTTATAATGTGAAAATAGGAGAATAAACTATTAAAAGATTAAAGACAGATATTATTATTAATATTATTAGCAATATGGTATATTAGTATTCTTATAATATAATTGATAATAATAAATAAACACAAATAAATTATCTAATATTTTAATTTTAATTTCCTTTTTAGAACATTACAAATTTGTTTTAATTACATGTTTATTTTATTATATTTATTTGGCTGATTAATTTCAAATTACATATTTATTTTAATTGTAATAAAATCTATTTATATTTTTCTGAAGCGAATATACATTTTTTAACTAATCTCTATTAGTCAAAAACTTGTATATCATTAACGTCTTTAGTCTTGAAGGATAAAATTACCAGGTGAGTTGGCTGTAACTTCAGAATCCTATTTATTATTATATTCAAGATAAATCGAAATCTTATTTATTACTATAAATTTAATTCAAAATATTTACTTAAATTTATTTATTCTCTTTTAATAGTCTTTTTGTCATACACCTAAAAGAATAATTCTTAAAACAGTTAAAAAACAAAAGGATTGGCATTACAGTTATTCTGTACATATATAGTTATGTATCCTTATCACTGTTTTTATTAAAAAAAAATGACTTAATGTTGTCCAAATTAGAGTTGAATTGCACATTTGAGTAATTTTGTTTACCATCACAGGAGAGCAGACATTATAATTTCTCAAGCAAAGTGAAACCAATCATTCACGACACAAATCTTTGCAATCTCCTTCAAACTTTATTTTCAATGTCCTCCCAATTGTTCCAAGTTTCAGACATGTATTTCTCAAAATGTCCTTTTCAAAAAATGTAATCACATGAATATACAGTTTATAGGGTATTTTTATAAAAATAAACGTATGTGGTTAAATCTGATATTTCGTTGACTTTTTCTTTTTTAATTCAGATGATAAGAGTTCGAAGTGAGAGTGAAAAAATGTATTAGTTGGATTTTACAGTGATTTTCAACATGTCATGAAAACAAAACAACATATTCCTTCTCATCACAAGGTATAAATGTGAAAACAAAACAGTAAATTACTTTCCGAAAATAAATATAACAATTTATGTTTAGAATTTAAAATTCAAATATTTACCATAAATACAATTATATATATATATATATATATATATTCAAATAATAAAACATTCCAATATCATTTTAATTATATTATTTGTATTCTAAAAATATTTTTTAGGTTATTACAATGAATTATAAAAAATTACTTTAAATATATTTTAGTTATAGTTTAAATATTTATTCAGCCCTTCATGTTAAAATGTTTTTTGGTTTTGAAATAAAAAAATGTTATTTTTTAACTATAGTGACTATTAAATTATACACTTATAGTTGGTATGAATAATGATAGTTTTATTGACAATAACATATGTCACTAAAATATTAATCTGGTAGCACAATTTTTACGTTGTTTTGAGTAAGATAATTTCTTTGAATTTGGATAGAAAATAACTATGGTCCACAAAATTTAAAAATGACATTAATCTTTTGGCTCATTCAAGATCTCAAGTGGAATCCCTCCCACCCCCAACAACAAGACTAACATTGCTAATAGTAGTGAATAAAAAGCATTTTCTAAAATTATAAAAATAAAATAACAAATTATAATTTAAAATGTCATAAAAAAACAAAAAATTGTGAGAATAAAGACTTATTTAAACCCCGCATATATCAAATGTTGTTTAATTCTTAATGTTATTTAAATTGGTTATTCTGCTGTTTTATCCATTTCATTGGTTATTTACTTGGTTTCAAAATTACCTTTGGAACACTTAGGCAGTTAACACATGAGTATATATATTTATTAAAAAGTATTGAATATATTACAATATAATCATTACTGAAAAATTAAATTTTACCACAGTTTGGATCTAGTCAAATTTAATGGATTTAATTATATTCAGAAAAAACTTAAATAGTTATAATATTTATTATATATTTCCTCCGTTTCTTCATGTTGGGTGTTATTGTGTATAGTTTAAGAAATAATTAATATTATTAGCAAATGACATATATACTATACCTTTATTTAATATTTGTAGCTTTAAATTATTAATGCATGCTATAACACGAGAAAAATATGATACAAGTTACTGCATTTAAATAGGGGTATATATAAAAAAATTAATAAAATTTGAAATCTATAAAACATCAATAGTTTAGAAACAAAATTTAAAAAGCTAAAACATCAAGAGTTTTGCAACGGATAAAATATATATTAACGAAACATGTCATATTGTTAATTTGGTATTTCATTCATAAATAATTTTTTTATTTAATATCAATGAATATAATTATTAAATGCATAAATTTTAATCAGTAAATTGATATAAAATATATTAAATAAAAATAAGATAAATAAAAATAAATGATTGTTTAAACATCACATCTATATAGTATAGGTATATGTTAGTATTAAAAAGTATAGTAAAACTCAAATGCTACTTAAAATGAGAGTAAAAGTTAAATAATATAACAACATTTAACATAGTATTATCACTTGAATTAATGAATATTATTTTAAATTTGTTATCGTAAAATATATTTAATAATTGTTTACAATATGTATATTTTTGTTAGACGATTTTCTTAATTTTATATTAAATTACTCTGTCCATCATGGGACATGTTTTTCTTCCTTCCCACAAACACTGATAACACAAGACCATGGTACGGATGTTAATGCTTTGATGGGATGGGATAAATATGGCGAAATGAAATTATATAAAGTAAAAGGAGATTAAAAAAAATTATTGTGTCACTTTCTAAATACTCTAAAATTATTCCAACTTGATAAAATAATAATTTATAATTTAATTAATGTAGCTTCATTTCAACCTCATTAAATCCAAAGGAAGACAACCTCCTATTATTGTGTTTTCTCAATTATTTTAAAGTAATTTAAATTTATTTATATTTTATTTCATTGGTTTATGCACTACTTAAAACAATAAACTAAGAGTAGCTGTTGTTTGATTTTAACAGGATAAATATAGAACAAAATATATATTTTTAGTATAAAAAGGAAAGAAAGGATGCACTCGTAATACTGTTTCACTGTTTAAAATTACATCTGAAATTAAAAATGATCTTCGTACGTTTTTTAATATTTTGGAAATAAAAAACTACAATCAAACATAAATGCATTAATTATATATTTACTTTCTATTCTAAATGTAAAAGAATTATTTATTTGTACAATGTGTAACTCTCTTACCTGACTATAGAAATAAATATTAAAAACATTTCTTTGAGTGAATCTTATAACAACGATACCAGTTGATATTCAAAATATTTTAAAATGTACAAAATTTAACTTTGAAAGTTAGTGAGGAATTTGGGTTGGATATTTTGTAACGTTCACATTTTCATTTTCAATGTCTTATCAAATTAGTGATAAATTAACAATATATTTTGCAAAACAAAAACTACTTCATCATACTTTTTAATTGCGACGTATTAAAATATAATAAATAAATAAAATATGAAACCCACCAAATTTTTATGTATCAATTAAAGTAAAAACCTTGATTCTTTTAGTATTAAACCAATTTGACTGAGCTAAAAAAATAAAAAAAAAATGTAACTGTTGATTAAAGCATTAGGTAACTTACTATGTAAATTATGTTAGAAAAAACCTTACTACGTAAATTGTATCCCTTCTTTTAGTACATGTCATAAAAGTTTAACCTAATTTTTAAAATGAAGCATCTTACTAATGGTTAGAAAAATCAATATTATCTTTACATGAATATTATTTAGTCTGATTCAAATAATATAGTTTTTAAATATCAGCTATTCACGTTGAGAGAAAAGTAAGATACGATTTATTTATTATTTCAATAAATTATAAGCGTAATTTTTTTTATTCGACCACTAATCCACCGTAAATACATTTTTTGAAGTAATTATTATGAAAGGTAATAAATTTATTTTATATAATTAAAAGATAATTTAAATTTCTTGTAAACTATGAACGTATTGAATATTTATTTCAACAAATATCTGAATTAACAATGACTCCTAGGTTTAACTTTGAGACGAATTGCATATTTTAGAAAATAAAATGTACGAATTAAAAAGGCAATAAATAATTTTTTTTAAAAGTGATTATTTACCATTTAAATAAATGTTTCAATTAATATTAAACAAAAAGAGGTATCTATTTATTATTTCTCTCTGCTTCCCCTAACATTCATATTATATTTTCAGAGAAAACAAGTGTTTTTAGTTTTATATGTTTTAAATCTGATTTTAGTTTTAACACCTTTAAATTAATAAATTACTTTTTCAAACAACAATTTAGTCAATTAAATTAAACGACATAATTTTGATTTAGTTTTCGAGACCATTAAACTACATCTTACAGTTACATCTTGTAAAACCATTATCATTAAGTTGTGATTTAATATTTAGGAGTTTAATCATAAACACAATTTTAACACCACTTGTAAAGTTGGTGAAATAATTTATATTTAAAACATAACTGCCATACTTCTTATACTAAAAAAACAAAATAAGAATTTGTAGCATTTGAAAATTAAATTATCTGCTGTTTCCCTCATTCATTAGAATATGGAACGAAAGAACACAGAGTTATTCATATTTTTGAAATAGTTACAGCATTAAACACATGTTTGGTTTATCCTTGAATCCACGTCAGTTATGAAGATAATGTTTTGGCCTTGGACACATGAAAATGAAAATCAAAATCATTGCAAGGTGGATTAACGTATTCTGAAACGCAGTATTCTGAGTCAACGCGGTTTGACCATGGAAACCAGAAGATGAGGGGTGTTTGGTAATTAAGTTTGTAGTTAATGTGGGGATTCTCATTCTTTCTGATTTCTAACTTAACTCCCCACTTTGCTTTAGCCTTCACACACCACAACCACCCACATAAATAGATTTAACTTTCACATATTATGCCAACAAACACACCTCTTTCTTATCTCTGTTCTGCTTTCTGCCATTTCCTACTGTGTCTTCAGACATGCCCTTCACTTCCAAAAGACGAAAAACATGTCCGGAGAAAACCTCCGACTTCTTCGAATCTTTGCCGGACGATCTTCTCCTCTCTATCCTCTGCAAGCTCAGTGCCACAGCATCTTCACCCTCCGATTTCATCAATGTCCTAGTAACGTATGTACCCACCTTTCTCAATCTCTTCAAACGGATTAAAAAATTTGTTTTTTAAAATGGATTTGGTGAAACTGAACAGGTGCAAGAGACTAAACTCTCTGGGCCTTCACCCTCTGGTTTTGTCAAGAGCGTCCCACAGAACATTCTTAGTCAAACCCCAAAATTGGTGTGATTCTGTTCATCGTTTCCTCAAACACTGTGCCGATGCCGGAAACATTGAAGCCTGTTACACTCTCGGAATGGTTCGTTAACATTAAAGAAGTCTCATTTTTGTTAGTTTTGTTAAAAAAATTATTTTTTTATGAAGGGTTTGTTGAACGAAAGATTGGGTCTTGAAATGTTGCCTGTGTGCAGATTCGGTTTTATTGTCTGCAAAACAGAGGGAGCGGCGCGTCGCTGATGGCGAAGGCGGCGATGAACTCTCACGCGCCGGCGCTGTATTCTCTCGCGGTGATACAGTTCAATGGAAGCGGCGGCACAAAAAACGACAAGGACCTTCGGGCGGGAGTAGCGCTGTGCGCACGCGCGGCTTTTCTCGGTCACATCGACGCGCTGCGTGAGCTTGGTCATTGCTTGCAAGACGGTTACGGCGTTAAGCAGAACGTAGCGGAAGGTCGACGGTTTCTGTTGCAAGCCAACGCTCGTGAACTCGCCGCCGTGCTCTCCGCCGCGAATAATAAGCCTCCCTGGGTGACGTGGAACCTCCCGGTTCCGCACCCGCGACTCCGTTTGGGAACCGGGTCGGGTTGTCCTCTGTTGAGTGATTACGGGTGCAACGTGCCGGTGTCCGAGACTCATCCGGCGAGTAAGTTTTTATCGGAGTGGTTTGTTACTCGGAGCGGGTCACTGGGTCCGGGTATGAGACTTTGTTCACATTCGGGTTGCGGGCGACCCGAGACGAGGAGGCACGAGTTCCGAAGGTGTTCAGTGTGCGGTGTGGTGAATTATTGCTCACGCGCGTGTCAGGCGCTTGATTGGAAATTTCGCCACAAGGCGGAATGTGCTCCCGTTGAGAGGTGGCTCAATGAAGACGGGGAAGATATCGCCGTCGAAGACGGCGGTGGCGGCGGCGGCGACGACGTAGTGATGGCGAATAGTTAGATTAATCGTCGGAACAAAGCCTGTCTGGAAGTTTCAATTAACCGGTAAGAATCAATTTATTTTTTCAAAGGGGTAAAATGGGAAGAAAAGAAATCTCATTTATTGCCATGGATATGCAAATTGCAAACTTCAAAGACAGGGTTTTGCTTCCAACCTTGTTTCTTTCACTTTTACTGTTGCTGTATAGTAGTTGTAGTAGAACCTTAATTAGTCCTCCTGACAAACAAAATGAAGGAGATACTTTTTGTTTTTTCATAATTGGTAAATTAAGATTATATGAGTCGTTGTTGTTATTTGGGTTAAATTGATTCTTATTGATTTTTTATAATAATATCATAAGTTGTGAGCTTATTCTGTTTCCGTGTGTTATAACTTAATTTTGAAATAATAGAAAACAATAAAACGTTACAAACCTTGTGAAAATTGTGTTACGATGTAACAACAACAAAAGTAAACAATGATTGCACAATGTGGGTTTGTAGTAAAGAGGTCAAAAAGGGTAAGAGAAGTGGAGTTGGGTTTTACAATCTTGCCTCCCTTGGGACACCCATTTCCACCATTCATCAAAGTGATTATGACAACTGACAAAAAAAAATGTGGCAAACACTTGATGGCACCGATTCTTTGGTGGAAAATTATTTTCACTTGGTGGTTATAAGACCATCAATCTTCTTTAGGAAAGATTATGGAGATATTCTTCTATTATTGCATAGAGAAAAGAATGTCTGGGAAAGTGTTAACTGTAAAGTAAGAGTGTTGGAATATTAATAATCGCACTTGGAATCATAGAATCACTTTTTCAACATATAAAATCTGTTTTCATCTCAACTTTGGATTCGGTCTTGAAACGACATTTTCAATTTGCCAACATGTGAAGCGCAAACAATTATTTGACATGATAGCTGTTGTATGAATGTGTTGTTTTGCAGCATCAAATTTCATCCCCGAAAACCCGTTTTCAATGAATATTAATTATGTGCCTCTATTTTTGTGGTGAAAGAGAAAAGAGAATTCAATTTTGCTGGTTGAGTTGAGGAGGGGGTATGTGTCTTTTCATATACAGTGTTTGATACGCATTAGAGAGCAAAAAAGTTAATTTATGAGAATTAAATATTGTTGTGTGAGAGTGAGATGGTGGAAAGTGAGTGTGTGGTGGGAGGGCCACTTATTCTTTGAGCCACGCTCATTATTAATATTCACTACCATTTAAACACTATGCATATAGATGGGTGGTCCAAGCCCAGTTGCATTAGGCCCATTATTACAATTTATATATCTTTATTCTTTTCTTTTTCTTCTCATTTTCAATAAATAAGACCATGTTTGGATATCTAATGTAACGATTAAATTAGAATGAGGTAAAATGAAAGGAATTTGTAGTATAAATTGTTTGAATATTCATAGTAATAGATCTGGGTAACAAAGTGAATGGTCACATTGGTATTTGAAAATTCATGGCACAATCATGTTAGTTATTAAAAGAAAGAAATTGGTGCAAAAAAAGTCTCATAGTCTTTAACTTGTCGGTTATTTCAGTCTACGTGTTAACTAAAGCTAGTTAATGCTAAACTATTGAAAATGTTAATCTAGTGTATTAAGAGCCACATAAAATGCTGAATTAGATCCACACGTGGCAATTTTTTGGCCATGAAGCGTAATTTTTTCTTCAACCATTTTCCTCTGTAGAAACATCTTGATCTTGATCATAGTTCATGTCTTTTTTCTGTTGTTGGAAATGGTGCTTTTTCTCTTATTTACTGTCTTTTATTAGTTTATTCTTAGACCCATCAAGATTTAGATCCATTTTTTTGAGTCCTAATTTAACTTTGGACGTTCACTTTTATAGGTAACCTAAGATAGATTTCTTTCTCTTATTTTAATCCCATTTTTTGCCACACAATTCGTCTGTGGTTTCTTTCCCTCCCTATAAATGAAGAAACAATGATCATTAAGACGTTAAAATTACAGAATCAGCGAGATTAATGGAAAGTTTCCTAGATGCTAGTTAAAAAAAAAAAAGACATTAAAAAGAAGAAATAAGGAGGATTATTTTACACAAAAATCATAATATTATAGGAAGTAGTTGTTGATCGACACATCTCTTGTAACATGTCCATTGTACCAACAAAACATCATCCACAAACAGGGCACCGACAAATATTGGTAAAACAATAAAAAACTAAATGAAATATCTCCTTTTATTGTTCATTTCCGCTCTCTTCTTTAGAGTTTCAAAAAGAAAGTTTGAATAGTTAGATCCACAATTAATTTAAATATTTCCATTATACTCCATGGCAACCCAACAATGTTTACTTTCCCAACTGTTCATACTTCCTTTCTCTTCTGTTTTTTTCTCATTTAATTTTGTTTTAAAGTTTTTATGATGTATAATAAATAAGAGAAGAATTGAAGATAAAAGAATCAAGAAGAAAAAAAGAAATAGAGAATTAAAATCCAAAATAAAGCATTTGTAGTTGACTTTTAAAAACTGAATTTTAGGTCTAACTTATTTTTACAATTACAAAATTGATTGAAGATGATATTTATACTCAAGTTATATATTATAAAATAATTTTATCTAGAGTATAGAATTTTCAACATCTCCTTACATTGAGATTTGAGACTACTTATATATTTATAATTTATGAGTAATCCGATAATAAATCATAACAGTGATATAATAAGTTTATTAAATCCTACTAAAATAAGTTTTATGAGTCTAATAATTAAATTTTAAGTTAACTTAATTTTACAAAATTGAATTTATAAAATATGAAATTTATACTTATTTATATATTATAAATAATTTTACTATTAGTCGACGTGAAATATTCGACCGTGACTTTAAACATTAGAAAAATATTTTCTCTCATTTCGCACATTATTAGATTTCCTTCTTAAAAACGAGAAAAAAAATTATAAAATTACAAAATCAAACATATATTGAAAGACATTAACTAAGAAAATTGCAAAAATCATTTATATAGTTAAAAAATTAATTATTCCATTAATAAATTATTTATTAATGATTTTAACTTCTTTTTATTAAAAAAATTATAATTAATTATATTTCTAATTTACGAATCTTTTTCTTATGTTATTAGAGGTCGTCTGGATCTCTCAAACCATGTCGACTAAAACAAAAGTTAATAACAAATTTCTTTCATAACTACTAATGAAGTTTTCATTACTTTTATTTATTTTATCTTCATTTTTATTATTTCTATAATCAACTAAATCTTTTTAGTAATATAGGAATGAAACTTATTTTAAGAAAGGAGATTATAACGGGTAAACATTCTTGATATTAAATATGGAAATAGGAAAGATGATTAAATGTAAATGAAAAAGATAATTGCAATAACTACTTAAGATAGTCGAATGTGGTGGAAGTGAAAAAATTGTAATAATCACTTTAAATAGTTTGAAAAAGATATCAAGTACAAACTAGAAAAGGTAAGAAAATAGAAAACTCAGTAGCTAATATTTGAGAATATATCATGACTTTGGAAAAAAATATAATGTTATTAAGAAATTTGATAAAAAAAAATTAAAGATGGAATCTCAAATAATTTAAAATTAAGTGATCAAAATGAGTCATTAATATTCAACACAATTTGACTTATTTATTAAATTTATCAACTCAACTCCGTGTATTAGATTTTAATGGGTTAAATGAGTTAATTTACTTAATTTATAAATATTTTTTTTCTGAAATATATCTTCTATAAAAAAATCAACGAAATCAAATGATAATTTTTCACAAATTATTAAACTTTCAATAATCAGAAAATAATTTTTTTAAACAAAATATAAGTTTTAAATTTTTGTTTATCAACATTACAAAATACTAAATAATAAGAGAAAAAACAACTTCACCTTGTTCAAATTTAGAGTCCATCAACATTAGATAACATTAGAACCTTAACCAAATAAATTTATAACAACTTCATCACTTTTAGTATCTAACTTATTTTATTTATAAAAGATTTAAAAGCAATATTAGCTAAGAAGGGAAAACTTTTAAAACATTTAAGTTTTTTTTTTTTTTTTTTTTTTTTTTTTTTTTTTAAAAGGATTAAACTATTTTTTTTTAAAAAATTTTAAATAT
>Ga0099824_1002164_pt1 | contig 28635 bp, 22 predicted proteins | sample SiratrowhiteBW_FD_76837 | JGI IMG/M metagenome (GOLD analysis project Ga0099824, IMG submission 76837) | Root nodule microbial communities of legume samples collected from California, USA - Siratro white BW | ecosystem: Host-associated > Plants > Roots > Nodule | place: USA: California... | reverse complement strand
AAAAAAAAAATATGAAACAAAGATAAATTTTATATATTAAAAATATAGAGATTTTTGAGAAAAATTTACAATCTTTTTAAAAATATAAAAAAAATAAAAATATATATATATATATATATATATATATATATATATATATATATATATATATATATATATGTATAAATTGCACAAAACTATACGTAAGTGGAAGATAATGAGATATTTGAGAGATGATAACCCGGAATGACATGTCACGACAGTCAATGTACTTGTTTTGGCGATAAACAAACACCATTGGCACATCAAGAGCGTAATCAACGTACTGTTCAAACCTACATAACCGACCAAAAAAAATCAGACTTTGTATCATTAAAAAGTGTAACAAAATAGAAAGTAAAATTAGAAAAAGGTAAACATACCCAAAATTGTCATAAAAGACAAAGGGGAGAATGCCAGTGCGATGTTTGTCAAACTCACCAATATGGCTGTTTACAACATAGCCAACAAAGTTCAACGTTAATTCTAAATAGAAAACAAACATTTGGGTTTTGTGGTGAACAATAACACATGATAATTACAGACCTTCTCGTGGTGAGATAAGCACTTGGAACCCCGTCCTTGAAAGGTGAATTGGCAAATAAGGCTGCTGCTAACTGGATTGGTTTAATCGTTATATAAGAAGTCATATAGGAAAAATAAAAACGCTACAATGAACCACCGGAATTTCTTACAGGCTGCAAAGCAATACTGGCACGCATTTTCTTGACCATGTCTGCTTCCGAACTGAAGTCCAGGTTGACCTAAACCCATAGTTTTTCTTTATTTGTTATTTTAGGTGCACCAAAAATATTTCTAATGGGATAATTTGTTAGAAGAAAATGGATAAATATGTCAAATATTATAGACCTAGTAATTGAGGTATAAAATTTCTCACCTGAACTGAGCATGTCATGATCAATATTTCAACTCCAGGGGAGCCAAATTTGCATAACTGATTCTGTAAAATGTTATACCGTTCCTGGAAGAAGTCAATGTATTAGCATCCCACCCTTATTCAAAGATTTGATGCAGGTAAATATTACCTTGGGTACTCTAACTATGTCTTCCAATCTCCATTTAGGCTGATAACCTAATCCCAGAAATCCAATTCCCATTTCTTCTGCAACAGTTTTAGCCTATCAAGCAAGGAATAACAAATCTGTCAGATGAATCGAAGTGTAGTTCTCAGTCTCATGACCAAAAACTGCCTTCAAAAAATGATAATGATGTTGCAACTTGCAATCCATGGTAATGAAAAAAAAAAAAAAAACTATTAATTAAACTATCTCAGAATTCAGAATTCTTTTATCACATAAATTGCACATACTAACCTGATAAATATGCGAATTAATCTCATCACAAGTTTGATGCAATGTTTTCAAAGGCGCACCACTGAGCTCAAACTGACCACCACGCTCCAATGATATGTTTTGCTTGTCCTACCACAGAATTTTTTACAAATAAACGTCACATTCCCTTTAATTGAAATTGGTCTCGCGACAGATTCCAAAAAGAATTTCAGCCACGTCAAAACCAAAATCCAGAACACGAGGCACAAAATTTCACAAAGAACAATAAATTAATTGACCATTGTAGGACTTACATTTTTCAGTCCTATGATGTTGTCACCTTCCATTATTTTTTCCCAATCAAATCTCTCAGCAATGCCATTGAGCAAAGCTGATAACTGCTTGTAATCAATTGAACGTAAAGTTTTGCGCTCAAAAGCAAACTTCTCGTGCTCTGTACCTATTCTGCAAAGACAACATGCAAACTGGTAAATCAGCTAGATATACTGTACAACTTTAGTAGTTTCTCTTGGAATGAGGAAGAGAAACCAAACAAGAATGTTAATCATGCAAATGTGGATCTCTTAATGAATGGAAATTAGGAAACTCAGAGATCTCGAGTTGAATTGAACAAGCAAAGAAATAGAATGTGCAAGGTTACCTCCAGTTTTGTTTGGGCTTGCAACCAGATGCCATGTAGTTAATAAGATGATCTTTTGTCAAGGGCTCGTCGGCAATGGCAGGAGCGTGGTCTATGGCTGGCCCAGTAGCAACAATTACAGATCTTTGTCCTCCTCTGAATCTTCCTCCTCCTCTTTCTCTGCGATTAAGGTTATCATAGCCACAAGTTCTGCTCAGGGTAGCTTTACTTGACTCTACCTTCCCTAAAGCCAAGCACCCTGAAGTCCATTTCAGATTAAGAGATCCCATTCCTCTTACTCCAACAACACTGTGTCAAGTTCTTCAACATCAAAATGAATCAAAATTACTATATGTACTGTGCATTATCTTTTCTTTTTCTAGAAAATGGTGTTCTAGCAGTAAGGTAAGTAAACTAACATGCATGCATGCATTCATTTAGGAACAGATAGTGTAGTTGTGTATAGTTACCACAAGCGAAATGCACGGGAAACAGAATGAAGGGGTCGATAACCAGGGTTGTTCCGCGTTGATTCAGTGGGAGGAGATCTCTCTGAAGAAATGTATATAAATTGGTACGATGTTGATTGAGCTACGTACACGTGCGACATGGTACAGACACGTACCTTTGTTTACTCTGCTAGCTTACCTATTTTTGACACCTTGCCTTCACAGCTCACACTCCTCGTCTTCTAGTCTATAATTTCTTTCTCTTAATTAACTTTTTAATCAATTTTTCTAGTTTCTGTCTTATAGTAGGTGTTTTTGTCCTATTATTATGATATTTTTTGAGGGTTTTTTTTACTATTTAGTGGGGTTAGTTTCTTTTGGAGACATATTCACAATTACTGTAATAGTTGTCTAGTTTGTTAAAAACAATAAAAACTAATTTTAAAATATTTAAATATTTAAAATAGTGGTTCGTGATATTGTGAAGATATATTACATATGCAACGTTCCGGTAAAACTTTTTAATAAGTGTTTAATTAAGTTCCTTAACTTTTGAAATTGGAGATGTGACTACTATTCGGTTAAATTTCTTAATCTTTAAAAAAATACGTTGAAATTAAGTTATCTGTTTATTACAAAGTATATTTGATATAAATTAAAATGATCAGTATTTATCTGTTTGGGATTTTACGAAAAACAAAGTCGCTTTTCAGAAACGAAGAATTCGATTCACTAATTCAAGAAATAAAGTTAAAGGGTGATAAGTTAACAAGTGACACAATAGAAAACACCTTGAACTGAATTGAAATTTGATTTTAATTTCCGTTTATGAACCAGAGTATGTCAACCACATTTGAAAATTAGGCGATCAACGAAGCATAAATTTATCGGTACGTGTTATTTTATATAAAGTCGTATTGAATTGTTTGTTACTTAAGAAGAAAAATTTTCACACTAATTTGATTAATATGTAAATTCTATATCTTGAATAATTAGAGTGTGAATTTTCATTAGTTATTACTACTTCTAACAAGCATTTCCTTTCAAACAATATTTACCCTTCCCTGATACTGATTTAGAAAGCTAAAATAATCTCTCTCTCATTCCATCTCTTTCTCCTTCTTATTCCCTCTCTTTCTCTCTTTCCTACCTCCATCTCTTTCCCCCTCTCCTTTCTTCCTATGCTTTTTGTTTTCTTATAAAAAATATAATTATTTGTTTGACTTCTTTGTGAATTAAGTTTAAACTCCATTCAATTTCATTTGGAGTCAATTGCTCTTCAACACCAACCTACAACTTTTATTGTTATTATTTTTGTACAAGTTACAGATATCATTACTCACGGCAATAACTATAATATTATATAACGATCTAAAAAGGGTTATAATTATTCAATTTGCAGTGAATCAGACTATACCATATTTGTTTCCAACATCTTTAACTCGTTGGTTAACATCTTCTACACAATGAATCATGCCTTTTTCAAAACATTACTATTTTTGAGTGTAGATTTGATGATTCATATGACATGTCAGATAAATAAAATATATTGAAGATTTAGAGTTTTCCATGTACTTTTCACATTATTTAATCCATTTTTTTTAAAATAACATATTTCATATTGTATAATAAAGAATATATTTCAGAAATATATTTATATTACATAATCTAAAATATATTAATTTCTAAACATACATTCCAAATTGATTAGTCTAAATAGTACTTATAGATTTAGGAATATATTTTGAATCATGTAATCTAACGTGTAAAAATGTAATATGAGATCCACGGGATGCTGCAGGGTTGATTTATTTATTTCATTAAAGTTAAAACAATATTTTAACTTTCCCCATTGGAGTGCAGGATGAAAGCAGGGGGGTGCAGGATGCAAAAGGCTAAACCATTGGGCTTGACTGAATGTGAACCTACCCTAACCCAAGAAAACCAACAAAAGTATCTAGATGATGAGTTATCTTTGGAAAGAAGTCTTCCCGTGGGATACGGCAGAGTAGAGAGAAGCTATATATTATTAATTTATTAAATAGCAGACGAAACCAAATCAAAGGCACTGTACACAGGACAAGACTCCACTCCATCTTCCTGTCTTCATTGCTGCTGCTACTGCCACTGCCACTGCACTCCGCCAAAAGGTAAACTAAACCGCCACCTCTCTCTGCTACTCGCTATTACTTGGCGCTTAGTAAGTTAGTTAGTTAGTTATCTTTCAAGTGTTGGCATTGATGAATTGGTCGACGGTGGTCATAGACTAGATGGGAAAGGGAAAACCTAGGGCCGTGGAGAAAGGTGTGGTGGGACCTAGTTTGAGTGTTGCATCCCCAACTATACCTGCAGGGCCCGTGTTTTACCCTACTGAGGATGAATTCAAGGATCCTTTGGAGTATATATACAAGATTAGGCCCGAAGCTGAGCCTTATGGAATTTGTAAGATTGTGCCTCCCAAGAGTTGGAAACCCCCTTTTGCTTTGGATCTAGACGCTTTCACTTTCCCTACCAAGACTCAGGCCATTCACAAGCTCCAGGCTCGCCCTGCTTCCTGTGACTCCAAGACCTTTGACTTGGACTACTCTAGGTTTTTGAAGGATCACTCTGGTAAGAAGTCCAGGAAAAGGGTGGTGTTCGAGGGCGCGGAGCTGGACTTGTGTAAGCTATTCAATGCCGTGAAGCGGTATGGTGGTTATGATAAGGTTGTGGATGGGAAGAAATGGGGGGATGTTGCTCGGTTTGTGAGGTCCAGTGGGAAGATTACGGACTGCGCTAAGCATGTCCTGTGTCAGTTGTACCGTGAACATTTGTATGATTACGAGAATTTTTATAACCAGATGAGTCATGGGACAGACCAGAGTTGTAAGAAAAGTTTGTGTGAGGAAAACAAGAGTGATTGTGGGGCGAAGCCGTTGGTGTCGAAGAGGATTCACAAGAGTGTGGATTGTTCGAAACAGAAGGATAGTAAAGTGCAAGGAGAAGAGCATGATCAGATTTGTGAACAATGTAAAAGTGGTCTGCATGGGGAACTCATGCTTTTGTGTGACAGGTGTGATAAGGGATGGCATACGTATTGTCTTTCCCCGCCATTGAAGCAAATTCCTCTGGGAAATTGGTATTGTTTCAATTGCTTGAATTCTGATAGGGACAGCTTTGGTTTTGTGCCCGGGAAGCAATACTCATTGGAAGCTTTTAGACGTAAAGCGGATCTTTCAAGGAGGAGATGGTTTGGATCAGGGCCTGTTTCAAGAGTGCAAATAGAGAAAAAGTTTTGGGATATTGTGGAGGGATTGGTTGGTGAGGTTGAGGTTATGTATGGAAATGACTTGGATACATCTGTTTATGGGAGTGGTTTTCCACGTGTAGCTGATCAGAAACCAGAATCAATTGATGACAAATTATGGGAAGAATACACAACTAACCCTTGGAATCTTAATAACCTGCCTAAGTTGAAAGGTTCAATGCTCCGAGCTGTTCATCACAATATCACCGGTGTCATGGTACCCTGGCTATATATTGGGATGCTATTCTCATCCTTTTGCTGGCATTTTGAGGATCACTGCTTTTACTCAATGAATTATCTACACTGGTATGCCTTACTTTTATTTATTTGTGCTGTTCTTGTACAATTATCTTCTTTTCTGTAATATATATTATAACAGCTCCAAGCTATCAATTCTTGTTTGTTTGAATAGAACTGTCAGGAGTCATTTTTTTATTTTTTTTTATGTATGTTAATAGGATAATTTATGGCCTTGTAGAATGAACTGAACATGTTCAATGAATCATAACGCGATCACAGGAACAATATTTGGTTGTATTAGGGAAAATTTAACTGTAGCAAATTTGTTAGTAATGATGTGCACTTTGATGTTCCACATAAACTTGTTGGTTTTCCAATAGCAAGAATATTATGAAAGGAATCATGGAGGTTTGAACTTGTGAACTGAGGCAAATTGTCCAAACCTCTCTCCACTAGCTCAATCCTAGTGGCTTGATAGTATTCTCCGTTTGAGAATACAAAAGCTTTCCTAGCAAAATAAGGGATCAGCAGAACTACAGAAGTGCTCTGTGCATATTCTTATTATACCAAAAACTAGTTATATTCTTCCAAATTTTCTACCTGAGCCTGTTCTCATTTACTTGGTAGTAGAGCAATTCCTTAAAACATACTTTCTCTTAGCGCATGGCTTATTGTATACAGAAAATTCAATGTCTATCTGCCAAATTTTTTGTGTGAATAGGATTCTAAATCATCTCATAGCATTGTTATCTTGGCGGTGACTCAACAAAACTCATATTTTACTTGAAAAATTGGAAACAATTCAATTGCTGCTTCATAGGCTCCGCTGAAAGCTAATCGTTTACAACTGACCCACTACCAGTCCAAACCCATTTAGTCATAAATTACTACCTACATTCAATCAACATGGATGTTTAGTTCAAAAAAGGAAGAACGAATAAATGATTTTCCTATAATAGTCAAATGAGTTTTTGTTTCAAATTTTCTCCTCATGCAGAAACATGATTACTGTTTAAATTTGTCTGGCTTCTACATTCTAATGTGAAATTCTAATAGTTTTGGACTATAACAATTTTTTCCTTTCAGAAAGCTTAGAAATCTCTCGTACACTTAACCTGGGGCCTTATTTTGCCGAAGACTTAAATTTGGCTCACAATTTTTATTTGTAGTTCAAAGAATTCATGAATTTTGCATTTTATTTAATCTGCTTTTCTTTTGTTTTTCTTTCCACATTTCTGTGGTTTTGCTTATGCTTGGTGTTATGGAACCTCAACTGCCAGCATTTGCAATGTTTTTATGATGTTTATTTTTTTTAAATATATATTTGGATTCATGAGTGTTATGCGCGTCAGTTTATTCTGATTTCTATTTTGTTATAGGGGAGAGGCAAAGTGCTGGTACAGTGTGCCTGGTAGTCAAGTGAGTGCTTTTGAGAAGGTAGGTTTTGGGTACTTGTTATATTTATACATTACTTTTACTTTTGATATTTTCTTTAAAAGAAGTGATTTAATTGACTTTTTTTCCTGCTGCTTCTTCCAACCTTGCACTTGTGTAGGATTAAAAATTTGCCATAGAGCCACCAAATTTATTGTCATACTTGCCATTGCAGCCCATTTGTTTACCTGTGTTGATTTTCCAGTATCTTTGCACACAAACACTTGGATGCACACTGTAATTGTGGGTGCACGTGTGTGCATGGCAAAGAAGTATCATTTTTTTATGAATAGAATTTATGAAGAGGGAATAGTTTCAAATGTATTTTTCTCATTCATTAAAATCGTGCTATTTGATACGGAATACAAAGATAACCATAAAACTGCGCTCCTTTTACTAACATGTAAATAAAGTTATCAATTGTATAAATGAACTATTAGTCATGAAATGAGATTATTAATTTGGGCAGCTATATGGTCAAGATTTTATGTAGTGGTCTCCTGTGATATAAAATATGGTTATGAGAAGTGTAAACTGCTAAACATGTGTTAAATTTCCCACATTGAAATGCAAAATTTGAATTTTTTATATATTTATCTTTGGGAGTATAATTATAGTGTAGTTCATTTAAATTAGTGTTTCTCTAAAGGTATTTTTAGATGGAGTCATTTTGAGGAGGGGTTAATCTTTAAATAATTTGAATTAATATGTTATTTAAAATTGTGAACATTTTTAAAAATGAAATATAATCATGTAATCTTCCAATCATCCATCATTATTTCTTAAAGACATTTTATCACTCTCTGTTGAAAATCCTCCTCTACTTTCCCTACAAACCCAACAATCCAAACATTTCATAATTTGTTAATTTTAAGTAGTTCAATGACAATGATAGTAAATGATCCACTTCCTTGTAGGTGATGAGAAGCAGTCTTCCCGATCTTTTTGATGCACAACCTGATCTGCTTTTTCAGCTTGTTACTATGCTAAACCCATCTGTATTGCAAGAAAATGGAGTTCCTGTCTACAGTATACTTCAGGTATCATTTAGGGGGTGTATGATATGATATCCAAGTAAATAAGTAAGCCACTATAATACTTATAATTTAATTAGGTGGAATATTGTGGGTTGCAGTTGAAGTTCTTTTACACTTAAAGGTTCTAATACAGCTGTGCTACTTCTTTTGCTTGTCATTTACTTTTCTTCTTTATATATATTTAATCTTTGACATGTTAATTTTCATTTGATGTTTACCAGGAGCCTGGGAATTTTGTTATTACCTTCCCCAGGTCTTACCATGGAGGTTTCAATCTTGGTATGCAATTTATTTTTGTCTTCATCCAAAATTGCAAGCTTAAGTATAATCTGAAGTGTGCCATACTTTGTATTTATTTGTGTTGTCAGGTTTAAATTGTGCAGAGGCAGTCAATTTTGCTCCTGCTGACTGGCTACCACATGGTGCTTTTGGAGCTGATCTCTATCAGCGGTATCACAAAACTGCTGTCTTATCTCATGACGAGCTTCTTTGTGTAGTGGCCCAGGTTTGGACATTGTTACTTTCGTTAATGTAATAATTTGTTGATGAGATAAAAATCTATGAAGGTGTTTGGTTTCTTAAAAGTGAAAATAGAAAAGGTTTCTCACACCAAACAGCTCCTAAAATATGCAACCTTTTTTCACCTTATTTATTTTTTCCAAAATTTTGTGGAAGAATTGTTAGTTTTCTCGATTTAGTCTTAAAATTTTGAGAACAAGGAATAGAATGAAAACATGGTTGCAATTTTTAACAATAAGGGAAAATTTAAACTAAACTGAAAACAAGAAAACAAGCCAAACGGCCCCTAATATTTGAGGTGTGCAAGTTGTGATTCAAGTCTAGCAAACAAAGTACAAATCAAGATCCTACATGCAATTAGAAAGGTCAGGGAAATCCGTAGATTGTGCGAGTGTAACATGGATCATCCTACCTAAAATATAAAATTGTGCTTAAACACATATATTAATAAAAATAAGAGAAAGAAGGGAAAATAAATCTGAATTGCTTAGAGCCACAAACTTACAAGTCACACACAACAGTTCCAAATCTAGAACCCCATTAACAGCACCAACAGATCTGCTTCCAACTCTAGCTGCACTTGAACCCTCATTGCCCTCCCTAGCAGTTCATTTCCCACTTAAAAGTCACTAGAAACAGCAAAACATATTAGAGAAGGAGTGGAACCCTGCAGAGATCAGAAACTTGAATCAAACAGTAAATATTAGAAAAGTACTCTTTGGAAGATTAAAGGATAATTGAACTTATCAAATATACGAGTGGATAAACGAATTTTTCTATTAAATATTCTGATGTCTGAAAACAATTATTAGAATCTATCTTTGGTATCCTTCCTTGGTACTCCTTTCTGTACTCAAATAAGTATATGTTGAATCTTTAGATTAGATTTAATACCAGCACTACCTTGCAGAATTTTTGGGCTGAAATCAAGCCTTGTCTCCTCTTACTTGTCCTGGTTAACTCTTGCTTTTGTTCATTTTTTTTTTTTATCTAGTTTCTTCATGTTTCAAGTTTCTTGTTTTTGACCTCTTATTTAATTTAAAAGAAAATATTACATAGTGTGATTTCATCTCACATGAAGCGTGATATTTTTTTATTTTACCCAAAAATGTTAATAATATGTATTATAAAGATTGATCAAATGGACCAGATTATAAGAATTTTTATCCTTACCTTCTACCAAGTTAAAATTATTATATTTTTCAAATATGATTTGTCTGTCATATCTATGTGTATGTGTAAGCTCCAGAGTACTAGATATAGACAATATTTGGTAACAAATTATTGCATCATGAAATATTTTGACCTATGGCATTTGGTTGGTATGATTGGTGACCCTGGTTTGGTCTGAAGTGAAATTGGCTTTTACAGCAACACAGATATTCCCACTTCGTTTACTGTTGCCATAAATGATTCCACTGACACGTCCAAGTTAAACTATTAACTATACCTTGCTCTCTCAATTTTTGCTGTTCTCCCTTTAATTTCACCTCTTTTTACTGGCATTAACGAGTTATGTAAACTTTCTAAAATACCAATTGGTTATGAAAAAAGTGTCCAGCCTCCATACGAAGATGACCCACACGTAAAGAATAGGGGGACCAAATTGACATTGTTTAATAAATAATGCTTTTGATGTTCCCATTGCCACGTACTTGCCTTTAAAGAAATAAGATATAAAAAAACCCTTGGCAATTCATATTATAAATATATATTTTTATCTCATATTTAATATTTTTACAATAATTTGGAGCAATACCAAAGTGAGGTGGCTGCTTTAATATCCAACACAACTCCCTCACTTTGAGACTCCCCAACTCCTACATGGGATTATATATTTAAGGATGACCCGATAATAACCTAATAACGGGTGGCTCCATAGGTTCAACAACTTTGTTAGGATAGCTTTTGATACCATATTAAAAGTAAAAATAAATAAATATAGGATTAATATCTCTTGTGTAAAATACGTATATAGGGCTGTTTATTTATAGGTAGAAATAGTACCAGTTTATTTATAGGTAGAAATAGTACCAGAATAGCAGAAAATATGGGCTAAGCCCGTGACATTCAACATACCTTTTTGGGGGAAGGGGGTAGGGCATGCTTTTGTAAACTGTCATGGCTCCCAAGGTGGTCACCTACTTTGCTTGAGCCATAATGAAACATAAATGTCTGAACCGGTATTTGAAATACAGTCTTTTAAGATTGTTTTGACTTGTTTATGTTGTTTCTAGATTTTCTTATTTATGAAGATTTATTATCATTCTATTTTAAATCTGAAAGTGCTCTAATGTTTTTTCAGATAAGAAATGTTTATTTCTTGACTAATCTTGTTTACTCTCTTACATGTTAATTTTCATCATTTTCAGTATGGTGAAGTTGATGGCAGGGTGTCTTCTTATTTGAAGAACGAATTGTTAAGAATATCAGCTAAAGAAAAATCTCGTAGAGAGAAACTTTGGAAACATGGTATTGTTAAGTCTTCTCGCATGGCTCCTCGAAAATGTCCCCAATTTGTGGGAACTGAAGAAGTATGATTTTTTTTTACCAATGGTGATATAAAATGATGACTCATGGTTTTGATATTTTCTGATCGTGTTTCCTGGTGTGTTTTGTAGGATCCAGTATGCATCATATGCCAGCAATATCTCTATCTCTCTGCTGTTGTATGTGGTTGCAGGCCATCAGCTTTTGTCTGTCTGGAGGTAAATGCATGATATTGAGCTATTGAGGTTTTGATGATCAAATAATGTAAATATGTAATTGCCATCAGCAATTCATCTTCCATCATTGCATCAATGTCACCAAGAATGTATGTAAGATTGTATGTACCCAATAGATTTTTAAGTTCTTAAGATAGCACTCTCAAGTTAAGTGGGTTCTCTTCAATATTCTGCCCTATGAGATGTGTGAATGCATCGGAAAACCAGCCTGTCCCTGGAAAAGAGCATATGGGTTGTCTGTTTTTGTCTTATGTAAGTGAAAATAAGTAAACTGGACTATGCACTTCTGTTTCTGGATTTGCATAAGTTGGTTAGTTAATTATGAATTTATGGTATTAAGCATCTGGCATCTACCTCATGGTGTTTATCTCTCCCCATCTTTTCCTGTTTCTCTCTCTTTGTTTCTAACAGAAGTTAGCACTGTCTTTATACCTGGTGATTGTTTGTTCTTTTAAAGTGATCAGGATTTTATGCACACAGACGTGCTAAAAATTCCCAATCCATTCATATGTCAAGTAGGATTCGGGATTGTAGGTGATAGAAAATATTTGTATTATTGATATTATTGTGGTTGTGAGTCACTTGAGAGATTCAGATTTCTTGGGGTTGATTAGTTTGTTCCCTTAGGATGATGTTTTATTATTGACTGAATTTAGTTTTCTCTCTTGCAGCACTGGGAACACCTTTGTGAGTGCAAAACTGTTAAACTGCGTCTTTTCTATCGTCATTCACTTGCAGAATTGTATGACTTGGCCTATTCTATGGACAAATATACTTCTGAGGACAAAGCTGAGTGTAGAAGTGTGAAAAGACAGCCTTCATGTCTCAGTGCTTTGACCAAAAAGGTCATATATACAAATACATATTTTTTTAACCCTCTAAAATTTCCAAATTGTACTATTGTTTCCTATAGTTGGATTTACTTATTTTTCTTCAATTAAAATATATGATGCCCCCGTTTCTAGATCTTTGACTGTGCTGCTCTCTTGTAAGTGTAATGTTTTATTTTTCCATGAAATTATCTAACATAGTACTTGAATTGTTATGTATACATTTGTGATTTTAGAAAAACTACTATTTCCTTCTGAGACTCCCTGGTATGTGTGTAGGTGAAAGGTGGCTCCATTACTTTTGCTCAACTTGCTACAGAGTGGCTTCTGCAATCTAGTACTATTCTTCAGAATGTGTTTTTGCAAGATGCATTTGTTACTGCACTAAGGAAAGCTGAACAATTTCTTTGGGCTGGTTCTGAGATGGATTCTGTGAGTTCTATCTATTTATTGCTTTTTAAATACTGTCGTATATGCACACTGTGATATACTTGACTTAGTTAGTTATGCTTCTTTTTGGAATGTAGGTTCGAGACATGGTAAGGAATTTGCTTCAAGCTCAGGAATGGGCAGAAGGGATAAGAGACTGTGTAACAAAAATTGAGTTATGGTTGTGTCATCGGGACTCTAGTGTAAAGAAGGTTCATTTAGAATTCGTTGATGAGTTGCTGAAATTCAGTCCTGCACCTTGCAATGAGCCTTGTTATCATAAACTGAAGGTGCTTTTCTTAACAAACTGTTAATACCTTTGCTAGTTGCCTTTTTCTGCCTTTTTTTGGTTAATTTATATTAATGCAGGAGTATGCAGAGGAAGCAAGGTCGTTCGTTCGGGAGATTGATACTGCTTTGTCAATGTGTTTAAATGTACTTTCTCCTGGACTCATCACATGTCTTTTCTTCATAACTTTATATTGATAGCACTTATATCTGGTAACAATTTATGTTCTTGCTAATTATAATTTGACTAAAATTATTTTTTGCAGATGTCTGAGTTGGAACTTTTGTACTCCAAAGCTTGTGGCTTACCCCTGTACGTGAAAGAAAATAAGAAATTGGAAGGAAAAATTTCTTCAACCAAGGTAGATGTTTCCTTACAAGATAGTTTGGCACATTATTTTACTTTGCTGGTTCTACGCTTTATCTTTAGTTTATATTGTTTATATTTCGAAACTCTTTTTTCTCTCCAAAATGTCATTTTCTTATTTACTATGTTATGGATCTCTGTAGATATATTTTTTATCAAACGTGTTTTGTTACAACTTAAAAAAGGGTCCATCTTTCCCTCCCAGAATTGGATCTGATCTGGAAAGTTATCACTGCTGGTTCAGTTTTTGCTCATGATGAAAATAATCTGGAAGTTCCTTAGCCCTTTACTGGTAATGTGAGACTACCAAGACTGTCATCCCTTGTTCATCCTGATGGTATTGAAATGACAGTGATTGAGTCGCTGTCTGATAATTCATAGTTAGTGACTCTTAGAATTTTGGATTAGAGCCGAACTCAAGCACACCAAACTGACTTGGGATTTCAACAAAATCACTCATGTCCGTAAAAGGTGGAAAAATGGGTTTGGGCTTTAAATTTTGAGCCCAAATTAAGGCTGGCTATCACCTCCACGAACAATATAACTTGCAAAATGTAAAAACAAAGGGACAAAAATGATCAACATCACCTTCTAATCTTTAAATATGAGTAAACCCTAAAAAATACTGTGTACTAAAAACACAAATTTAAAATAATTTAATTTTTAAAATATGGAGAGCGAATAGTTGTTGTGGAAAGAGTTCACCTGATTTTTATCCATCTTGCTTTATCTGTGAGTCCATCTCTGTCCCAGGTACAAAGATTGGTTATTTTCTTAACTGCCCCAATTTTGTGCTTGAGCTACTGTACACTTTTGCTGTAGTGCTGGGTCTTGTTGATTTATGCAGTGCTTTATTTTTCATGTTGCTAACATTATTTCTTTGAGACTCATCAGGCATGGTTGGATAGTGTCAGAAAGTGCATCTCAGCAAGACAGCCTGCTGCACTGCATGTTGATGTTCTTTATAAACTAAAAGCAGAGGTAATGAGAACTCTGGAAACTACACAGGCTTTGTTAGTTTCATGTTCATGTTCAAGCCTTGTTCCTGTGAACATAAAGTTCATGTGTGGCAGTTATCAATAAAGAGGAATAGAATTTAATCAGCCACTTTGACTTGTTTTGGTATGATGTAGCAATGAAGTGGCTTGTAAATTTAATCATCTGGATAAGTCATTCATTTTTAAATTAGGTGTTTCACATTTATGTGAGTAATATACATCATACACAGACACAATGCACATGTGCATTACTCAAGTTACTTACAGAATATAATATGAAATTCATGCTTTCAATAGTTTTTGGATCTTCAAGTTCAACTCCCGGAGATAAATGTGCTTCAGAATCTACTAAATCAAGCTGAATCTTGTAGTGCTCAATGTCATGATATGTTAAAAGGACCTATGAATCTCAAGGTTTGCATTTTGGGTCTTTTTCATCTCTTTTTGTTTTGTATGATGGTTAAAAGTCATAGCTTCATTAACTAAGCAACCTTGCAGAATGTTGGTTTGCTGCTTAAGGAATGGGAAAATTTTGCAGTTGATGTACCGGAGCTCAAGCTTCTAAGGCAATACCATTCGGATACTGTTTCATGGGTTTCCCACTTTAATGATGTTTTAGAGAGAGTTCACATGCAGGAAGATCCGCATAATGCAGTTGATGAATTGAATAGTATTTTTGAAGCTGGTTTATCTTTGAAAATTCAAGGTATTAGGGAATGCTGCAGCCTTATATTGGTTAAGAACTTCATTTTCAAGACCCATGCATTTATCTATTTTCTTGTTAGTTTACACTGCCTCAATGTTTGATTTATATTTCTCAGTTGATGAGTTGCCATTGGTTGTGATTGAGCTGAAGAAGGCTAATTGCCGGGAAAAGGCTGTGAAGGTAAGTTATTATATTTAATCATTCTAATACTGTTTTTTTCATGCCTCTCCATGCTTTTTTTTTTAATATGAAAAATAAAAGGTTTCTTAATAAGCAGGGGCTAATCAACTTTGCCATGTTAAAGGCCCAGGCAGTTCTTTTATATATGAAAACTGATTGAAATTATGTGAAATGGGTACAGGCACATGATTTTAAGATGCCTTTGGAATTCATCCAGCAACTGTTGAAGGAGGCTACCATGTAATTTTAAACGCCCTTTCCTCATCTGAATTGACACATCATTAGGATTTTATTTATTTCTAGTTTTAACCATTTGGCTTTGCTATTGATTCTTCAGGCTTCAAATTGAGGGAGAGAAACAATTTGTCAATTTATCTTGCATGCTTACTGTTGCCATTCCTTGGGAGGAAAGGGCTAAAGAGATGCTTTCACATGAGGCTTCTATTTCGGACTTTGAGGGCATGATCAGGTTTAACAATGCTGGAGATGTTTTATGTTTATAGCTTCAACAAGATTATACATACTTGAAGAGAACTTGAAAAAAAAGGAACTGAACGTATCCAGTGTGTATCTAATACAAGTTTTATAGGCCAAGTGACTACGCCCATTCAAAGAAATAGGGGAAGTAACATAAAGAGGGGAGTAGGGAAATTAAGAAAGAGAACACATGTACCCTGCTAATAACAAGATTTTATCCCATTTACAACAATTATTTTGGGTAATGATAAATTTGCTTTTGATCTTTCTTTTACAGAGCTTCAGAGAACATATTTGTTATTCTTCCTTCACTTAATGATGTCAAGGATGCATTATCAGAAGCTATTTCCTGGTTAAAGAATTCAAAACCATATTTCGTCTCTTCTATGCGAGCTTCAGATTCTATACAGAAAGTTGAGGACTTGCAGGTTCTTGTTTTGTTCTGTTTGTTTTGTTGATTTAAGTTTACTGAAAACCTTGTCATTATGAATATGACAATTTTATTATCTACTTTTAGATGTTGGTTTCTCAATCGAAGCATCTTAAAGTATCATTTGAAGAAAGAGAGATACTTGAATTGGTTTTGAAGAACTGCAGAACATGGGAGTATGAAGCATGTTCTGTACTAAATGATGCTCAGTGCATATTTGAACTGGAAAACTCTCTGCACGAAATAGACAGTGGTTTAATGTGTAAAGTGGAAGATTTGATTGTAAGAAATCAATCCACCATAGCATCCGGTATATCGCTTGGTTTTGACTTCAATGAGATTTCAAAACTCCAAGCATCTTGTTCTACGCTGCAATGGTGCAAAAGGGCCTTGTCATTCACCAATTGCTCTCCTTCTTTAGAGGTTACTATTTCTCTAGTGACAATTTCTGTTATAGACATGCATTTTCACAAACGTTTAAACATATGGTTTCACTCCATTTTAGTGCTTGACTGCTGCCTTGGACATGTACATGCTTCTGCCAAATAAACCCTGCCTCCATGCCCAAATTTCTCTGTCCACCAAATTTGGTTTATTTTGACTGGTTATTAAGAACATGATATTAACTTGATCTCTTGACACTGTTTATTTAGAGTCGTTGATCTGGATGCCTTACAAAGCTCATATCATATCTAATTGTTTTCTTATTGCTATTCAACTACACATGAAATTTTTGCTGTGTTAATAATTATTTTCACAAAGATTTTCTTTGTCAATTATTTTTTTCCCTTTTCTTTTACATGGGCGTAAATAAAACTTGATTTGGGATAAAAGATCAGGTGTTTGCAACTGTTTGGGGATAAAGAACATGGCCTTTTTAATGGGGCTTGCTAAGGATTAATCTTGTTTAATTTCCTTTGTTGTTGATTAGAGATGCTTGCTAATCATGTAGGAAGTTTTGGAGGTTGCAGAAGGTCTTTCTCATTCCTCTGTTTCTGGGGCTCTGTTGAAACTATTGATAGGTGGGCTTGAATGGCTTAGGAAGGCATTAGAGGCGATTTCTGGTCCTTGCAATTCTAGAAGATGCAAGTTGACTGACATACAAGCTATTCTTACTGATTATCAGGTACTTGGTTATGTAATTTTCTGCTTTGTGTATTTTGTTATTTTAATGAGTGATTACTTGTTTTATTTGATTTATTAAATAAAGTGCACACATTCTTGTTTGTGGAAATTTATAAATTTATATATAATTGTAAAGGGAAAGAACTTGAGTGAAATAAAGAGAGTATCGTTTATATGTATTTAACCCTTATTTTAGAAGAAAAAGGAAATAGTACAGAGGTTGTGAAATTATGTCAAAAGAGAAAATGTGGTTTATAGGTTGGTTTTTTAATCATGCTTACAATCAGAACCCCTGGGTTGGGGCTTCGTAGATTTTTGCTTTAGGACATACCTATATGTATATGGTATCTTCCTCATGATTGGTTCAGGGGAATTTCCATTTATGATATCCAGAGACTTGTCAGCCTTTGGTGTACTCTTGAACCTTTCTTTTCCTTGTTTTTCAACTCCTGTTCTGGGAATATCCTATCCTATCCTGTTCCTGCTTTTACTTTTCTCTAATATTTTTAATAAAAAGGTTAAATTTCATGCTGTGTTCGGTTTAGGTACTTTGATGTATTTGGTTGGAGTAGAATGTTCTCACAGTCACGTCTTCAAAACTAAAATGTTTGCTCTTAATTGCCTTTGAATTGGATTGAGTGCTTTTATGTGCATGACTGTTTCAAAGGGGTTCCTTCCTATTACTGATACACGGAGACTGAATAACACAACTGTGTTGTATTCTCAATATTTTTTACTTCCTTCTGGTTTCACTGTCTTTTGTTTTATCCTTCCCCAAGCTGTAGTTTTGTCATGATATAAGTGTCTTTTTTCCATAGAAAATAAAGTGGTGGTTATCTGAACTAATTTCATTTTAGTGTATGATTCCTTTACCTACACAGACTGAACAACTTTCTGTTGTTTTCTCAATATTTTATTTTTCAATTCCATCTGGTTTCAAGTCCTTTTTTCTCCTTTTCCCCAGCTATATTCTTGTCTTGTCAATAAAATGTCTTTTTCCATAGAACATAGAGTGGTTGTTAGCTCAACTAATTTTATGTTAGTGGGTTTTAATTATTTAATTAAATTTACGACCTCATCTTTTATCAAATCATTAACAAAAATTTCTGATTGATTAAAGACATTGATTTATGGAACTTTGGAGAGAGAGAAAAGTTGGGGTGAAAACGTTCAAGATTATTGTTACAATGGTTGGCAAAAATTGTTTTGGCACATACAGCTTACATCTATCACTTTTCTCTGCAGACTATCAACATGACCTTTACAGCAGTAAATATTCAACTTGAAGAGGCCATTCGAAAACATAAGTAAGTCTAATTTGTTTGTTGTAGAATCGAGAGTATCCTTTATGTTAGTTTGATTTGTTTCCAGTCTTCTAAATGGCAATTTACCTTTATGTGGTTTTTATGTTAATCTGTTTTATTCTTGTAATTTTTATTGTCTTCCATCTTCAGTAATGTTTCAATTAAATTTGCAGATATTTACTTGTGTACTTCTGAATTCTTTTATAAGCTTGTATTGTAGTTATTGCAATTTCCAATTTGACTCTATACCTTTCAATATTACTTTTTGAACTATATCTGCTCCCTGTATTCATCATCTCAGTTAAGAATATACTGCTTAATCACATAGAACACTGGGACGGAGTGGATGAAGACTGTTGCTTTTCCAATTTTTTTCGTTTAAATATTTGATATGTTTAATTATATTTTATTTCTGTTTAGGTTGTGGCAAGAGCAAGTGGGCCAATTTTTTGGTCTAAGTTTTAGAGAACGATCTTGGTCTTCAATATTGCAGCTCAAGGTATATTTTCTGGGTGTGTTGTGGGTGGCCTTTATGTGTCATTATTGATCAACTGATTGTCTTAGGTGCCACTACAAAACTATGATTCTCTTTTTGTGCGTCTAAGCTTCTGTATCGTTTGTAAAAAGGCACTCACCACTTATATTTTAGACGAATTGTATATGTGGTGGTTTACTTTCTTCATTTTTTCTAATTGTAGATTTACTTTAAGCCTTAAGGTTTATTTTGATTTCCTTTGCAGCTTGTACATTATATTTTGCAGCACGTTTCTTTTTAAGTATTTTCTTTCAATTTATTTTAATTATGTGCATATTCTTTGTTTGCATGGAGTATCAAGCTTATTTGCTCATTAGTTCTGAATATTATTATTGAAAATCTTAAAGCTTTCTCGCTAGTTGTGGAGCCTTTACTAATTTGTTTTATTTTTTGACTTGAAATATCAGTGTTCACTTGCATAGCACTGACATTATTTGCTTACCTACAGGAATATGGAGATACCGTTGCCTTTAGTTGCTCTGAACTGGATTTGGTTTTATCTGAAGTTAAGAAGGTGGAAAATTGGAAGAAAACATGCATGGATAAACTAGGAACTTTAGTCCAAAATGAAAATTCACTACTTCATTCACTGGAGAAGGTTTTGATTTAGCCATATTTTCCTTTGCACGATCCATTCGCATATGACATACTCAGGACATTGCTTTATATTTTCAGATGAAACAGACTCTAGATAGATCGATGTTTATGTATAACAAATTGCAAGATCTGAAGGAACCAAACCTATGTATCTGCTGCTTTGATGATTCTGAAGATCAGGAATTTCTTACTTGTTCCACTTGTATGGACTGGTAAAGTACATCTTGTCTTGTTTCTAAAAATAGGAGTTCCATAGCTCTGAATAATATATCAGGCAACAGCTTATGAGACGTGATATACATACAACAAATGCGTACAATAAATTGTACAATGTCAAATGTTGTGTCTATTACTTTCCATATCGTTAATAACGTTTCAAATTTCTCTTTCTTCATTTTACAAATTGTTTTAATATTTGTTATACAAGTAACATCTTTCGTAGCTTATAATCTTCATGTAAGTGGAACAGTGTTAATAAGGAAATATCTCATCATGTCTTAGATTATCGTCTAGGATTTGTTTCCCTAACTAGCTACTATTAAGATTAGTATAAATTCGAGTCATGCTCTAGGTTTTATGTACATATCAACACATAATATCAGTTAGTGTTTCATTCTCATTCATTTGCCTTCCTTCCTCTTTACCTAAAACCACAGATTTTGAATATGGTATCAGAATGTTACCTTATCACCTGTGACCTATGGGTTACAATTCCTCTGCCGTGCTCAAAAAAATATGGAACTTAGTTCTTTATTTCCAAGTTGTCATCTAACCTGCCCTATTGTCATTCCGACAAGATCTTCCTCTCTTTTCATCACTGATTCTGTCAAAAACTCAAGATATACTCTCTACATCGTTGCTTTTCTGATTAAGGAAATAATTGTCATTCAGTCTGAAAAATTTGTTGTTTCCATACTCATGTTAATTTGTTTCATACATTGATTAATTTGTTTGGTGCATCAACATCTTTCATATGGACAGCTATCATGTGCAATGTGTTGGACTAACAGAAAAAGATGTAGCTGTTGAAAACTACGAGTGCCCATATTGTGAAATTCTAAGGGGTGAATTCCGTTATCAGAATGGAGGTGCTCTCCTGGTAGGATATTGTGTCATTTTAGCAGTAGTCAGCTTGGTTGTTTTTATGTCTCATTCTTTCAGAAACTCATTTGTACATCTATTCTTTTGCTTTATGCAGAGGTTTGAGAAGAAGCGTGTTGAATTGAAAGTTCTTACTGAACTGATGTCTGATGCGGAAAATTTCTGTTTATGGTAATGAGTAACACTCAGCAGAGCCTAATGTCCCAGTTTAGAAATATTGGATTTTCAAATGCTGATACTTTGTATATATACAAAATAGACAATATGTCTTGAATGGATACAATTTTAAAATAGAAAAAGGACAATTGGGGAATTTTAAAAGAAAATAATATTTAGCCAAAATTTGCTCATTAAGTCTCTTAGCTTGCTTGTTAAATCACTTGTTGAGGTGTCTATTGGTGTGAGGTATCATATTTTTGAGGAAGGGAAGGGCAGTAAAGGGTGCGCTCTGTCATTTGTCCGCCTGGAATATATTAAGGATTGGATCCTAGCAGAATTGGAATTATTTATTGGCTAAGTTACATGCAGTGTGAGCAGAGTTCAGACGTACGAGGAATGCCCAATGATAATTTTTAATATTTTTTATAGTACGCTTTTTATAATTTTTTTTTTAAAAAAGCAGAAATATGTTACATACAAAGTTCATTTTGGATTTTTGTAGAATGAGCTCAGCAAACTGCCTCTATAACGAAACTTCATATATTTTGTGCAATTTCTTTCTTGGTTCTCTTATTTCAATATTGTTTAGGAGGTGGTATTCTATAGGAGTCTTGGACCTTCATCTATGTTGGAAAATTTGTAAATAGAGTCTAGGTTCGTTGTATAGGCCAACAAAATCATGCAATTACAGTGATTAGGATAAGTGGATTTCTTTGTTTATGTTTTTGGTCTAGATAATTCAGGTGTGGTGTGCAGTTGCGACACATGTATTCCATCATGTACTCCTGTTTTCTCTACCTTTAACAATCCTCACTGTAGATTTTTTATTACCTTGTAATTTGTTTATCTTGTGTATATTTTATGTACAGGATTGATGAAAGAGATGTTTTGAGTCAACTTGTTGAGAAAGCCCTTTCATGCAAATCTTTCTTGAAAGAAATTGTAATCCTTGCATCAGCTAATGTTGATCAAGATATTTGCGTCATCTCTGAAAAATTGGCCACTGCTGTAAAGGCATGTATTTATTTAGTTATTTTTATCCGTCAATTTCTTGTATTATTTCATATAACTGGAACATGGTTGTTACAATTGAGTTAATTTTGCTTGTTACATACAGGCTAGTAATCTGGCTGTTGTCTATGATCAGCACGATAGTTGTGACCTTGAGCTGACTTTAGCAAAACACTTGTGGAAAGTTCAAGTCAATAGATTATTAAATGGTGTACCAAAGCCCACTATCCAGCATATTCAGAAGCATCTGAAGGAGGTATGTGCTATTGCCTAGGTTTATATATATATATATTTTTTTTTTTTTTGCACTGAAAAACCAAGATAAGCCTGCCCCCTTTTTTATTTTAGTACTTGTTCGCTTTTCTGCGTTTATAAAATCTATTGCCAATATAAACAACTTTGAACGTACTAAAATGTCGAAGTGCATGACAGGGACTGGCTATGGGCATATCACCTGAAGATCACTATATGTTGAAAATTACAGATGTGAATAGCTTAGGTTTGCAGTGGGCAGAAATAGCCAAAAAGGTTCTTTTTTTTCCTTTGGTGATTCTTCTGTGTCCTTTATTACACTGGCTGACTTTTCATTTTAAATATGAACAGGTGGCATCGGATTGTGGGGCACTCAGCCTGGATAAAGTTCTTGAACTTGTAGTGGAAGGTGAAAAGTTGCCTGTTGATGCGAATGAGGAACTAAGCGTAAGAGATTAGTCATTTCTTTATTTGTTAAAATTGAGACATTTTTATTTACATCATGATTTTGTCAAGATTTTAATCAAGTATTGATTTTTGTTCATTATAGATGTTAAGGGCACGATGCATGCTTTACTGCATTTGTCGAAAGCCCTTTGATCCAGAAAGGATGATTGCATGTTGTCATTGTAACGAGTGGTATCACTTTGATTGCATGAAATTGCCATGCACAAGAGAGGTCTACATTTGTCCCGCGTGTTCCCCATGTACAGAAAGATTACCGCCAAACCATGACAGGTCTGTTTATTGTATTCGTCTCCAAATTATTTGAGAGTAGTTTTTATATTCTTCACTTTGGGATTGCTTCAAATTTTAAAATATTATCTCCTAGCCAGCATTTTAAAAAGATTATTAGTTGTCAACTCCATTTTATCAGCTGAAAAACACATTTGTGTTGCATCATCATAGAACTTAGGAGCGTTACTTTATACACTTTGTTAGGTTCCGGCTGGTAGGATGTCTGAAAGAATGGTTCTATCATGTATTTCTGCCAGAGGCTATCGTTTTGCTATTTTTTTTCTTTTGTATTTTTATCGATTATCTGCTATGGTTTGCAGATTAACTATTGGAAAATTTGAGGAGCCTAAAACCCCGTCTCCCAGGCATTCAAACCCTAGAAAGAAACAGAAGAGAGATGTGCCCAGTCTCACATGCAATACGTCCGCTACCAGGGATCAAGATAGTGATTGTAGGTATTCGAGTGGGATAGAATGTCTAAGGTGGCAAAATCGAAAGCCTTTCAGAAGAGCAGCTAAGAAACGTATTGAACTTCGAAGTCTTTCTCCATTTCTTTGCATTCAACGATAGTTAAACATAGTAGACAATCATTGGTCATTAAATTGATTCAATTGATTTTTATGGTGTCATCTAGGTCATTTTTAATCCATCTAAATGTGAAAATCTCATTTTTAGTTTCTTGTCGTCTGCATTTTGATTTGAAGACTGGACTTAATAGGATAATGATGGCGTGAATTAACGTAGGAACCATTAGTTTTTATACAGCTGACAAAATTAGGCAGTATTTTGATAGAATTCAATTAGTTTTATGGTTTAAATTAGATAAAACAGGTAATAATCATTTATCCACATGAGTTATAAAGTATGCTTAACTAATGCGTCCATGTACTTAGTGTACAAGGTTTATACATTAATATTTAATCATAAATTGTCATGATGACTTTTTCAAATAATGGTGTAATTTTCTGTGTATAGTAACTAAATTCTTTTGCCGAAAGATCCTAATCTGAAGTTTCATTTGTAATGTATATATTGGGTTTTTGTAAAATTGGTTTCTAAGACTATGCCTCTCTCTCTATCTCTCTCTATCTATATATATATTGTTCACAATATAAGGAGAAATAAGATTGAATTGGTGGTAAAAGGGGTAGAAGTCAGATACATTCCAAAAATGTATTGACAACGATAGAGGTTAATCTGACTTATTAAATTAATTCTTAATAGGAGACAAACTATTAGATATATTTAAAATATGGGTGTCGGATCATTATATTCCCTAGAATTTGACTGGACTGTTCTGAGTGAAGTATGATATTTGAATTGATGTTTCTCATTGCCCTTTAGTAGTTTTCTTTTATCAAATATGATTTCGATTAAATAATGCAAAAGATAGACAAGAAATGAAACTTAAAACCCTTTCCAAATCCGAATCTTTAAACTTTTACAAATAACGTAAAATCATTTAATGTTTTTTATTATTTTTAAAATTGATAAAAATCAATACTTTGTTACTTTTTATTCTATTATTTCCTTTTTTTTATTTTGTTTTTACCTGCCCTATGCTAAGGGAATTAATTTTTATATAAAACAACTCCTGTGGAAAAAAAATCGTAGTGAAAAGAAGTAAAAGTGTTTCGTAAATAGTAAACCTAAAATAGAATAGTGTAACAAATGGCCAGTTGCGAGTTGATAAATTGTACGGGCATCTCCATAATTCTTTGTGCACCTTAGCACTCTATTCATTATTTTTATCTTTCCAGTCACACTCTTCATTTTCTCGTATTTTAAATTATATAGAATTTAAAAACATAAAAGATTATATTTCAAACTGTCTAATTTAAAATATAAAAAAATATATTCTAAATTATATAATTTAGGATATAATTTTTTATTTCAATTTGTATAATTTAAAATATAAAAAGGAAATTTTATTCTAGATTTATTATTCAAAATATGAATTTTGGAAGAATATTTTGATATTTTTGGAACAATGGGGTTGGAGAAAGAAAAACATGGAGGTGGAGTCCACAAGATTAGGCCTAACTCGATGCAGTAAAGGGAATCTACCTAAGTTCATGGACAACAATGGAGGGGTAACAGTTAGTTTATAGTTCAGTTAATTATTAATCGGTAATTAGCCAGTTAATTATGTTGCTATGTTATTTGTTAGAAACTCAACTCAACTATTGAGTTCGATTACTACCTTATTAATCAGTATAATTAACTTTTAACGATATTTTTATAGATAATTTGATTAAAAAAAATGTTTCTGAAATAAGTAAATTTTAAAGTAATAACTTATTTTAAAAAAATCATAGGATTCGTTTATTAAAAAAATAAAACTACTTATTTTTCTTTTATATATATATATATATATATATATATATATATTTATATATTAGATAAATACATAAAAAAAACTGAAGTCCATTTCCTTTATTAAAATAAAAAAGACAGAGAAACTGAACCTATTCTGGACAAATTCTTCCTTCACCCCCATACCTTCTTTCTGCACTCCCATATAATTTTTTTATTCCATGACTGCCCTCCATGAAATTACACAAATACCCTCTCCTTCATTTTTTGAAATTGTGAACCGGATGGAGTGTATCCGGTTCTCATTTTAAAAAAAAAAATACAAACCGGACGACTCCATCCGGTTCTCAATACAGCAGATCGAAAAATCCTCAAATTTGCCGTCGACAGTTTCCAAATCCCAAATCAACTACTCTAATCATCAATATCACCTATTAATTGCTAATAAACATCACAAATTGGTTACCTAATGCTTCTATAAAGGATTAATTGAAAGATTTTGAATAATGAAGAAACGGAAGTCGCGAATAGCTTACCTAAACCGGACGAAGTTCTCTTAACCGGATGAGTATTTTTTTTTTAAAATGAGAACCGGATGCACCTCCCATCCGGTTCACAATTTCAAAAAAATGTAAACCGGATGGGGGGTGCATCCGGTTCTCATTTTCAAAAAATTAAACCGGATGGCCTGGTCATCCGATTAGGAAGGAAAGGAGTTTTATTAAGATAGGGGTATTTATGTAATTTCGTGAAAGGCAATTATGGAATAAAAAAATTATATGTGGGTGCAGGAAGAGGGTACGGGGGTGTAGCAAGAATTTGTCCCTATTCTGTTGGTGTGGTTGGTTCATACTCCGATCGGTCCAGGTGGAAGAGTTACATTTTTGCTCTCTGGTTAAGAATAAAAACCCTAGATTCAGGGTCATAATTATTCATTTACCTATCCGATTGCGAATGAATGTTAATCCAAAATTATAGGTAGATGAAATGAGGTACGTGAAGCCCTTGCAGTTGTTTCAGGATTTGACGAACTCAAGCCAGAAGCAACGCGGAAGGTTGCTTGGTTTGGATGTCGGGGAGAAATATGTTGGGCTTGCTCTTTCTGACTTCGACAACAAAATTGCTTCTCCTTTCACGTACCACTATTTCACAATCTTTCTCAAACACAACGCTTTATTATTTCCTAACACTAAACACTGCTATCTGTAATGCCACAGCGTTCTCGTCAGGAAGCAGTCAAATATTAGTTTAATGGCTTCTGATTTTGAGAGTCTGGTAAGCTTCTTCTGTCCTTTCAATTCAAATTAAGCTTATATATATATATACTTGTAAAGTATGTTAATTGAGTCTGGTGAACGTAGCTAGAAGTGCACGCTATCTGCACCAGCTTTATCATTTATAGGTACAGTCTAGTGATTTGAACAATAATACTCCCAAGCATGTTATGATGACTTCAGCTGTTTTATATGTAGATATCTAAATATTCCTTGAAGGGCTTTGTTGTTGGTCTACCTTTTGACAACCATCTGGTGTCTTCTGATGTGAGTTTCATTTCATTGATCATTCATATATTGTTGATTTTCCTGTACTCATACATTTTTTTTTTCCAGGCTGTGCCAGTGAAGGCCTTAATTGATCACCTCTGTAGAATGAAAATGCTTGAAGGAGTGAAGTATACATATTGGAATGAGTGCTTCACATCAAGGGTTGGTTAACATGATTGCTGTTATGAAACTAAATGGATTTACATCTGTCCAAGCCATTTTTTCAAATTGTCTCCAACCTCTCCCTTGGTTGGTGACTACCACTGTTGAAAAAATTAAATATCTATGAAGTGTGAAGCGACTATTGTATATTGAAGTTGAACATTTCTATACCGAACAAAAAGATTTACATGAATACTTGTACAAAATAATGCGGTTAGGTATAAGTGGAGAAAGATTAAGCTAATGAAGGAAAGAAATTAGAAAATCTGGATTGAAATAAGAGGCACGTTGTTCATAAAGTTACCAATTTCTTCCAGCGAATAAACTGAAATAATGAGACAAATAATCCAAAGTTAAACTTTGTTTGCAGAATGTGGAATCGCTGTTAAAGCCTTTGAACTTGAATCATCCAGTACTCTCCAAGACTATTCTAGACAAGTTTGCAGCGGTAGGAATACTTCAAGTGAGTTCTTTGCCCTGCTTCTTGACATAATCTACTATTATGCTTCTCATGTCTCATTTTGATAAAGGCAATGTGTTCTCTTCATTTGCAATTGTACTAAGGGTCTATTTGGACACGTTTCTCCATAAGAAATCTTAGGAGATAAAAGGAAAAAGAAACAAGGAAATGAGTTTTCTCATAAATTAAAATTAACATATGTAGAAGTTAAAAACAAAAATTTAGAGAAGTTATATGAAAGAGTTTCTACAAAATAACTTATGCATAAACTAATTTTGGCTTCTGAAAAGACTCATTTATGTTTTTCTTCTTAAATTCTCTCTTCTAGATGTGCTTCTAGAAAAGCTTGTCCAAACAGACATAAGCATAATAAAAATGTATTAAGCCAGTGAGGCCTCAAATTGATATGTGTATATTTTTTCTGAAGTGGGGAATGGTTTATTAGTTTTTCTTTTACATTTATAAGCCATATGTATGACAATGCGAGCCTTGAACCGAAAAATAAGTGATTATTGGGCCACATCCTCTACTAGATGACCATAATCTGATCTGACTATTTATGCACCACAATGCCAGTATATTCTGTCTGGTTTTCATGGTATTAGATTAAATGGAGAAGTAAATTTTTTATTTGCTATTGGACAAATGGACCCTGTTTTATTTGCTAGGGATTCTGAAGTTTAATCTGAATCACGTAAATATTTTGTTTAGATTTTTGTCATTTTAGGTTGTATGTTATGTTGAGCTATATAATTAGGTTTAGTTTACATCTAATTACATGTTTTTATTTTCTAGCGGTACCTGGATTTTGCAAACAGGAAAATGAAGCTGACAGAAATGGAGTGAGATTGTGTTATTTTTCAAGCTTGCTATGTTAGTCTCTCTTTTTTCTTTTTTTTTTTTTTTTTTTTTTTTTTTTTTTTTTTTTTTTTTTTTTTTTTTTTTTTTTTTTTTTTTTTTTTTTTTTTTTTTTTTTTTTTTTTTT
>Ga0099824_1002162_pt1 | contig 28653 bp, 8 predicted proteins | sample SiratrowhiteBW_FD_76837 | JGI IMG/M metagenome (GOLD analysis project Ga0099824, IMG submission 76837) | Root nodule microbial communities of legume samples collected from California, USA - Siratro white BW | ecosystem: Host-associated > Plants > Roots > Nodule | place: USA: California... | reverse complement strand
ATTACTCTAAAGACTAACTTTACACAAGTTAACTTTACACAAGTGAAGGATTTACATATATAATTCTCTCTTAAATTGTATAATAGATTTTCTTTTAACCTAGTATTTAGAGGTTTTTTTATCTTTCTTTATATAGTGTTTGAAATAAGCTGTGTATGTTGTATTATATTGACATAGTATCAATATTTTTTTAAATACAAAATTTTTTAATATTATTTTTGAATTACTAAATATTCTTATATTGTAAATGTTATTTTAAATTGTTAAATGTTTAAAAGTTAATTTTCAATTTCAATAGAAATTAATATTGAAAATTAAATTTGTTTATCCTATTATTGTAATTTAAGGAGATTACACAACTGAATGTCTTTTTTTAGATTATAAATGAGTATAAATTATAGTTATCTTGTATCTTATAATGATGATTTAATATGTTGTTTACACTTGCATATGTATTATTTAACTATAATTCTTATAATTCTTGATTTAAAATTCTAAGAAAATATGAGTAGTAATCTTTTGAATTAATTGTTGATTAAAATAAATTCAAAATAACAAATTATTTGGAAATTTTTTTACTATATTGATTATTTCGGTTCTTAAAGCCTAAATTATGAGATAGCCCATTAAAACATTTTAGAATTTTAACAAAAAAATCTAAAAGTGATTCTTAAAACTAATTACTCAATATATTAAGATTAATTAAAACATTCACTTATATGTGATCAACTAAAAATATTTATTAGTTAATATGAATATTAACATATTGCTTGCTTGTAGCATATTAGTGCTCCAATATTTGTTATTTATAAGGAACCAAGAATATTCTTAAATTTTATGGACAAGGCATTATATTAATTTCAGAATATGTTGCATAAATATTTGATGAAAGGTGGTATTTATTATACTCATAAATAATTGAGAGTAAAAAAATTTCAATGTTATAAATGTACTCGTACAATTGTTTGCCAACAAAGGAAAATCACACCTATTCTTTAGTTAGGAATTTTTTGTTAATAGAAGTTTGACCACTGATTTCTTATAGATATGATACTCTTAGTTGTCCCTTTAGAAAATTAGAAGACATAGTACACATACCAAATTAAAGAATTATTTATACCTAAATTTTGTTCATGCCGAGAAAATATTTGTCTGGTCTAAATTAAGAATTTGAAATTTAACAAATTTAAATGAAGAATTATACAAATAAACTATGTATAAAATAAAATAATTCAAATTTCTAAAATTTTAGAATTTTTCGTCCACACATAACCTCCACTATGTATAAAATTAGGATTCTGGGAATTAATTAGAATCTTTGCAACTAATTGTCTTTATCTTCAATTCATTTGAATCCATATTTCCACCAACTTCATCTATCCAAATCTCATAAGAATATCTGATGTTTGGTAATATCTAATTAGTCCTTTGCTACGGTGTTTGGCTTCAAATCCTTAAGTGTATTTAAAAACATTTCTCCTTGTTTAATGCCTTTGAAAAGGAACTTAACCTATACTTAAGGTACCTAATGGCATGGATCATAGGAACAAAATTGTGTGCTAATCTTTAAAATGTAGTAGATGATTCTTAAGTAAAATCATCTAGGAAATTAGGGTTCTAATATAGGATCAAAGGATTAAGAGATCTTACCTATATGTTTTCCACTTTGAGTCATGGTGTTTCATGTGTCTTTGAATCTTGAACAAAGCTCAAATGTTTTGTTTAGTTAGATTTTCATTTTTTTTACTAACTACTCACAGTGACAATCTTTCATTATTAAATTTGCTTAACCTACACATGTTACTCAATTAAGCCTCTATTGATATACAAGTCATAATATTCATTCACAACAACATCAAGTTCTTTCTTCCATCATAAACAAACATTTGAAGGTTTTGTTTAGTCCACCACATCAACAAGTTGGTGCACAACTTACTCAATAATTAATTAATGCAGAGAAATAAACTATACTCTCTTTTTAAAGATTGTTTTGTATTTTAAAATAAAGGTATATTTAAATATTTTTAAAAATAATTATATTTTTATTATTATAAATTAACAGCACTAAATTGTTGAGACTTATAGATTTTGAAAGCATATAAAATATATTATGTGGAGGAACTTATGATTTATTTTATTCAGTATGTGTATAGAATAAAATGTAAAATATCAAATATTAATAATATTTCAATCCTAAATTTTTAAATTTAAATAATAAATAAATTTACTTTACTCTTTATATAAAAGATATTTTTTAAAAAACTGAAATATCTTCAAAAAATAATTTAAATGAAAGATATTAACAAATATTCTCACAGAAACAACTATGTACTGTTCATGTTTTTATTTTCATTTTAAATTATAAAAACAAGAATAATTATATTTTTAATTTATTTCAAAATATATTCTAAAATTAAATTTACTAACTTAAGTTTTTAGTTTCTCATCTAAAATTTTATTTTCTTATTGTAATATGAAAAAAAGTTCTTCAAGTTTATTTTACAAAATAATTTCCAAACATTGAAAACACAATACAACAAACTCTAACATAACCTTTACCATGATGTGTTTGTGTTATTTTTTGTTTTGCTTTTCATGTCTAAAATAAAATATTTTGAAAAAAAAAAATCTAATATTGATCTTCATGTGACCCAGTTTCATTTTTGAAACACTCAATCAAACACACATATAATCTAATTAAGAAGAGTTATAGTAGTACATGATGCCAATCAAATTTGATCCTTTTCAATGAATTTGAATCCATAATAGAACATGTGTTTAAAGATTGTGTTTCTCTGATTGTGGTAATTAAAGATTGACTAAGCAAACAAAGAGAGGCATTGAGTGATGAACATTATGAGTGAACAACTTAATCAATCTAGTGTTCAATTGATTGGCAAAAAGGTTTTGAAGTTGAGTATCAAATCCATGATAAGAAGATTGTGTGATGCCTTGGCCCAAAAAGTTAGAAATGATTATTCTTTGCAGACAAATGGAAGTTCAGAGGACAAACAAAACAAGTGGTGGAGGCATGGCCACTTCTTGTGGTCCTCAATTCCCTCTTCTCTCTATTTTCTCATCTTCACATCTCCAACTACCCTCCCACTTCTCCCACTTTCAGTCCCTTTCGCACAACCCATTTCACTTCCTTCCATGCCAATTTTGCCCCCACCCACATATTCAGTAAAATTAATTTCTTTTAATCTAATTCAAAAATTTCAAAAATATATCTGAAAAATTCTTATTTATAGTAAACATGAAATCTTTTAACACATCTCTCTTATGCTGTTGAGAGATTCCAATTTATATATAAGATTATATATTTAAAGGTGGTACGATAAGTTCAGAAATCATTTTAAAAAATAAACTTTAAATTTAATTTAATTTTACAAAATTAATTTATAAAATAAGATTTGTATTTAGTTATAAACTATTAAAATGATTTATCTATCGTCGATGCCGATTTCTAATACAACACTGATATTACGAGTAATAATAACGATTAGATCTGAATTTCATTGTGTGATCAATAAACATTGAAGATATTTTTATCTTTTTGTCAGATTGGATAAATTACAGAAGGCATTATTTCAAGATTCAGCCCAGCATATTATTTTTGGGAAGCATATTAATTCTGCAACAATGATTTTTGAGATTACAAGGTACAGTTCATCTAGAGGATGAAATCTCCAAGTTCATCAAAATATTTAAAAGTGTCACTGTAACAGTCTAGAAGATTACAAGGTACAAGTTTTCGTACCGCTGCTTGAACCAATGTTGTACACAGTTGAATTTGTTAACTCAATTTAGACCAACTGCATTTGACTTCAGGGCACTAACCAAAACCGATGAGAATAGAAGAAAACCAATTATTGTTCATAATTCACCTTTTGAGTACAACTTTTTAAGACAATGCAGGGTCATTGTCTCATCAACTAAGTCCACTAAAGAATGCTAAGCAAAAGATGGCTATATATGAAATGGATGTTGAAAAAGATTATGACAAACTCAAAAGGAGATGCAATTTTAGTATTCTATTAGAGATCAACATTGCCAAGCAAATTCCCTACTAAAGTTGATCTTCACTTGAGTAACTTCTTCAGAATCCTTAACAATGGCTAGATCCTAGTGGCAGCTTCCTTCTTATGGCCCAGTTGCAGAAAGACCCTTTAACATCTCTTCCTAATACTTCATGTCTAAGGATATTCTTTTTACATATTTTCCCTGATGCAGTTAATGATAATGAACAAAGGTTGCTGGCTAAGATATCAAACGGAAAAATCAAATGAGTTTTTCCTCCTTTTTGTAGTTCACCCTTGAAATAAATTCAAGTGACATTGTCATAGCCTCAGTAAAATTTACAAAATTCTTATGACATAGTACAATCTCCCACCAATGAATGCAAGATGTTAAAAACAATAGTTAAAGCAGTTAGAATAGTTACTGATTGCAAAAGAAAAATGACATTAAGAGGTCATTCAGTCAGATAATACTAGTCCTTCAAAGATATTCAAAATACTGTAACCTTCTTACAAGCCAAATGTCAATGGCTAAAGTTTTAATAGTTTTAAGTCAGTCACTGCTGTTTTTATGCCAAAACAAATAACAGAAGCACAAGCAGCCTTTACACATTTCCAACACCAAGAGGCACTTTGACTTTGGCCTTAGGTGTCTGCTAAGTTTATTTATGTAGCCAGCTAAATACTTAGCTTAGCTCAAAGCATCCATCCAGGAATAAAACCGTTCACTTGTTGAGCTTGAGTTGTGCCAGTTAGCTGATCTGAGGCTTCAGGGTTGTACCTGTAGTCAGAACTGCATCAAGGAACAGGCATTAAAATACAATTCAAAATCACCCTCAATACAGAAGTACAAGAAACTGGTTATATATTACCCTATCTGCAATGTTGGATTGCACTCCAAAGGCTGGAAGAAGCCTTGAGAGTGAGCATTCGGAGTACCATAAGGCATACTTTGATCGCCAGCTTCCCATGTTTGCCTATACTGGTTTCTTGAATTGATTTCATCCAGCTGCCAACATAGGAGTCATGAACCAAATCATCATTGGAGGAGATTAATGTGAATTGAAGAAAGATACAAGGTTGCCACTTTCATTAAACACTTCTGAATAGAGTTTCCATATTGTAAAATATTAGAAACAAGTGCACAATCACATTATGCAACAGAACAACAACAATAGTATCAATGCATAAGGATTTTATTATTTTTTGTGGAGAAATTCATTTCTGAATTCACTTCTTAGACTAATCCTAAGGATTATTTGCTAGAACATTTTAACTTCCAAATATCCAATTCCAATCTGATTGGTCAAGATGTAGATGGAAGGTTGTACTTCTAAATGGATTTATATGAACAAATATAAGCAAAATTTGTAACACAAAGACAGATGTATGTCTTCTACAAATTTATTTTGCAAGAACCAAGCACGAGGGATGCTATATTTCCCATCTTGCTTGTTGTAGGATGAACTTTATGGATGGTGTTTAATGTTACCTTCATGGTTAAAGCTCTGTTTGCTTCTACCAACATCTGCTCCTGTATGCAAACAATAGCTTGAAGTGTTAGCCAAACATAAAGTTTCTTTGTTATATAGCTATGCTGAAACTATATACCTTATTTTGAAGATCAGCTAACTGGTCCAGCATGAATTGAGTCTGCAAAATAATGTTCCAGATAGTGTCAGATAATTAGTAATCAGCTTTTTCCACAAGGGAACATAAGAATCTTCAATTAGCTTTTCCAACCATATGTATAACATGTCCCAAGTTTACCTTGTATAGAACATAAAAGGTTATATCCTACAGAAAGATGGGGAAAAACTACATTTTGTGGAGTGGCTAGGGGTAATGCTATAGCATAAGTATCATATTAATGATATTTCTGTTATAAATTTCTGAAAAGTTAACACTGATATTTTATTTTATTACCTTTGTGGACCTCACTTGCTTGAGAGAAGAATCTAGTTGCCTCTCAAGCTGTTCAAGTTCTTTGGTATTTAATGGGCCCAAGTCTTCACCAAGAAGGTTTCTGCAGCATGGAACAAGTACATGGTCTTAATGAAAACACTACTGATGCAATGGTAAACCATTTTTGAAAAGTATGACAAATTTAATGATCATAACTAACTGAATTGAAGAAAATTTTCTCAAACCTTAACCCACAAAAAATAAAATAGTAAAGGCCAAGTTATTGGTTTTTTTCAGTACTAAATTTAAAAGGACTTCTACAAAATACTTTCACATGAAATTCACCTTTGTGTCCTCTGAAGAGATTCAAATCTTCCTTTCAGCTTCAAGTACTCACGGTAGCTGCTCTGCTACAAAAGCAAATGACAAATGAAGAATAACAAAGTGGCTTGCATTATTTAATGGAAAAGATAATTACATAATATATATCTTCATGGCAATCAAAGTTCTTGCAATTAACAAGACTTTTAAGAGATGTTATTTCTGTAATGTTACTACCTTCATCCTATAACAATGGTAGTTTAAAGTTTTTTCATACTATTAAGAATAACAATAAACATATTATTTAGTAAAATAATTTTACTAAAATAATCTCTTTCTTGAAAAATGCATTACTTTCATATGTAATAAATGCATATATTCTCTCAATGGATATTTAGAAACAAATTAAGAGAAAAAAGATTAGTGCTTTAATTTTAAAGCCTAAACTGCTGTTATTTTGGAACAAAAAGTATTAAACAACGAGTTTCATACCTCAAGCTCTTTTGCAGGTTTGCTGACTTCCACTGCACCATAGCTGCACTTTTGGTACCTTTCAAGAGTTTTGAGCATGCTGCAGATTGAAGAAAGAAAGGAAGAACTAGTAAAATTGATGATCGTGTATGAATAGCCATACAACACTACTTAATTATAGCAGCATGAGCATATATTATACTATATATTATATTATTCATCTAAATCACACTTACCTTTGACGTTCCAAGATGAATAAAAACAAATAAAATGGTTTCATAAAAATCTACAATTTTCTAACTAGTTTCCTAAACTAATATACATGAAGTAGTTCATAGAGGAGCTAATGAGATGCAATATAATAAGGCTGCACAAAACATACATGCAATGGCCTAGAACAATTAGGCTGGTGTAGAAGCGAGTGGTGATTAATGGTCTATCTACATGACTCTAATGAACTAGTAAAGCACTTGTGCTATATACTACTATCTATTATATCAGGACCTTGATTTCTAGGGCAAATTTTGAAGAAAAATACAAGTTCACACAATAATATCACTGCAAAATTTCCCCTCTCAGTTAAAAAATTGTATATAGAATTGAGTATAATCTGCTGATAAAAAAAAACAAGTTTCTGAATGTTCAGCACTATTTTCCCTGTACTGATTCACTTGATCTTAGTAGCAATACAATGGGAAGTTAGAATATCAAACTAGTGAGAACTTGAAAGAAATAGGCATATACTTTTATGGGCAACTTTATAAAATTAGAAGATAAATATAGAACACATGTATTTTTAAAAGTATAATTTATTCATTTTATGGTCAACATGCTAAAACAAGAGAGAATATACCTCTAAAGCCCTAGACATGAAGAATTATATTTACACCTTGTAGTTACACTTAAACCCAAATTCATGCATGCACCTGCACTTCTTAATGGGTTGTGTCAAAACTTAACAAAAGCATAAATAGCATTACTTATACAATAGCTACTGTTGGATAGTATGATTTAGAGGCAGGTTAAACAAAATTTAAAAAAAAAAAAGTTATTATTGCAATATTGCTGTGAATTAGTCTCTAATTGCCAATCAATAGGGTTATATCCAAAGTTATGGAGACTTTTTGTTTGGTCAATTTTATCTTTATCAACTCATACTATTTAACCTTTAATCCCCTACCTTAAGTTGAGACACAAATCTGAATCCTTCATACTTACTTTAATAGCAGTCAAGCAATATAATCACATTGATGACAAAATAGCCTTTAAAATTAATCTGTTGTGCAGTTGTCCACATAAATTATCTAATACTATGAAAAAACACAGTAGGTGTGAGAATTTATTTCAATAACAGATCATTCTTAATGTCTAAAATTCCCCAAGAGAGGATAGAGAAATCAACAAAAATTAAGAGAAGACAATAACATGGTTTCATTTACTGTCATTAAATGTTCAGCATAACAAACTTTAACTTCAATGAGATAGACTCATAACCTCATATTTGTCCCATCAATTTTCAGTACTAATAAATTCATTAGTGAAGTACTTGACTTTAATAGTAAGGTATAATACAAATCTGTAAAAAGTTTCAACCAAATTAATAAACACTAATTAAAGGTGGTAGAGAAGAAAGTATAATTACTTAACATAAAGTGCAGAAAAGAAAATAGAAATTTTACATGGAAAATACTAAAAAGTCACATTATATATTTATATATATGGTTAGATAAATAGATATAATAATAATGTTCCTCTTTATAAGAAAAATAAATAACTATTAAATGCAGAAATTTCAGGGAAAAGGTTCCGTACACTGATAAACAGTGGTAAGGTGATGAAATAAAACACCCTTTATTGCTTTCCAAATGTCCAACTATTTGTTTTAGAGTGAACATATAGTGTTTATTTCTTTTTGGTGCAGCACACTGGATGCTCACATTCTGTCCTTGTTTCATTGGACTTAAGATGTGTTCAAGTTGTCACAGAACTTCATTTCAGGACAATCAAGTACTGCTGCTAATACATCTTGGTCAACAGCTAACATACATAGATATAACCAAACTTTTAAGGAAAAAAACAAACAAAATCAGCTTATAATATGAAAAAACACAGATCTATTAGCCTTCTTGGCTAGTAAAAAGAGTCCAAGTAGGAAAAGAAATCACATTCAATTAAGAAGAAACCCCTCAAAGCATGAGGGGTAAGAGAAAACATAAAAGGTAATCCATCAACAAAATCCACCAAAAGTTTCCGTACAGGAAAACAAAAGATCACTTATTTTTCAGATCATGAACTGCATCACCAGATCTCACAAGCTTACATTCAAAAGACCAAACGAAAGTTGAAAGATTGATTAATTACTTCAACTCAGCCTCATTGGAAAGAGATGAAAAAATAAAAGTAGGAAAGAGAAACATGAAAGTTCTTCTCAGGCCAGCAGAACTCACAGAATCCGCAAAGAAATAAGATTCAATGATGGAATATTAAAAAACAAGGAAAAATAAATGAAAAATACTAATCTTCTCAAACATAATTAAACCAAAGGGGAGCCAAACAATCTTATATGTATGTATCTGCACATACAAACATAAATATATGAAAGAAAGATGAAACTCGTTAAATTTGAGATAAGTATGAGTTCAAAAACGCAAAAAAAACACATACCTTGAACTGCTACAAAATTCATAAAGCTTGCCACGGGAAGAAAAGATGATAAGGGCAACCTCAGCATCACAGAGAACAGAAAGCTCATAGGCTTTCTTGAGAAGGCCATTTCTCCTCTTCGCAAACGTTACCTGCCTGTTTATCTTGTTCTCTATCCTTTTCAGTTCCACTCTTCCCCTCCCCATATTTTCCCACTAAATTGTTATCAATATTAATACTATTATTGTGTTATTCTATTCCCCACTCTTATTCAAAATTTACCCTTTTCTTATTTATTGGTTTATTTCTTCTTTCATACGTACAGTTTCTATTTTTTCCACCCCTTCCTTCTCTTAGGTACCTGTTGAACCTTCTTTTCTGGGTCAGTACCCAAGTGCAGCCAAATTTGTGAAAAACAAGAGAGTTCTGAAGTTCAAAACTTGGAACCCTAGAGAGAGGAAAAATTAAGAGAGAGAAAGATAACAAAGCAAACAACAACCCAATACTTGTAAGTGTTTATCTCTCTTTACTAAGCATTTTTCATCCTCAAATGTTCTCTTTTTTCTTTTCTCTTTTATCTTCTTCCAATCTCCACCATAAAATGGAGTGCAGCTTAGGGTTGGTCTGAGTTTCCTGTTTCATACAAGTTTCTTTTTATCGTGCTTTACTCGGTTATGGTATTTTTGGCAAAAACAGTTCTCCCAGTCGCGCCCTCTGCACGTGATAAACACGCGCTGTTAGGCTCCGCCATGTTGGGAACTCGCGTGTGCCTCACGGGCGCGTGGCGACAGCTGTCGTAGGTGTGAGTTGTTATTATGAAAAATGAGTAATTTTTCATTGTATTAACTTAAGTAGAGCAGAGCAAGAACGTCGTCAGATACCTTAAAGTGGACCCTCCACGTGTCAATTTGTCAGTGGCTTCCGTTTTATAGCATGCACGGGAATTTAGTGTTCAGATATACGCAGGATGATAATAACAATAATAATATTTAGATAGATGATTATTATATTGTATATTAATATTTATTCACCATCAAAAGTTTTTTTATAATTCTAAAATTTTATAAAAATTATTAAAAATCTGTAGAAAATTCAATTGTGTAAATTTTTATAGAAAATTTAAACAAAGTTCTAATAATGTAATGCATATTTGGTTTCTATTGAATACATCAAAAAGCAGGTTTATGATTTCATGTTTAACTTGTAATTATTTTAAATGGCTTGTTTTTAACATTCATTTCAAATATCAAACTAAACACACAATAATAGGATGAAATTATTCCAATAATAGTTTTTGCAAAGTTGCTTTTTTGTTTTTATTTAATAATACATCAACAGATAATTTATTTTCAATATATATATATATACAAATTTATTGAATTTTAAAATAAATGTCTTAATGAAATCTTTTGACAGATTTACTATAATTAATTTTGAAAATTTATAAGCAAAACCATGTTCAATAAATATTATTCATTTTGTACCAAAAAATATTCTTAATTTTTTGTTAAAAATATAAGAACGCGTTAAAAAATATAAATGAAGTATAAATTATATTTTTTCATATTAGCTATTTCATCTATACTTTTTATCTTAAAATTTAATCAAAATTATTAGAATTTTACATACTCGAGAGTAAGTTTGTCCCTTAACTAGCACTTGACTTCATCAAAATATCAAATATTTGTCTCTCCACTTTGAGATATATGTTATTTTAAGCAAAACAAAAAATATATTTAGACGTGAGTTTAAAAATCGTTTTGACTCCTGAAACAATAATTTCTTTCTTCTAATTTTTTTTGCTTTCGAGTTTGAAATGTGTATGAAAACATTAAAGTATATTCTCAATTTTAATTCAAACATGATGTGAATTATTTTTTTGGGTTAAATCTGATCTTTTTAGTTTTCTTTTATTTATATTATTCAAATGCACTTTAATAAATACATTTAAAAAAAATAATCGCTATTTTATCGATGGTCAACTTTATTAACGATTCATTTATGCTAAAAAGTTAATTAGTTATACGTAAAATTAATTTGATAGAGTTATACAAACAACTTTAATTTTATTAAAATCACAATTCATAAAGTATGCTTAAATATAAATCACTTTCTTTCAAAATCAATTTTAACTAAAATTAATTATCATAGTCTAAAATAGTCTTTAATAAAATTACCTTATTTCTTATTATATGTTGTGTTCTTTTTTTATCTTTTATTTTAGTTGTGAGTTCTTATGTTACTAGTCTTGCACCTAATAGTGTTATCAAAGGTTAATTCATGATTGTATTCCGTTGTTATTGTCACTAGAATAATTTTGTAAAAAAATTTTAGTGTACTTTAGTCTGATCTTTCACATAAAAAAGTAATTATCCTTGTTACTAGATATAGATTGTAGTAGGGTGAAAATACACGTCTATGAAATTTTGGCAAATGAAAGACTTAGTATTAAGTTTGTCCATTAGTGGGTTACCTCTCTTTTATGAGAACTTATTTGGTGTACTAGTTCATAATTTAAAATTTTTGTTCCATTAGGTAATATTATTCATTGTCAAAAGTGCATAAGCAGATTTTAAAGCCATGATAATAAAATATGACATAGAGAAGTTTAATGAAAATAGTTTCTAATTGTGGAAACTTAAGATGAAGAAATTCTGAAAAAATACAATTATGTAAATGTAATTGAAGAAATACATATAGACATCATGAATCAAAGGTGGAAAACAACTAATGACAAAGCTACCACAAATTTGCATGCAGCAATAGGATATGCAGTTTTATCTAGTATTTTGGAGAAGATTATAATGAAGGAGATTTGTGACACTTTTGATAGTCACTTCACTCAAGAATATTTTTGAAGAAAAAACTCTAAACTTTTTAAATAAGTGAGTCCACATCAATGAAAAATCATATCAATAATCTTAATATATTATTTGTCTAACTTTCAATGACATATTTCAATGGTTTTATCCAATATTATGGAGAAGACTCTGTGAATGAGATTGTGACATTCTCATAGTCACTTCACACAAGAATATTCTTGAAGAGAAAACACTAAACTCTTTAAATGAGTGAGTCCCCATCAATGACAAACCATATCAATAATCTAAATATATTATTTGTCTAACTTTCAATAGTATATTTCAACATAGTTGAAAATGAATGTGCAAAGCTTCTACTTTAGAGTTTATCTTATTCGTATGATCTACTCATTATCAATATAACAAAAAATATTGATGGACACCTACAATTAGAGGATGTTGTTAGAGTTATTCTTAAAGAAGAATTTAGGAGAAAAAAGTAAAGTAAAAACCATGAAAAGTTCAAAGCAAGTAAAGACATTGAAGATTATGAGAGATAGATCAATAGAATGTGGCTCTAGTGGGAAGTTAAAATTATAATAGATCAAAGTCTTTAAGTAAAAAGCATATTAAATGCTACTATTGTAGCAGTAGAGGGCATGCAAAGAAAATTTATTGTCATAAGAAGAATGGATGAAAGAACTTTGAAACATCAACCTCACAAGGTTGTGTTGCAAGTACCTTAGAAGATAAAGATATTCTAGTGAGTAGAGTATTAATTAGCTTTATTGGTGGAAAATAATTACATGATACACGGATAGTGGATTCAGGTGCAACTTGGCACATGACTCCATATTGGGATTAGTTTTACACTTATGAACCTATCTCAAATAGATCTGTGTTCATGGGAAATGATAATATCTTAGAGATTGTTGACGTCATGTCAAAATAAAAATGTATAATGGTGATATATGCACAGTTTAAGAGGTAGAACATGTGAAGGACTTGAAGAAAAATCTATTATATATTGGACAATTAGATGACCTTGGGTATAAGATCCATACCAATAGTTGCATCAACAAGACAAGAAGAATGGTGGTAAAGTGACATTGTAGATTAACTCGTTGACAAAGTTGAGGTCTGAAAATTTTTGTGAAAGACATTATCTTACCTACACAAGTCATAAACACTACACCAACATTAACTTTGTGATCATATAGTCATTATTATTATTATTATTATTATTATTATAATTATTATTATTATTATTATTATTATTATCAACAGCAGTATTAATATTATTAAGTATAATACTAATAATATTAAAATACTAATAATAATAATACTATTAATACATATTAATAATACTATTAATATTATAAATAATTGTGGTATTATTGGAAGTAGTGAAGTAGAATATGAGAAGTCTTACTCTTCCATTGTTCTTCTCTTTCAACATCACAATTATCAAGTGATATGAGGGTAAAGTCCCTAATTATGATTTATTAATGGCTAAACACCCTTTAAGAGTCAAAAATATTTTAGGAACAATTAAAGAAAACATATTTTCCTTTTGAGGTGTCTAATTAATGATAAATCATGCTCACTATAATTGACAAAAGTAGTTCCAACAATATGTCAAGTAAAAGAATGGTAGAGGAGCTTAGCTTATCCATAATAGCTCATAGTCAATCATATAAGCTGCAACGATTAAGTGAAGATAGAGACATATTTGCAAATAAACAATATCTTGTGAGTTTTTCTTTAGGAACATAAACAAATAAGGTTATAGCTAAAGTGATTCCCATAAAAGCTAACCACAACTTCTTGGAAGACCATTTCAATATGAAAAGAAGGTTCACACTATGTTTACTCAAGTATAGGGACCAATATACAATAAGGACCAGATACATCGACAAATAAATGGATTTTTCTTTCAAAAAGACTTTTCATAATAAACTTCCTCAAGCCTAAAGGGTTAGTGTTCGAGCAAATATTCAAGACCCATTTGATACCTTCCAGTGCAATACATCTCAGAATGTTAAACCATTCTAAACAAGTGTATGAGTATTCAAATATATTTAACTCTAATCAATACGATATGTCATGACCGTGGACATCTCAAGATATAATGCCTTGAACTAATAAGTCATGGTATAGACCAGCCTATAATATCTAAGTACATAGATTACCTTAAGGGGCATAGTTGGTATTATTAGCACCCTTAATCACATGACTGCATAGGCTTAAACTAATAAACATATTAATCGACGCATAAATGCATGTAGATAAAAGAAGATACAGGTTCACTCTCCAAGTCCAAAATGACCCAATAGTATAAATAAGTAACTGTAACCTCTGACCATGTCACAAGCTTAATAAAGTCCACATTGAAGAAGGAAACAATCTCAATATTTGTAGATAGACTTTATTATGCATTTAATATACCACAAGGATCCTACTAACTGCGTTAATTTTATTTTTTTTGCAAATATACTCTCCCCTTTGCTCAAACTAACAAAGAGTAAGTCAATATTCTAAGACATTCGAAAAAACAAAAAAGTTTTGTGGAGATCTCATGGACATTGTAATAATTATAAATTATTTTACACTTTCCTTTTAGAATTTTTAAACATATATATGATTTCAAAATAGCTATTAGACCATATAATTTTAAAACTTTAATCCAATATACGTTTTAAGAACCCATCGCGAATCAAATGGTTGGGTTTTGTACCAAAATGGTGTAATTTTATTCATTAATTACAATAATGGGTAAAAGCATTTATATTACTTTCTAAGTAAATCAACAAGGGAGACTACTCTAAATAAGATAAGTTATTGACATGATATAAGATTTTAATAAGTACAAAAATTTAACATTGAAGGCAATTATTTGAATTGAAGTCATCATCAACGTTAAATGTCTTATATTATAATTTTATTGAAAAAATTAAAATAGAAATCATGAATAGAAGTTGTCAATGCTAGCATGATGACTTCAATTCAAAAAATCATAATAAAAGTCATCAACTTGATGGTGACTTTAGTTTAAAAGTATAACTTCAACTTTAAACACTACAAGAAAAAAGCTTTAGAGACCAATTTTTAGCTACCAAATGAAATTGTTGCTAATTGTGACTAAAATAGTCACCAAATTAAATTTTGGTTGCTAAATAATTACAAAATATGAATTTAGGGACCAATTAAGTCAAAATAATTGGTATCTAACATTAGCTACCAAGATTTTAGTGACCTATACCATTAGATTCTAAATTGGTATCTAAATAAGTTAGAGACTAACTTAGAATCTAATTGTGTAGGTCACTAAAATCTTGGTAGCTAAAGTTAGATACCAATATCTTGAATTGGTCACTAAATTCAATCATTACTTCTATTTTATAGTTATTTAGTAACCAAAATCTAATTTGGTGACTGTTTTGGTCACAATTAGCAACAATTTCACTTGATAGCTAAAAATTGGTCTCTAAATAACTTTTTTCTTGTAGTGAAATTTTTATATTTATTGAAATTGTATATCATGTTGACAACTTCTCTTATTTAAAACTGTCTTCTTTACCAACGACTTATCTAAAAATATAATAATTTTTTTTATCCGTTACATTAATATACGAATAAACTTGCACCATTTTTGTGAAAAAATCTCCAATAACTTTTATAACTACACAATCATATTTCAAATATAAGGAGCTATTTTTATAAAGATTTAAAATTAATTTAACTTTTTTTCTTAGTTATATTTTCATCTTGCACATATAAAATAGGAAAATATTAATAGGATAATAATATATTATTCAAAAGTAATTAAGTTTTTTTTACAACTATGACATTGGCACAGATTATCTAGTGATCAATGTAGCTAAAGACCTTAATCAATATAGCTAAGGACCTTAAAGGTCTCTCAGTATCTATGCCTGAACAAAATATGGAAAGAAGAGAAAAATAGAAAAAAAATATAAATAAAAAAACAAAAATTATTATACATTTTAGACCTTTTTTTTTTTCATTAGATAGAATAAATTTGAATCAAAACTACAATGATAATTAATTATAAATAAAAACATAATGGATTATATACATGTATAATTGATAATGATTTTAATACAATAAAAATTATTTTTAATATTATAAATTAGTATTAATAATTTATTAATATTAATACTTTTAAATATAATAAGATAAATAATTAAAATAAAATAATTCAAATTTTATTATTGTATTATTTAATTCATTTTATAATATTTATTTATTGAAATTTTATCATAAGTATTTTAATTTTAATTTATATTTTTAAAAACCATTTTTTACATTAAATTATTTTCAAAATTTTATTTTATAAATATATTTATATAAAAATATTTACTGCATTAATTTAAGTATTTACAAACTTTTCATTCATTTTGCTTAGCTTTAATTTTTTTCCCTGTCAATCCAAACTTTCGTATAGAATACTTTAATTAAATTTCATTTTAGATGATTCTTCAAAAGAGAGTCTATACTTCTAAATAGAACTTTTCGAAAAGAATGATTTGATTTATGTAGTCGAGGTTACCCCAATTTAGAACATTTTTATGTTAGACTAAATTAACTTTATAATATGATTACCTCAATTTAGAGCATTTTTATGTTAGACCAATTGAACTTTATAATATGATTCATGTTATTTACTTTCCAAGTCTAATATGGTTGAATTCTAACTCATCTAATATCATTTAATACTAATTAGTTGAGTTAGAAGTAATAAAACATATTAGTTCATCTTATTTTAACTTGTCTCTTTTCTAGTTTTTCAAAAATAAGTTGGAAGAGACTAATTCTTCATAGTCAAGATAGGTTAAGTTAAAATATACTTATGTAATTTTTTTATAAATCATAATTAATTAATGTCTCTAATTAAATAAATTAAAAGATTTGTTATTTTTAAATATAATTATTTAATTATAATCAACAATTAAAATTTAATTTATAAATATTAATAATTTAAATAATGCAACACAAGCATTATGATTCTTTAAATTATATATATATATATATATATATATATATATATATATATATCTTTATTTTATTAATTTAATTTTAAAATTTTAAACATATAATATAAATTTTAACGAAAAAGTGAGTTAGCACACTCTCTCTGAAGCCACACGCCACTGACAGAAATGTTATTTGAACCCACTTTGGTACCTAGGACAAGTCAACCCTGCCTTGACTAATTCTAATTTTATCTGTATTTTTTACAAGAAAAATGCCATGAATATAATGTTTGGAAATGCAAATAAAGGAGAATTTAACTTGTACTATTTATCTTTTGGTAACTGTCTCTGGCAACCAAATTGAGAAGTTAACACATTTGTGAACTGTGTTATGCAATTTTCCAAGTAATTAAAAGGTGATGATGATTTGTATGTAAAATAAATTAAATTTTAGGTTTCAATGTTATTTAACTCCAACAGGAATAAGATAATCCAACTAAATTTGTGTGTACCATAATCACAATGATTTTAGAATATGAGCTTATTATAAACATCATCCTAACTCTCCATTCCTAGGGTAGATTGGATAATTAACGTTGAACTAACTAAAGTTGGGCAAAAATATGTTTGATTTCAGTTTATAGATTTTTTTGTACAATTAACTAACTATAAATTCCTTTATATATAATGATTAATTGTTATAAAAATCAGCAATTTATCATACTAAGTAATTTATAATTGAATATAACAAAACTAAATTATCACATATTCAAAATTCTTTGCAGAGACCACCTGTATCTGTATTTAGTTAGAATTGGATAAGATCATAATAAATGATTAAATTCTCTAAGATATTAATGCATTTTAGTTAAAGTCCTATGATTTTCGCTCCAATTTTGCATTCAACTTATCAAACACGCATTATGCAAATTTGGCTAATACACAATTAGCATTGATTCAAATTAAGTATTACTAATCTCCATGATGATGAAAACATTAATGATTCAGCACAAAATTAAATTCTTAGGGTTATACTCTTCTAAAATTTACTAATTCACAATGAATGAAATTAGTTAAATTATGGGCTATACATATATATACTAGTGACTAGGAATACCAAGATGGATTTAGAGAAAGTAAAGTAACCTTAGAATAATTTTCTTCATATATATATAATGAGTGAATGACACCAAAATCTGATTAGTCTAATTTATTTCCTATAGCTTAGGGTTTTCACATGTAGCCATTTGAGAAATTGTTTTTGAAACCTAAACCTCTTACCCTATGAAGAAATGCCCAATTTGGATGTGATGAGAAGCCAAAAATGAAAGGTGACTTAGGTTAATTTGGTTGCAAAAAGACCTAAAGTCAAATGAGAAGATTAATTGCACACAGCTAGCTATGGGTGAAGGAATCACCCACTTGTATTTTATGGCAAAGGTGGGAAGTCATGTTAGAATTGGTAGGGTCCCAAATTCCAAAAACAGAAAAAGAAGATGGGTATATTTTATCACATTAAAATCCACCTATATCCAACTAACTTTGTTAAATGTGCTGCATATTTTGTGGCCTTAGAAAGAGTCTCAACTATGCTTATCCCTTCTTTTAATTATCTTTCTTCTCTTTTTCTATTAAAGAAATTCTATAGCGCCTGACTTTTGTCAACACTTAGGTTCAGAAAAGGAAAGTGCGAGTTTTTTTATATATAGACTCACGTGTCTATATTTAGGAAATTGGCTCTCGTTGATTTGTAAAAGATAAAAAATAGGTACCGACGGGTTTAGGATTTGGCCTGCATTCCCCTTAGTTCTTCACCTTTTTTTTTAAAAAAATTGTTACTCTTTTTTAACTTTATTTATATATATTAAAAATGTTGTCAAGTAAATATTTTTTAATTAATTAATTAATATCTTTGACTGAATAAATTGAAATATTTATTATTTTTATATTTTAAATTATTCAATTATATTTAATTATAATTAGAATTTAATTGGTAAGTGTTAATTATTTGACTTTCACTATTTTTTATATTTTATTATCAAATAATGCATTACAAAAGTTATAGTCTTTTGAATTTGTTTTTTATTTTAATTAAAAAAATAGGTAGATGTAAAAGTTCAAAAACTACTATAAATTAATGAGTTGCCATCATGAATCCATAGACATGATGTTTAATCTCATTGATATATAATTCAAACAAATATCTTAAAAATAAATCATTTGTAACATAATTAATGAATTAGTTATAATAAACTAAATTAAACAATGTTTCAAAAGATTTAAGTTATTTATAATTAAATCACTAATATGTTCCTTCTTGGTTCTCTTTTATAATCTCTAACACATTTAACATGTATATGTATGATGGAACCTTCACTATATTTGTACTTATGGTCATAACAACCTCTCTAATAATATATTTATAGGATTGTCGATCACTCACTACAAGTTGCTTCTTTGTCTAAGAACTATGTTTCTGACAATGTTGTTGCAAAATAAACAACAATTTCATTAAGTTACAATTACAAATCTATGCATACATAAATAAAAATTAATAAGATATATGTTCTTACCGAAAGATCTAAAATAAGTTTAACAAGATGTTTAAGTTAGACTAAGAATGTTTGAAATACTTGTGTCATAGTAAATACCTCAGTTGTTATGTTCATATATAAAATATATCAAATAATCTTGAGTCATATCATGTTCCTAATATAGTTAGTGTGACCAATTTACAACTAGACATCTATCAAACATTTAAGTAACTTCCCTTACTTGACGACAAGTTATTTCAACTAAACTCCAACAAGTCTTGTTTAACATAAGAAGTACAACCTTACCCACAAAAAACCATAAACATCATATCGAAGATATCATTATGATAAAACTATCAGATATTCTCATCTTTGTCTATCAAACTCCACATTCAATATATCTCCACATTCTATTCTATGTTAGTTTCACTATAGTTGGTTTGGATCTTGAAGAGCATGAATGGTCAACTCTTAATATTAAAAAGAAGGTAAAGAAAGTAGAGAGATAATGATTTATGTAAAATAAAGTTAAAATAATTAAGTTTTTATATTTATAAACTTTTAATATACTCTTAAACATAATTTACTCAGTTCTTACAATGTCAATGACCTAGTATACTCATCTTCATAGTATTGATCGAGTTAAACAAGACAAAATGAAAAGATCAATTTATCTCATTAAATTAATAATGACTAGCAAATCAACATTTTATATTATCCTTAGTAGGTATAAGTATTGACCAACATTATAAAATTTTATAAATAAGAAATTAAATAATTCAAAATTAAATATTTGATATTACTACATTCAATTTTATATTTTTTACTAAATAGCACAGTGGTAAATATTTATTATGTATTAAATCCTATAATGTATATTGTAATAAATAATATTTAAATTGTATAAAATTTCATACACTTGATTTATTTTGTTCGAAATTTTTATTCAATGATTAGATTGATAAAACTTAGTGAAGAAAATTGTGAAATGTCACTAGTGGAAAAAAGTCTTTTTATGATAGGATATCATGGCGGTTAACGCAGATCCGACATAAACAAAAATGCGGTGGCAGTTTTGTCAATGATGAAGACGATATCATGTCGGTTTCTACCCAAAACCGATGTTATATATGTTTGGGAAAGATTTAAAAAAATAGAAATTCTTGAGTTTCAGGAGCACATATAACGTTTGTTCCAAGACTGGAAACCGACAAGATATGTATCTGAAAAAAGAATAAAAAAATTATTTAAATTATTAAATAAAAGAACATATGTAACGTCAGTTCACACATCCATAACCGACGATATATATTCAGCGAAGTTGCACCATTATTTTAAATTGTTTTTCAGCAAAATATTATGTGTTCTTCATTTTTACATATTTTTTAATCTTTCCCATATATACATCACGTCAGTTACATCTTTTCTAACTGACAAGATACGTTAATTTGAGAGCTTTGTCACACAAAAAGGCACAGAAAGAGGGAAAATTTGGGATTTACGGTTAGATATAACGTCCGTTCTAGCTTACGAAACCGTCGTTGGGTTTTGATGATTATATCATGTTAATTCTGGAGGTTTTAACCGACGTGATATCCTTTAATTTTAACACTCTGCCATTGCACCCACTCACTTTCCCCCTTCTCTGTTGCCTCCCTCTCTTCGCGTGCGCGCTGCTCCTCTCCTCCACGTTGCCATTCTCGCCTCCACAGTGCATCCTTGCCTCCAACTCATTTTGCACTCCACATTGCATCCTTTCCTCCAGCTTGATGTTGTCATACTGCATCTTCTCGGTGACCCTTTGCCATCTTCGTTTCTCACTGTTAACGGTATGGTTTTCGTTTGTCTTATATTTTCATTTGCTTTGACTGCTTTTCTTGTTTGATTCACTTAAAGTTTGCGTTCAATGTCTTTGGTAGAGTTCATTTTGCTCCATCTGTGTTCACGGGTCCTCTATGCCTCTTGTCTCTCGTTGTTTTCCTTTGCCCCTCACGTCTCCATTGGTATACAAGAGGTATGTTTTTATTACCTTTGAAATGTTGTATATTTGATTAGAATGTTGGACGTTTATTTTGAATGTTTTTATTAGCTTTGAATGTACTTTGATTGGAATGTTGTATCTCCACTAGTCTATTTTTATTTGTGTTGCACGTTTGGGTACTGAGTCCGAGAATGTTTGATCCTCAACAATTTGTATTTAATTTTGGCATTGTTGTATGATATGAATGCCTTTTGTGTGGTTAGTTATATATGTTGCACATTTTGGTATTGAGTCCAAGGATGTTAGATCCTTGGCAATTTCTTTTTGATTGTTGCATTGTATAGTATATATAAAAAAAAAATTATTCTAGGTAACATGGATCGAAGTTGGATATGTGAACCTTAAATCAGTGATGTGTACGAGAAAGGTGTTGAAGAGTTTTTAGAATTTGCTAAACGGAATGGAGCGACAATAAATAAAAGATATTATTGTTCGTGTGTGAATTGTTTGAATGTGAAAAGACTAGATATTGAGTTTATACGAGAGCATCTTCTATGTGATGGTTTCTTCAAGAATTATACAACGTGGACTTGACATGGTGAAGTTCTGAACTTGCCTAGTGTATCTGAGACTGAATGTCAACATTCTAATACATATTCTAAAGATTGCATGGAAGACATGATTCGTGATGTTAGAGAAGATAGTTTCCACCAAACATATATGTATGATTTGTTGAAAGATGATTCAGTAACATAATTGTATCCCGATTGTTAAAGTTTCCACCAACCGAAGTGGTATCCTTCTTGGTGAAGTGCCCTACAATTTTGTCTTGGTAATATGACATCAGATAATTTTCTTTCCAACCGAAGTGGTACCATACACTACGTCGGGTATTTGTCTTTCCAACCGACGTAATGTTACCATATACTACGTCAATTTTTTTAAGCGACGTAGTGGACCATGTCGCCATTTTCTACGTCGGTTTAAAAATCGATGTTGGAAACCTTCCATGACTAACGTTAAATGTCTTTTTTCCACTGGTGTCTAAAGTTTATGGAAACATATACCTAATGTCAATTTGGATCTTAATCAAGTGTGTTTATTTTTAACAATTAAATTACTAAAGTCTATATTATCTATTACATATTCACAAATGTCACGTCATTATCATAATCAAAATGATTAATTACAAGGCTCGTTAATAATTTTTTTTTCTTCTCTTGTAGCTTTCTTCTCTATTAAGATTATATTATGTTGCTCAAAACTATGAAGGAATATGATTTAGATCCATTCTTATATTAAGTGTCATTTGACTAATTAATTATGTACACATTTGTTAAAAAAATTCTGTATACATTCAAAATAGTATGATAATGTTGAATAGTATAATAGTATGATTTTAAGTTGGAAATTTAAATTAGTGAATAAAATGACATTAAAAAGAATTAATTTCACATTTACCAAATAATTGTTATTATTTTGCTAATTTTTCATTCAATTTAAAAAATATATATAATATTTTTATTACACACACATCATATATAAATATATATATATATATATATATATATATTCTAAACTTATTTTTATGACACGTTAGCTTGTTGTTAAATATTTAATGGATTGGTAAAATGTATAAAACTTAAAAACTATGACAATAAAAAAAAATGAACTAATAAAATTCATAAAATATAATACCTAAACAGTAAAACATTTCTAAACTCGGGACGTTCAGTAAAGGTACCATAAAAAATAGTTTAATTAAAATAAAATAAGACATATACAAAATAAAGATTCGAATAAAAATACGGGTTTTTAAATATAATGAATAAAATTCCAAATAAAATATGAAAAGAAAAACTGAAATGGTGAATAAAAGTTAACAAGGATCAAATTTATAATTTATTGAGAAGAAATCCTAGACTTGTTTGGCACTTATAAAACTGTGAATGTGAATCTCAATTCACTCTTCTTTAAACAGCACACACACATCACTGATTTTGCCTAGCATATATATTTATATTATGGTCCATTTCATACACCAGCACTCTTATGAAAGTAAAGGAGCAAGAGAGTTCTTATAATAACTTTAAAATTGATTTTTCTAAACACTTAATAAGTACACTGATCTAAATAATGTTTTTTGTTATAACATATAATTATCATAAGCATTTAGGAGACTACATTTGCAAAATTATATATCAATAAAATAAATTTTGAAATAAGAAAAGTGTAAGAAAGATTCGTTGAACAGTGGTGTTGGCGTAAGCATGTTATTTATGGTCAAGTATGGGTGAAATTTCCAAAGGGTGCTCAGAATGAACAGATAAAGAAAACTGATACAGTGGGAAATAAAAGAAAGAATAGCGACGTGTCGAGATCTGAATGGCTACACTGTACAGTACCAGGTGACGGAAAGGGGATTGATGGAAAACCCTGCACCATGAAGGACACGTGTCGAGTGGAGAGCGAAGGGTGATAGGAGCATTGGATTTTCCTCGGTGACCTGCTTCGGACGCGTGCCATAGAAACGAATCTCAAAACACTGTGCACTGACTTAACTGGGTAGATTCAACCTCACAGTGTCCAATCATAATTCACTCCTATTTTCTGAATTTGTTTTTAATTGATTAATTAATTAAATAAATAAATAACCAACACTTACCTGTAAATATAGATGGCAAAAAAAAAATAAAAAAAATCCAAAGTATACTTTCATGGGTTTATTTCCTGAAGTAAGACTCAACATTATTTATGGTTGGAATTTGTTGTTAGGGGTGCTGAATTTCCACCTTTAATTGGACTTTATATTTGTGTTCTTTTTTTATCAGAATTTGATTATTAGAAAATCAAATTTTGGGAGATGTTTTATTTATTAATTTATTTTTTGCGGACACTTGTGGTAGTTGTTCCATCCAAAACTACAGTGACTTCTTCAGAATTCGACTTTTGGAGGGGCCAAATGTGGAAGGGAATTTTGAATGATTATTTTAGACAAGGATAGGTGTGGTTCTGCCTTTTTTTTGGAGGAATTTGACTACAATTTTGTGTATTTAAAAAATATAAATTTAAAGTAATATTGTAATTTAGATAGTTAATACTTATTAATTAAGTTATAATTATTAATTATAATTATTTTAATTAAAAATATAAAAATAATAATCGTCTTTATTATTTAATTCAAGATATTATTTAACTAATTACAAATTTATAAAATATTTACATAATTAAATATAATTTTAGTATATATTATTAAAAATAAAATAAAAAATTATAAAAAATTAACAAATTAGTTTGTTAATTTATTCTTTGATAAAGCAAGTTAAAATTTTGAATCCGTTTAATTTAAGAAAGTTAAGCCGTCCGATTCTATTTTTTGGCAACTAATAGCAAAACAAATTAAAATAGGTTAGACTATCGTTTTTTCCACTCCTCCTCTATGTAAACACTTCGTCAAAGATTTTTTTTTTTTCAGTTTTCTTATTTTTTATAATGCTTATATTTTTTCTCCTTTTATATATAATTTTAAACATCATTTATTATTATGGTCACTACCAATCATTTTTTCATAAATAAAATATGCATACATTTGAAATTACATGTTGCAGCAACTCACCCAGTAACATACATAAACCTTCTTAGTCAAGATTAACTAATTAAAGACAACTAGGTTTAGTCAATTTTATTAATAAATATAATCATTTCTGGCTGAACCAATTCAAATGGATATTTTTTACTAATAGAATTCAACATATATTATATAACTATATTTAGAATTATATTATTACCTCTAATTTTTTGTTTAGTAAAAATGAAACGATAAAGATTAAAATTTTAACTACTTATTTATTTATTTATTTTAAAGCTTATTATTTCTCTAAATTCTTTTGCTTCAAATTCTCTTTGTTCTTTTTAAGTTTATGAAACTTTGTAATTTTTTTATCGGATAGCATAATCTAGTTGGTGGTTTCATCTAAATTAATTTTATATGATAATAATTTACTTTTAAAGTAAGTTTCTCATTATTATAAGTATTTTTTTAATTACTTTTTTTGCTTTTATTTGCAAGTATCAAAGGATCTTACATATTTAATCAGTGAAGAATGTTCACGTCAATTTGTCTAATTCATTATCATTGCATTGTTTTATAGGTTTTGAAGGAGAAAAACGACTATTTGGTTAGAAGAATTGAACCACTATAAGAAATATGATGTTTACTTACAAATATTTATGTATGGATTAAAATTCATTTAGACTATCAAAGTATTTATTAGTTGTAATCTTCCAGTATTTACCTCCTCTAATATTAGCAACTGCCTAATATATTTCTCAATAGCCATAAGGTCACTAACAAAATCAACAACAATACAAGTCCTCTTATAATAAACAAATTGTTATACATAATACTTATAATAAACAAATTGTTATACATAATACTTAGATATCTCAATAAAACATATGTTAGGATATTTTTATTGTCGTTGGATTTTTTTTATTATATTTGAATTTCTTTTATTACATTTACATAATATGTAGTTGTTTAGTTAAATGTTGTTTGAATTTTTTTATTGTTATTTGTCTACTTCACTACTGTTTTATTTTATTTCACTCATGTTTACATATAAGGATCTATTAGGAATTTAATCTCAAATCTTAAAAGATGTATTTAGTTACGATATACTATAATTATCTATGGATATGATTTGTATATAATTAATTATGGATATAGTCTTATGTAATACCTATAGATATGGTCTATATATAATTACTTAGAGATCTAATCCATACATAATTATCTAGGAATCCAGTTTGTATGTAATTATCTACTAATCTTACGCAACTATTATACATACGTAACTACTATAGATATTATTCATACCTAATTACTTATAGATCTGATAATACAAAATTACCTACTAATTTTAATATTCATAGGTAATTATTACCTACGAGAGATTTATCTATGATTTTTTTTCATAAATAATTTCAATTTACATACAAATCTTGTATATAACTATTTTTTTTAATAAACTTCTATACAAAAAAATGTTTGAAAGTGTCTATAGTGATGTGTGATGTAAGTATTAGATTAGGATATTTGATAAGATAAACAAATTTATCATGTGATGAAAGTTACTGGAATTTCTAATATCATATTAACTATGAAAAGTTATTAATATTCAATCAGATGCATAAGATATTGTCTAGTTATAAGAGGTTGTTAGATGATAATTTATATTAGAACGAGCAAAATGTCAAAGAAAACATGACCTGTTAGTATTTGATTTTAAGCTTAATAGTGACATTAAAAATATTATTTATATATATATTTTTTGAAGACATGTATAACCTTTAATTTTTTTTTGTAAAAATTATGATATAGTGATTATGATTATATAATAAAATAAATAATTAACTCATTCTTTAGTTTATGAAAATTATGCTCATGCTATAATTGTATTTTGACATAGAAGCATGTGATTTTACATGTACTAGAAATGGAGGAGGCTTATATTTTTTTCTTAAATGTTTACATGGTTTTGTATCATTTTGTTTGATTATATATATTTAGATTATGTGATATACACATAAATTGCATATGTATAAAAAAATTATATATAATTTGTTTGTTTTAATAACTTAAAATTATAATGTTTGAAAATGTTACAATGCGCATAACATAATTCTACTTTATAAATTAATGGACTTTCTTTAAAAGTATTTTTTATTTGTAATTCTCCAAAAAGTCTCATACTAAGATGAAGAATAATTTATAAACTTATTTTTTCATAATCCATAACAAAATATTTGAAGATAAAATTGTAACCGAGTTACCAAACTTCAAATTGTTTTTATTTATTTAGATTTATCAAAATCTATAAAAATAACAAGAAAATCATTAGAAGCCATAAGCACTAAAACTAATAATTTTCAAACAATTTTAACCCTCAATACACAAAAAAGTTTGAAATGCTTGACTAAAAAAAAAAAAAAGTTGTTGGCATTCCTCTTTAATAAATACAAATTGTGATATAAATTCTTTTACATTATCCATCAACAAAATATTATAAAAGTCAATATCTTGTATAACAATATGCTATTTACATACTAATTAAACAATATATCCTCAATTCATATATCATTGTTTTCATATGTACTCTTTTGTATCACTCATTTCAAACTGTTTTTTTTTATTTTTTTTCTTCTTTCATCTTTCTTATGTTACTCTTTCTTCTTGGTTTTATCTGACTGTAAGTTTGAACCAACTCTATTATCTTGTTCTTATGAGATGCTTAAATATCCCCTAAAACATGGAAGTTTATGTGTTTGCTAAGATACCACTTCCACTACTAGGGAATCACTAGGGACTATACTTCCCTATGCTACATACAGTATTGGAATAGCATCTGCTCCCATTATGACCTAACAAACCACCACAAAGGTCACTTCCCTTAGGTCCACATCCCATGCCAATTTTTCAAAATAAAATTTAGCCAAATCCAATCAATCATACACCTTCAATCTTCAAAACAAATAATTACACCACGTGGGGGCTCTTGCCATTGCTTTTTAGCTGTTTCAGGACCCTCTATGGAGTGTGGTTTCAATGTGTGTGTGACATGGGACAAATAGAAGGAGAAAACAATGTGCATATTTTGATCATTTAGCTTCCACCAATTTCTACCATATTCTTACCCTCCAAATTATACATATACATATTGTACATACATTGGGATGAAATTATACTAGTATACAAATTTGTTAAAATTTACAGGAAAATAATTTGATTGTTAAATTATGATTTTATATAATATAATTATTTTTGTCGAATTTTATTAAAATTAAACATTGACAAATAGTGATAAAATTATTCATATTTTAATATATCTTAAAAAGTATGTCCATATCAATTTAAAAATTTATGTAAAACGATATATTAAATATTTATAGATTAATATAAAACTATATATATATATATAT
>Ga0099824_1002158_pt1 | contig 28665 bp, 15 predicted proteins | sample SiratrowhiteBW_FD_76837 | JGI IMG/M metagenome (GOLD analysis project Ga0099824, IMG submission 76837) | Root nodule microbial communities of legume samples collected from California, USA - Siratro white BW | ecosystem: Host-associated > Plants > Roots > Nodule | place: USA: California... | reverse complement strand
CGCAACTCTACACATAGAAGGAATTTTGTTATACTTTTTTTTTTTTTTTTTTTTATACTATTTTTTTTTTATTTTTTTTTTTTTTTTTTTTTTTTTTTTTTTTTTTTTTTTTTTTTATTTTTTAATGGATTTTTTTTTTTTTTTTTTTTTTTTTTTTTTTTTACATCTTTTGTTTGATATATTTTCCTAGCATGTAAATGCCACCTTTGATCTCAACTCAACCATGTATAGCTGTTTCCCACAACAATGATTTGCTGGCTTAGAATAAATACACCGAAGGATAACTAGAATTGAGTTCAAAATGATTTCCGGATACCAAGGGTCTAAGATCCCAAAAAACTGTGTAAAAACGACATTGGGTTGTTGAAATTATTAGACGAACCCATGGTTTTAATTACATTCCCTCTTTCACATTATGTCTCAAGTCTAAGTTATGCACAAGAAAAAGTAAAGTGAGACTATCTCAATGGTGAACAAGACGGGATGTATCTACCACTGACTGACTTTTAGTGGGTTCAGTTTCGGATCACAGTCAATGATTGCACCCTTATTTGTCCACTTTGGAGTTAGTTCACTTGGAAGAGCCTTGTCTATTGGCTCAAGCACAACTTACGATATGCCTTGTAAATGATTATGCTTTAGACAGCTTAGAAGTAATCTTTTGACATTTGCATTTAGCGAGCCTATTGTTCATCCCTGAGGAACAAGTAAAAGCATTCTCTTCCCAGTGAAGTGATTAGTATCGCATCATCTCAGCAATTTTATCAAAATGTAACCTTATTATGAACTTTGGCAGACATCAACTCTTCATGAATCAAGGTACAGGGATTAGCAATTGCCGAAGTACGTCTAATCGGTTTGGGAAGGTTTACAGAAGGCGTCGAGGCCTTTTCCTGGATTTTAGCTGATAAAGTGTGGTCAAGTCTAAAATGGAACACATAAAATTAATGGCCATTCTTGTCTCAGATGTTGATTTCAGAGCGCTCCTTGTGCAAGTTAACACTCTAGTTAAGAAGAATAAAATGGCTTCAAAGTATACCTTCAGAGCAGGAATTATTTCCCTTTTAGGGTGCAGGGGACTGGTTTTAATGTAGTATGTAAGTTGACCAAGGTAACAGCATAATGATTCTGACAATTTTGTCGGTATAAAATGTTTGTATTCTCTCCTCTTCTTTTCTGGCAGACAATTGAAAAGGCCAGAAATATTTTTAGATGCTTTACACCTAAGTTCATTGAAGAGTCTTCTACATGAGCTTTGTGCTGGAATTTCCAGCATGAAGTTGCAAATACCCAACATAACGCAAAGTTAACATTGCCCTAGTTTATTCACTTATTAACTTGTTAACAAAGGAATAGAGCTCTTAAATGTCTTTATTAATAGATCAAATTCATTTAAATATTTAAATGATGCATTTTAATTTGGTGATGTTCATCTTATTCTAAGTTTTCATTATATTTTTTTCTCTTGAATTTTTCATCACTTCATTCTAAGTTTTCATCTGTATAATCAGTTTTTTTTTTTTTTTCATATTCCTCTTAGTATAAAATATACTACAATAATTTTTTTAAAATTATGAATAACTTAATTTTTTAATTATTTTTTCATTAATTTATATTTTAAGTAAAATTCCATTATATGGAGATCTTCATATAAGTTTCACAAAGTGAAAAAAATGTCAAATTTAATAAAATCTAAACTACAAATAAAGGTATTATATTAATCATTATTTTGTGATGAGATATTTTATTATTTCAATCAGATTTTTTATTGCCTAAAGCTTATATAAAAATCAACATAATAGAACTTTACTTTAAAAAGAAATAAGCTATTTTTAAAGAATTATTGTGGCATTTTATTTGAACAGGAATATGAAAAAAGAAAGTTAGTTATGGAGCAAATGGAGTGAAGAAGAATATTATATATATATATATATGAAAAATGAAAATTGGGTGGATATCGCCAAATTAAAATGGAACATCAATTGAATATTTATTATTATTATTAAGATTTGTTTGGATATTTTTTAAGTATTTATAGAAAACAAAACAAAATGAGCCTTTGTATAAACTATTACTAACTTGTACAAAAGTTAAAAAAATATTAAATAAAAGAATTTTTATTATTTTTTTTCAGATTCTAAAAGGGATTATACAAAATTAGCTATAGTTTGAGAATTTTTAGAATATGAGTTCTATAATAAAATTTTTAGAAGAGGATTTTCAAACTATAATTTTAAGATCAAAGTTTTCAAAAAATACATTTCAATATAAGTTTTTTAGAAAAGAATTTTTTAAAAAAAAAATTCTAAAATATATGATATATTTCAAAACGAATTTTTTGAAACAAATTTTTCAAAATAAGTTTTCCATAACATATTAAATGTGTTTTGGAACAAACTTTTCTAAACATTTATTAAACAAGTTTTCTATAAAGTAAATGACAGTTTTTAAAACAAGTTTCCGTAACAACTCATTTTCTTCTTCCTCCTCTCTAAGAATGTAAGGCATGATAAAGAACGGAGGTATAGGCAGTGGTAGAAGTGACAACAATGGCCACAACAATGTGGTGCACAAGAAAGCATATTTTGGTCATTTTCTCTTAGTATGGGAGTTCAGTTAGTAATTATTGGAGTGCAGGAAGCAAGAGTCTTACCATCCCACAAAATGGCGGAAACTAGACATCTTCACACACCAATATTTCTTTAATAAACTATTTCTTATGTAATTAAATAAAAGCATAAAGATTTATAGAACACTTTTTCACCTTATTATTTGTTTGATAATTGTAGAAACATTAAGGTTAGATTGTTTTTTCCTCAATACATTTCAACCTTCTATGAAATATTATTTGTGACATTTTACTGACAGGTGGTGATAAAAGATTTTCATAACTAATAAAGGTTGTCTTAGATTGTAACTTAATCTCACCAAAATAGATGTTATAAATGTTTTAACAGGGACTTAAACTCTCAATTTTTATTTTCTTCACATTTTCAGGAAGAGTAATACATGTAGTAATAATTTAGCTAACAGGAACATTAATATTATAGTTGATTTTTGTTTGGTATAATCAATTACCTGTATTTAGAAACTGGTTTGACATGTCTGAATCTAGGTTTTTAAATTTCGGACACGAGTTTAGTTTTAATTGATACTTGTTTGTATTTTTTTATTATTTTAATGTTAATTTTTCTGTACGTAAATGATTGTTAAGATATAAGGTGGAAGTTGACATTTTAGTGTTTTATAATGACATCTTACATGAAGAAATTTCTCACACGAAGAAATTTTAAGATAAAAACTAGTAAAAGATGTAATGTGTGCTTTATGAGAAATCTTTTTTATATTGTTATATATTGTCTTAACTCATGTATGATTGCTGAGTAAAAAAAATAGAGAGAATGAAAGAAAAAAAATGTTAAAAAATTGTTTGAATAAAGAAAAATAGAGTGAACAAGAAAAGAAATATTAATATTATGAATTTGGTTCAAAATAAAAAATACAGTTTTAGTAAATTATATGTTTACTTTTTGAATTTATTTTTAATTTCATATTTAGTCAGTTTAAAACAACACTAAATTAATGGAAGTTTGAATTGATTGATTTTGGTTAAAAATGTTAACATAAACTTCATCACAATTCTGTACAACGAACCTCCATATTTTTTGCAGTCATTTTCTACCCAACCAAACAATGGGATAGAGTAGCATAAATTTATTTAAGTTTTTTTAATGATAAAATTTAGCTGTCGAAGAATAATCTTTTAAAAAGATAAACAAATCATAACTTGGTACTAATCTTTTAACCTAACTTACGAGCACGTCGAGTGATCTTTAATTAGGATGTTAAATCTATCTATTTGTTTATTTATCATTTAATGTACTAAAAGAATAAATTGATTCCATTTATCTATTAAAAAAATAAATTCAAATCCATGAAATTAATTTTTATAAATAAGTGTTAATCTGTTTATTTTTTTAATGTAAAAAATTATGTCATTAATACTTAATAAACAAAAACTATTTGAATCTATTTTTTATTATTTATTAAATTTTAATATTCAGAAAAATATAATTATTAAATATTCCAGAAACATATGACAAACTTTAAATATATCACACACTGGAAATTTTTTTGTTTCAATAACTACATTGAAGTTATGTATTGCGTGTGATAACTTGTGTTCAACAATATATGTGCTCCTGAGTTAATTTCGTGTGATCAATTTCGAAAATAACTTGCATTGAGATTTTGTGTTATTGATGTTAAAAAAAGCGTTTTTTAAAATAATATTTAAAAAAGTAATGTCAGTTAAAAAGTAACGTCAGTTAAATCCTAGAATATCTTTTGAAAAGTATAAACACACGCGACAACCTGACACCGAAATATTTTCATGTCCCATAATAACATATTTTAAATAAAATATTAAAAAGTTTATAGTTAGAGTTTAATCTTTTGACCCATCTCAAAATGTGTAAAATTACACATTGAATGGTTCCATTTAAAAGCATTTTGCTAGTACATTTATGAATACATAAGTCAATGGGCATTTTGGTTGAAAAAATTAAAATAAGTTTTTGTGGTATTTAAAATCAATTCAGAACAATATAACTTTTTAGAAATAAATAATATTGTCTAAGATGAAGAGAGATTGAGAACAAATGAGTGAAAATGTATAAAAGAAAAGAAACAACTCTCACCCTAAACAAGAACACTTTACTTGAAATACTCTAACTAGAAAAGCAAAGTACAAAATGAAAATAGTTTTGACTAGGATATATACCAAAATTAGAGGGCCCATGAGTAAAGTGAAGGAAACAGTATGAGCCCAAAAGGGACAATCTGACACTGAAAATATTTGGAGCAGAGTTTTACTGTTTCTTCTTCTTTAGAAAGTGGCCCAACTCAGGAATGTACCCTTTCACACTCCATTGCTTGCAAATCATCACAACCATCATTCTCTTTCCACCAAATTATTTCCCAACATAGCAATCAATGATAAATTGGTTTCTCTTTTGGTCATAGCTGTCACTTATATACACAAGTGCTTGGCTTGTTATTCAGAAATATCCAATACCATGCTTTCCTCACTCACTACCAAAAAGGTAAACTCCCTTTACATTACCATTTGGCACACTTTTTATTCGTCTCAAAGTGAAATTAGATAAAGTGAAAAGGAACTCCCAAATTATGGTTTTCCACTTGCGTTTTTGGAGCATATTATAACCAACGGGAAAAGAATTTTCTTCATTTGTTCAATTCCTCACGCATTCACATTTTCTAATTTCAAAGATACACCCACTGCCCTCACTTCTTATCTTTGGACCATACCATAAATTTACCATCCACACCAAATTATAACAATTTTTTTTCTTTTTTTGTCAGTTCTGAAAATTTATTTTTTAATTTTTGGTTTTCAATAATTGATATTAATAAGAGAATGTAGTTACAAAAGACACTCACTCAGATACTAAAGTTAATTTTATATATTAATTATTAGAGACTAAAAGATAGAATAAGATCTATCTTTTTTTTATTGATTTTCTTCTATAATGATAATTAATCTGATAGATAATAATTTATGTTTTTTTTTCAAAAAAACAGTGTAAAACAAATGAAAATGTTGTTGTTTGTCAAAAAGATAATGTAAAATTTAAAATAAATAATGATAAAGAATTAGTTGACAAAAATTTAATCACATGTTATTATTTTGAACATCTGATTTTGACTACCAATTTTATTCTGACGAAGACTCTCTTAAACTAATGTACATCATAAAAAAACAAAGTCATTTGTTTATGAAAATGGTCAATTTTAGTTGTTTTTGATGCATTGTAGTGAATTTTTGGTACAATGTGCATCCTAATTAAGATTCCAACACACAATATATCAATCAACTAGTTACGGAAGCAGGTCGTCTTTTCCTTTTTTTTTATTAACTCTATAAAGTTTGTTATGAGATTTAACAGAATTAAAATGGGGTAATAAATTGAATAAAAGCTGAGTTACTATTTTTTGTTGTCTTGATTTTCGTTTTGGGAAGTGACAAAGAAAGGTTGGAGAGAGATAGAGAGATGGGATGTGGCAATATCCATTGATCCATCAAACGTTTGCGCTGTCTTGGCGGGACAGTCTGGCTTCCTTATCTTTTCACCTCTTTTTTCACACTTATTACCATTTTGCCCCCTTCTTTTTCTTTTTTACCTTTCTACCCTTCACGAACAACTCCCATATTTATCCCCTTGTTTCACATTACCTTTTCTAGAAAAATTAATAATAAATAATTATCATTAGTCTACTTCAAAATTGTTAGGGGTTAAATCATTAAAAGATGGGTTATGCTTTTTTTTAATAAATCTTATCTTTATTTTTAAACATTGTGATAGTCGTGGTTTTGATATCCTAACAAATTAGTTAGAGTGGCATGTTCATTTAATAAATATGATTTTAAATCAAATCTTTATTTTTCAAGTTATTTAAAGGTCACATTAATAAAAATTTGTTAATTACTCCATCTGTATTGTCGAATTTAATAGAAAGTAATTTAGTTTATTTATTTATTTGTGGTTGGATGAATTTTTTTTTTAAATGAGAGCTCAATAAAGACGAAGAATCCAACAAAATAAAGTGATGAAATGTACTACATGTGTTTTGAGTGTTATTGAGAAACAACAATGTTATCTGGTTGGTGAATAAATAGAAAAATAATATTTTTTTTAGTTAAACACATGTAGATGTTCCCACTACTAAATAAAAAGTTTAAAACATGACAATTTTAGACGTCTATAAAATAAAAAATGTATTCACATATAAAAAAACTTATCATAAATATTTTGATTTAGATTTATGACAACCCTTTTTTACAATATTATGTAAATTTGATCCAGTTTATCCCATTTTATTTAATTTTCGACGTAATAGACGTGACAAACTACTCATAACAAGTTTATAATTGGATTATTTATAAAAGTAAAGTAATTTAAACACACTTGTATTTATACTTGGTGTCAACTTCCTCAACACCTGAATGATGATGAAGTAAGCAAATTCACCATGGCAATTGATTGGAGTTTGATATATCATTAGTGGGTGACTTTAATATAATCAGAATTCAAATTTTATTTAATATCAATGGCTTTTCGTGGAGACTAAAAGAGTTAGTAGGTTTGAAGATCATGGTGGCCACCTATATATAGAAATCTACAGCGTCCGTGTGTGATGTGGTGTCAGACTGTTCCTTCCATCACTCTTCTTATGGCTTTAGTTGGATTTAGCTTCATGTGCTTTTCATCTATCATTGAAACTGGAAATTCGATAACTTCACATGATTTTATGTTGGAAAATGGAAACTTCATGTGATCATCTAAAGGGAAACGTGCCACACACTATCACTTCTTCTGTTTAATAATACAATTCTGAAGACGAGCCTCAATTTATCCTCATGGTAAATAATGCTATTATTAGTTCATTTATCAATAATTAATATTGTTTATTTTATCCTTTTAAAATGATAATTTGTTATGAAACAGATACAAATTTACGCAACAAACGCGGAGAACACGAAATTGGGACATTTATCGGAGCCTATCACCCGGTCACAAACATCACAAGTCAAACTACATGCACACACACAAACGACAAGTCAACAAAAAACATTCAAGTTGCATGTGCTCTCACCCTAATCAATCGCTACCGGTCTCATACCAGTACTGCTATGTTCCTGTTTATCAATAAAATATTTTCAAATTAAATTCGTTTACTTCCAATAATTCCACCAACTTACTTTATAAAATTTCAAAATACCGAAAAAAAAAACATTACTCACCATTCTCAATAATATTTATTTTCCAATATTATTTTAATGTCGTGTAAAATAATTTTTTCTCTCAATAACCTCAACCTATTACTTTTTTTGTTTATGTATTTGATTTTTTTTAAAGTATGTATTTTTCTGAATTTATATAATTTTTTATTTTTAGGATAAAATAAAAGTGGAGAAATGAAGTGCATGGAAGACAGAAAGGCAAGGAGACAGGACTCCACTAGTAGTAGGAGTACCAGCTGTACGTAGTGGCAAAAAGGTAAAAAGGGCGAGAACCATGTCGTTCGTGGAAGGTTATAATAATTAAAATTGTATTTTTTTTTTATTATTATTATTATGGTAGTTTATAGTTTATTTTATGCAAGAAATTGAAGATCGAAGTGGAAGTTTGGCATCTGAGTTCCCGTATTGGGGTGTGAGGAACGCAAAATTAGTTTGGCGAATCGAAATCTGAGAGAGAGAGAGAGAAAAGACATTGATTGATTGGTAATGGCGGAAGGGAAGGAAGAGAGTAAATCTAGCGAAGAGAGCGTGAAGCTGTTCGTAGGGCAAGTGCCGAAGCACATGACCGAACCCGAACTCCTTGCAATGTTCAAGGAGTTCGCGCTCGTCGACGAGGTCAACATAATCAAGGACAAAGCAACTCGTGTTTCCCGAGGTACCTTTCCAACCTTGTATTCTCCGACATTATTGTTCTCTCTCTCTCTCTTCCTCGCCACTTGTCTCGCCTCCTTCCAACCCTAATTCTGGGTTTCCATCGCAGGTTGCTGTTTCGTCATTTGTCCCTCCAGGGAGGAGGCGGATAAGGCCGTCAATGCGTGTCACAATAAGAAGACGCTACCCGGGGTTGGTACTTGCTGCTAACTGCTTTTCTCTCTTTTTTTCTTTTTTTCTTTTTTAATTAATTTAAGATTAAGAAATTTTATCTGTTCTTTCCTATGGTGGTGTTGAATGTGATGGATGGGTGGATTCGTTTTTGTGATGTGAATGAGTGCTGCTGCTATAGTAGTTATTGACGCTGACGAGTCTTTGTTAGGAATGAGTCTGTCTTAATTGGGCAAAAACATGTGTTTAATTTTAGCATTTTTTTGCGGAGGTACATACTATATTTGGGTAACCTAATCGACTTTCCCTTCACAGCTTATAAGTGATTTGCATTCGGCTGTTTTTCTCCTGCTCTATTCTATTTTTATGTTTCGATTTTCATGGATATCAATTTTGGGTGCTAGAATTTATTTATTTTTTAGGTCCGACATTTTTGAGTTTATAAAGTGTCACTTTATATTAGGCATCATAAGCCGGAGATAAGTTGTCCGGGCACATACAATATACTATTTTACTTTTTTTTCTGTTGTATTCTTAATGTTTCTGTCGGCATTAATATCATTGTGGTCTTAGGTGTTTACCCTTGCTAATATCTAGGAATATAACGGAAATGAGAATAAAGGAATGAATATATAATGAAATTTTATGAAGTATTTTTCACTATCATGATGTATCCATATGTTATTCTTTTTAGTGTACATCTGACTAGTTGCATTTTATTTTAATCAAATAGATGCGTTTCATGTAATGTGAGTTGATGCTTCACGCAATTTTTCATTAATTTTCAAAAAAAGTTAGACTATTGGAATTCTTTTCATCCTTTAAGGTTGAGAATTGAAGGATACTCGTGGTTAATAAACTATCTTTCTTGCTCTTCTCTGTATAATTTACCCGCCAAAAGGGTACATATTTTGTATCTTCCAATTCTTCTTCAATGGCATCTGCCAAAAGACACTTGAATACTCAAGTCAACTAATATTGTCCTTGTAATAAGGATAATAAATGTTAAGATGAACAATGTATTTTATCTCAATGTTTTAACTCCTTATATATAGATTTAGATGGGCCACAATGCTATGGGTTTTATCCATGTTTACTACAATTACCCTTTTAAACACTTTATTAGTTTACCTTGATTGTCTTCCTTAATCTGCCATGCTTCTAAATGTCGGAACATGGCTAGGCTGAGAACCTCTTGGCGATTGAATGGTTGGGAGAGACGTTGGTTCAGAAGGCCATGATCCCCTCAGGCGTACCCAGTATAATGAGACATATTGAGATTGAATGGAGAGAACCATTTAAATTGGATCATAGAAGTTAGAAACCTGCCCAGAAAAAGTAGACGGTAGAAGATTATGCAAGTAGAAAGCGAATATATAATACTTGAAGAAATAAAAGATTCTAAATTAAAGCGGAAATACTGTACTAAGTTGTTTGACAGAACTGTGGTTTGGAGGATGTTGAGAAAATAAAGAATACAAGATTATTTAACGAGATTCGACATTTTGTCTACGTCCTCGGAAGCGTTTGAGGGGCTGCGTTTTTGTTAATAGGGAATCAAAATTAGGGTTACAATTACACATATGGTTGATATTAGTAACCCTAAACACGGGTACAATTACCAAAACACCCCCTACCGTACATCTGGGCGAAGCCCCTGCAGTCCCGACACAGCCCACAAAGCCTATAACTTGCCGCGATGGACAATGTCTACGCTCCGTCTCTGCTCCAACATTTGCCCTTCCATTCAGTATTATGAGCTATACCTAACAGAGAACAAGTACATTAGTTATGAATTTAGATTTTTATAGTCAGTCCAATAAAAGTTCGTTTCGATTGTAGCCTTTTTCTTTCTGCAATGCTTCTATTATTTTGGGGATTCTCTGACCTAGCGATTATTTACTGGCAGATGTGCTTTTAATATTAAAATCCAGGCTTTCTGTTTGCTTGATAAATTGTCTTTGTTGGTTGTGATTTAAATATACATTATGAAAAAGACTAGATACAATTGAAAATTTTGATTATCCTAACTCCAAAGCCATAGCAATATTGTCATGGAAAGTTATTCCTTTAGTAACCATATGATATGATATTTCCCATTATGATTTGGAACATCCTGTTTTTGTGTGTTCCATTCAGGCATCCAGTCCATTACAAGTGAAGTATGCAGATGGCGAGTTGGAAAGATTAGGTATTAAATACTCTTTATTAATTAAAAATTTTTGTTCAGCTGATCAATTTCTGAGAATCATTTATGTGCCATAATTCGTTTCTTATCTTGAGGTCAACCCTTGATGAGTAATTTTCTGCTGTCGTTGAATCTAGAACACAAACTCTTCATTGGCATGCTTCCAAAGAATGTTTCTGAAGTCGAAATATCTGCACTTTTCTCCAACTATGGAACTATAAAGGATTTACAGGTTTTAAGAGGTTCTCAGCAAACAAGTAAAGGTACCGATTTCATACCTTAATGTATCCTTCCATTTAGGGATTTGATGTCTCTTAACTGCAAATTGTTATTTATAGTTGTATTTTGTGGTAGGTTGTGCATTTTTGAAGTATGAAACCAAAGATCAGGCTCTTGCTGCTTTGGAGGCAATCAATGGAAAGCATAAAATGGAGGTTGGTGTTTATTAAAACCATCATCAGAATTTTTAACACCTTTTGTTCTGGTAGTAGTGAAGTTGTTCGAGCAATTTAATGAATGTGCTTCGAAAATCTCATCTATTGCATATTGTATTGAGGGAAGGAGAGTATTAAAGTTTGATGTAAAGGATGGAAGTATATTGTTATCTGACTGATAACGTTTAGCTATTTAGTGGTACTGCGTTAATTTTGCTGTTGGAATCTGAGTAGATATGGCTTTAAAGCTGAAATACCAACTGGATGGCATGATAAATCATAGAAACATACGGACTATTTTAGATTAAATTACATTGTTTTGGTTCATTTCTGTGGTAGAATGGAAAAGTGCATGCCTTTAAACTCAATTACAGTTTAGTTGTAAATGGTGTTTGCAGTATTTTGGACCTTCAAGCGGCATTCGGCCACAAAATTCTGTTGGTGAGGGACGTGAACATTTAATCATGTGTCTCAGATTTCATTATAGATGCACAAATACTTGTTTCAATATTTTTTATTGTTGTCTCGATTTGGAAATCTAAGACTGCCTTTGTTCCCTCCATTGGTTTGCATAAGATAATGTTTCAGGCTAAAGCTTGACTCATTATTTATATGACAGGCTCAAACTGGATCCAAGCTTAGAAAGGGGAACTCCAGCTATGGCTTGTTCAGCTCATAATGTGATTGCAATAAAATGTGCCCAAGCTGAATAAATCTCAAGATAGGGGATTGTTAAACATGCACAGTTCTTATTCATGATTTCAGTCAACTTATATTATGCCAATGTGTATGAAACATAATATATATATATATATATATATTGCATGCTGGAGTTAAATGAGCATCTCATTTGTTTACAACCAATTGGATTATGATTTACTGAAAAATCACATTTCTTCTTAGCAGCTAATCTTCAAGTGAGATTACCCGTCAAATACTAAGCTTCATCTACATACTATATTTTGTATTTTGTTTGCATAGTGCCAAAGTCATACGCTTCTGTTTGCTTGAAATGTACACTACTCATACATGTCAAACATTATTGATATTGCTAACTCGACAAGTATGTCTGTCTATTCAGATAACTGAAATTTGAATGTTTGACGTTGCTTTTGTCTTCCACAGGGTTCAAGTGTTCCCTTAGTTGTTAAATGGGCTGACACTGAAAAGGAAAGGCAAGCTCGAAGAGCTCAGAAAGCACAGTCCCAAGCTTCTAATGCACCACACACTGATTCCCAGCACCCGTCATTGTTTGGAGCCTTGCCTATGAGTTATGTTCCTCCGTATAATGGATATGGTTATCAGGTTAGTTCTAACGACACTATTTTATAGCATAGTTCTTTGATTCTTGTAATTTATTATGTCTTCCAATCATAAACCATCACAATCTGTCTTATTGTTAGTTTCCATGCCTAACTTCTAGATGAGATATGTGTGATGATAATAATCCTTTCCTCTTGATAGGCTCCTGGAGGTTATGGGATCATGCCCTACCGCATGCCACCAATGCAGAATCAACATGGTTTCCATAATATGTTGCCCCATATGAATCAAGGAAATGCATTACGGCCTGATCTTGGCCCTAACATGAACCCCAGAAATTATCATGTGGCTCCTGCAAGTTACGTTGGTTCTTATCCTGCTGTAACAGGTCTACAACATCCCATGGCATATCCTCAAGGAATGATTAGTCCAAGGCCCATGAATGCTTCTCCTGGTTCTGTTTCACCTGCTAGTGGAAATAACAACTCTGCTGCATCTTCAGGTGGCAGCAAAAATTCTGGGGGTCAGGTTGAAGGTTGTTATCTATATCTTATATGTGCTTAAATGATTGTGTTCCTTACCAACAGAAAAGGATACTTTGATAACTATATTTCTACTTATTATTCTGTTTCTGACTTAGGACCACCTGGTGCCAACCTATTTATTTATCACATACCTCAAGAATTTGGAGATCAAGAGCTTGCTAATGCTTTTCAACCATTCGGTACAGTCTTGAGTGCAAAAGTTTTTGTGGATAAAGCAACTGGTGTTAGCAAATGTTTTGGTAAGCGTATGCTCCATTTATTAGATAAATTTGATGGGTTTTGTGCGGAGATTGTGTTTGATGAGGTTAAATTTGCAGGGTTTGTAAGTTATGATTCCCCTGAGGCTGCTCAATCTGCCATCAGTATGATGAATGGATTCCAATTAGGAGGTAAGAAGTTAAAGGTCCAGCTTAAGAGGGACAACAAACAGGGTAAACCTTACTGATGAAGCTGAACAATGGACTTTTGTACAATTCACATTGTAATTCATGACCCATCTGATGTTAATACGATTTGTAATTTTCTGTAACATGAAAGTTCAATTGCACATTGATTATTAATTTATTGATTTTTCCCTCAACGCCCCTTGATTGTATTATCCTTTATAGTTTCATCCAATTCCATGTCCAGGATGAGAGGATAACTTCATTTTTTTTTTGCTCAGATAGTAACCATGATTTTCAGATTTAACTTATATTTTCTGAGTACAATTGTACATGTAGTGAGGAAATCTTGTTTACCCTAGCCACTGTGAGCAACATTGATGTATTCTCAAATAAAAGGTAGCATGTGGCAGGTAAAATAAGTAGTACTGATATATTAAGTACCTGTTTAATTTTGTGATTTGAGAATTAAGTATGCTATTTCAAGGAGCATACAACAATATATGCCACGTCAATTACTTCCGTTGAGAATGGGCAGTGACAAAAGTGGACGGTAGTCTTTGGCTATTGGATTATTATGGCTAATTGAACTCATAATGGATCTGATTTTTAAGTAATGCGTGTGCTGGTGCTGGTTACAGTTTATGGCTAAAGTTTATCTATGTATTTATTTTTTAAAAGTGTTTATGAATATTTAAGTCAGACTGGTTATGTATTAAGAGAGCGTTTAGAATCAGTGACAGTATTTCTGCTAGACTTAACCTTAGCTCTTCATTGCAACTTTCTTTGTGTTTATGTTTAGAATCAAAGTAAAATTGAAAAAGAAGACATTAGTGCACACATATTTCAATTTAATATACAAGGTGGATACCTCCTAAATCTTTTAAAATGCAGGTTTTTTTGGGGTCCAAGATGCAAATGAATATAGGTTTAAATGCAGCCCAACAAAGTGTGTGATGAGTTGTATGAGCATTTATTTTTAGACGAACTTCATGTGAATCTTACAAAACAGAGGGCGTCCAACCCATTCAGTGAAATGCATATAAAATTTGCCAAATGACAAAAAAATAGACGAACTTCGTGTTATGCACTAACAAAATTATTAGTGAAATATATATAAAATGTACCTTATAGCAAAACAAAAGAAGATTAAACACTATATGTGCTTAACTTGTTGAATTTAACAGCAATTACTTTAAAAACTAAATAAACAATTATTTGTATTTGATTCATAACGAAAAAGTTTACAAACAATACATAAATGTCACTCAAATAAAATATCCGTTAAAAATAACTTGTTATATTATAAGAGTTTATCATATCTAAATTACAAAGTTTAGTTTTTGACAGAATCCAAATTACAGGCTATTGCATGTGGTGATGAAAGATTACCCGTGATACCTTACACATGACATAAATAAATATCTAACGAGCATTGTAGGGTTTATCTAATACGATGGATGCTCACAAGATTCAAAGATGAAGGGTTTATTGAATTTTTTCATTAAAGATAAAATGATCACTTTGCTTCCTTTATCGAGGTGCAGGGGAACACTATGGAGGTGCAAGAAGAAACGGCCTAAATCATAATATACTACACGAGGTTGGAATGGCTAACACTTTGTTTTTCTTTTTTTTTTCTCTCTTAAACACCTTTGAAATGTGTTTTTTTTAAAACAAACCCCATATTCTAATTAGACTTATTTGCTATTGATTCTGGACGCGTTCTTCCTGCACCTCCACGACTTCATCCTGCACTTCCATGTTTTTCTAAAGTATCGAAAATATCCTTATAAGTGTCCAGTTACATTTTTTCAACAAAAGTTAATGACAGGTTCACATTTTTTCAACAAAAGTTAATGATAGGTCAAATTAGTACTTCCTATAACGTTATTACTAAAATTATTTTTCAATATTTAAATTAATAAATATTGGCAAAGTAAGATAATAGAAAGAAATGATATATAAATTAAACGATGCTCGAGGATTTAGATACTACTTTTTTTTTCCTTAATTTAAATTATAGTTCTACGCTTTATAAAATCCATAATGTAGATTTATTTTGTTTTTTTTATATCTTACAATATTTGTAAATTTGGTTCTTAAAATTTTCCCGTGTAATTTGAATTTATTAAGTTTCAATTCCCTGCAATTTCATTTAATTGTTTGTAATTTTATTCAATTTTTTTAGTAAATTATGAACTGTTTTCATAAGCATTTAACATATGAAGATTTTTTTTTTTTAAAAAACGGCTGCTCCAAATTAAATCGAAAAATATCATAAAAATTTGATTATAGAGAATTGATATACCTATAAAAATATAACTTTTTATATTCTAATGAGTTAAAATGTATATTAACTTAGTTTTCAAATTATCCTACTAACACAAAACACACTTAATTACACAATATTGGGATGATAATATTGAACGGATCATAGATTTCTTCTGACTGTTAAAAAATGTAAAGTGACTTAGACATTTATGTTTATTAAACTGTATAGAGTTTTGCATAATACAAATCAAATCGTCCTATTCTATGATCCACTGTACTTTATTTTAATATTTTAATATTTTTATTTATTATTTTATTAATATTATATTTTTATGAATATGAATTTATATTTTTATGATATATTTTGATATTTTTATAATATGTTTTATTATTTATTTTTAGTAAATAATAGTAAATCCTTACTCAAACTTGATATTAAAAAATTACAGAATATTTTATTGACTCTTTTCTAATTTTTTAGATCTATATACTCGTAAGCATAAGGATGAGACGGTTCATTACGTATTAATACCCCTATACAATATCAAATATAAATGTAATAGTAAACTTTATTAAAACTAAAAATTGAAAAAAATTATGAAAATTAAAAAAAAAATAGGAAATAAAAAATAATTAAAAAATCCAAGACCAAAATTACAGTTTTAACAGGATACAGAGAAAACAACGTTAAACAAATAGAAGTACTAAAATTATAGATTTTGCAAAATATATGAATTCAGATTGCATTAAAATAATTAAAGAACAAAATTATAGTAGTAAAATATGAAACTAAAAATATAATCAATCCATTTTTTTACTTGAGGTGATGAAACTCTATTTAATTGGATACCTTCATATTTTCTAATTATTCTTTCTATCAACATTTTTTTTAAAGTAATAAAAAGTAACTAAAAAAATAGTTTTAAACTTTTAATTTAATAAACTTAATAAAATACATACCTTTTTAATTATATAACGAAATGTTTGGATAAATGTTTGATTTTTTAATTGCTTATGATACATCAATGAATGGCAATGAAAAATAGAAACCATCAATTGGCACAATTTCATTGGTTCCAATTTAATGCCTGTTTTATTTCTTTAAAAATATTTCCATTTTTCTTTTAAATAAAGATAACAATACGTTTTGTTCTGTAATGCGGTGAAAACAATTCTCATACATAACTTATTTTTAAAAAAATAATTTTCCTAGAGCAATCTATGAAAAAGAAACTTTTAATTAAACACTTTCAGGAGTGAGAGTATAATTTACTCTTAATTATAATTATAATTATAAGCATATGCATTATATTTTAATCATCATATGAAGACAAACTATGAACATCATAAACTTGTTTTAGACATATTAGGTTTTGGTGAAGGAAATGACAATTACCCGCACGCTTTATAGATGTATGCTGGCTGCCTAGTGCATAACAAAAGTCAAGCTCTCTCATTATCATAACTTTCCTTTCTTTTTCTTCTAATAAATAAGTACCCTCTCACCAACCATCCTTCATTTTTCTTCCTAACTTCATTGAATGACTATACCATCTTTGTGATCTCATCTTATCTTTTACTAACACATCTTATTAAACAAAATAATATCATAAAAATTTACAACTAAAATAAAAATTAAAAAAAATAAAAATAATAATGTTCTCTTATTAAAATAGAAAGAAAAATATTATTTCTCTTTTTCAAAGAAAAAATAATAATATATTTTCTTGAAAATATAAAAGATAGATATTAAGAAAATCTTAAAAGAAAAATTATTTTTCTTTCTTAATTTTCTCTTAAATACTAAAGTACTAGAAAATAAAAAAATAGAAAAAAAATAATTTTAGTATATCTTGTTAAGAAAATAACATGCTCCTTTCATAATAATAAGAAAAAAAAACATAAAAATACATTTTTCTTCATACGAGACTTGCTTCTCACATTCCCTCAGTCAAAGATTTTGATTAGATTAATTAAATTTTCATAACATATTTTATTTTTTGACATCCATGTCTTATAGTTTTCACCTGAACCACAATAAAATCAAATTCATATAAACTTGTTGATGCTAATTCACTTTATCAATCATAACATATACTAAAATTTCACTTACATGATTTTTTTTTTCATATCTACACTACTTCTTTTATTAGTTATGAAACATTAGTTATGAAACATAGTGATAATGTATATTCATGTGCTTAATCATGACTCTTAGCAATGTATAAGACACTCTAACTCATAATATATATTAATTTTTTGTTGTTTGTGCCTGAGTTCCTTTATTAGTCTTTGAATCTATATAGTTTTCTTGCATATTTGTATAATTGTATGTACTTAGTTTTTATAGTAGACAAAGCTACAATATCTTGTAATTTAATATAACCAATAGTATATATCCTTTTTATTAAGATTACTTACAATATCTGAAACAACATAGCCTCTAACAATTAATTTTGATAATCTAAAACATAATGCAACACATTAAGGTTTTTTTTTTATGTATATAAGAATCTTGTTAATAGCAATACAATGTTTCACTAGCATTTGCCATGAATTTTCTAACAGGTCTCACTTTTTTTTCGTGTAATATCTAATCTTGTATAACTCATGTCATACATAAGCCTTCCCATTGTTGATAAATATAATACTTAGATATTTTTACCCTCTTTATTTCATTAAGACTCATACTTGATAATAACTTACAATTGACAGGAAATGAATAGAAATTTTCTTGCAATCTTTCACGTTGAAACACCACCACCAGACTTTCAATAAGCAATTTTTCTGAAAAAGAAAAACCAAATATTTTCATCATTTCTATCTTAATAAATTTACATCCCTAAATTTTTTTTTTTTTTTTCGAAGTTCTTCATATCAAGCTTCCTAGTTAATTGTACATTCAATTCTTACATTTGAACTTTGTTGAAGCCTATCACTAACATATCATTTACGTACAACAAAATAATAAAATCATTTTCATCAAATATATTATAATATATACAGTGATTTTAATTTGGTATGCTGTAACCAAGTTTTAATAATGAAAGAATCAAATTTCTTATACATGAATATCTACTTTAAATTATACTTTAGAAAATGAAAAGAGAAACAAAATATACAATAAGCAATAAAATAATTTTACTAAAAGGAAAATAAAATTATAATAACTCTTTCTCTAAATCTAAGGAAAAAACAATAATTCTCTATTGAGAATAGAAAAAATGACTATTAAAAAACATTAAGAGAAATTACTTTTTCCTCTTAATTTTTATTCTCAAACATTAAAACATTATAAAAGAAAAACAAAATATTTTGGTATTTTACTAAACAAACATTGCACTCCTTTTATAAGAAAAAAAAAAGTATCAAAACAGATTTCCAGTTTTATGAAACTACTCTTCTTACCAAAAATTCATCAAGACATAAAAGGAGAACAAAATTAAATAAAAAAACAGATTATAATGGTTATTTTGATTATTATATATTAAAAGAAATTCCACACCTCTACTTGAAAGAATTTGTTCGTGTTTATTTTTTCAGACAGTATTTTAATAAAATAGGATTTTTTTTCTTTTTTATATATTTTTCAATTCTGTTTACCTTTTAAGAAATATTTTTATTTTTTAAAAAAGTAAATCCTATTTATTTCTTAAATATTTTTTCTTAAGTTTGACAAAAAGGTTGAAAATCTCTTTTTATCTGTACCCCTAAGAAACTGAAAGTAACACGTGTGATGCAAGCATGACAACCGGAATAGCGCAACTTGATTCACAGAGGTAGAACAACTCAACGCTGATGTTTTATTTTCAATCTTAGTATTTTATTTAACAGTTCCTAGGTCAAATTCAATTGTTCACCGCGCCGTGAATCACACATCGTCACGCTGTCTTTCTTTTACCTTTTTGGTAAATCACCAAATATTTTTCTAAGTTGTTGGCTGCCTCAAGTTTCATGCATTCTCATAACGTCTTCTCATATGCATTATCAAACACGCAACTATTCAGCTTCTCACAGCAACAACATAAGCCATCATACCAACCTAAGTTTGGAGAATGTCGCAAATAATTTAATGCTTGATTCTTGCCTTAATTAATCATACTTAGTTTTTAAACTTCACACCCCAAAAGACAAACAAAATTTGTGTATAAGTGAGTTCATCTGGATAATACACGTCGCATGTTGAATATAGACTTAACCTAGGTTGCACTCCCGTTTATCAAAATTTTCAACACCAAAGAATAAAATAAAACAATTTGATTTGAGTAAAGCCATGAATTTTGACACCTAGAGGCTAATAGAGTCAAAGGGTATGTTTGAGGGTTTAAGATGTTCTGTACTAAAATAGAAAAACAAACGTGGCTATTAAGATAGTTTCCATTTATGTTTTCATTGTCTTAAATTTCTTCTAGAAGAGTGTTGAAACATGTCCTTATTGCAATAGTTGCTATCCCTCTAGAAGACCGTGACAAATCTGAGGCAAATCCTTCTCCTTTAGTAATGACAATTGACTGGTTCCATATGTTAGAAAGATTGCCCCGTCAGTGTCACAAAAGGTATCAAACAAGACACCACAAGTTCTTCTTTCGATCTCACTATTATTTGAGTGGCTTGGACATGCCCTTCTACTGTGTTGGGTGCAACACTCAGAGCTTCAACGCATTAAACGAAAACCGTTGCTTCTTGTTGGCACAAGGTCGATGGACGTGATGAAGAACCCTTCTGATGTCCCTTCTTACATGCTTCTTGAGGCCAGTGGTGACTCTGAAACTGATTGTAACCCCACTATGGAAGAACATGGTTATGAAATTGACAGAGAAGATGATGATGCTCTATCGTGCATCTACGATAGTTCTGAGACATGTAATGCTGCTGAGCTCAATGGATACGAGTTTTGGAATGATGTTGAAGATGAGAAGAAATGTGAGGTTCATCGAACATCATATTGTGATGATGATGATGAGATGCAAGAACACCAGAAGTCCTGTGTGTCTGATGAGTCGGGCCATGAATTGGTGGATGAGATGGAGAAGAACAGGAGGTTCTGGGAAGCTTGCTTGGCATCGTGATTGTGTTTGAGGGAATTTCCTTTTTCTGAATCACACTGGTCTGGCTTCAAGAACATTCATACAAAACAATCATAGCCTTGTTTAGCTAGATGGGGTCTGTTAATTATCTAAAAGATTAAAGCTTTCAATTGTATGTATCTATGCCTAAACTGATTTGTTCAGTTTCAAACCACATTTACTTGTATAAATCAATGATCCTTTCACTTCACACTAAATTCAACTGTTACCGTTTCTTATTATAGCTTAATCATGTAGTAATCTTGCTACAGACTTATTGATTCAGTTATGTTTGAAATTCAGATGATCAAATACCATGGTTAAGGAGATTCAGGGAAATTCGGTTCTGCGAAATACTCTTTCAGATTTTAGCTGTGAAAGCATGGTACATGAGTTCAGCAGGCTTAATGGACAGGAAAGTATTTTGGTTTTGTTTAGGCCTACTGATTGAAAATTCTCGCATCTTGATGAATTTCTGAAGTTTTATGAATAATAAGTGCACAACATGTGATCTTGTGAATAATTGAACATCAATTACGGTCAAACTTGTTATGTATATTATTAGTAGAACCTGGTATTATGGAGCATTCAAATTTCAGACATTTTCAAATAGTTTTATGGTCAAATTTCACACTTTTTTGGTCAAGTTGATGGACTTTCATATATTGGGAATAATAATTTCAATGTTATCTTCGGACTAATTGAAAATCAATTGTTGTGGAAGTCACTGTTCAGCATTATAATATTATTATTACTTGGTCTGATGAAATATTCAAATTTCGCACAACATCAAATACCATTTTGTCTTTAAAAGAAAAAAATGGTGAAGGCAGAAAATGTTTTTGTAATGTTTCTTCCAAAATGTAGAGGCACTTAAATGATGTCTAGATGTATTGTAAATTGATGAAATTTTATTTGACTTATGAAATACATTCATCTTTGATGAATTAACTACATATTTCAAAAGTGTTGAAACTGTGACAAGTAATAAATTGTCACTTATCTATTGTTATACTAGAGTTGATAAGATTATTATGAAACTTGTAAATTTTGGTTGAGATAAATTATATATTTAAGAGTTTAATTGTTAAGCATTAAGAATGTAAATATATTGTTAACTAAACAAAATTTGTAATAAATTCCTTGCTTTTAATTATAGTATTGGTACATATTATTCTTTTATTCTTTTTTATATGTTGTAAAAAGTTAAGAAATTAAACATTTTTCTTAATTCTAATAAAATAGTTAGAAATTTTTATTTTTATTTTTTTTAATTTCAACTTCATAATAAATAGATAAGTGTAAGTTAATCAAAATTTAAGTGGGAAGTAATAAATATTTTACAAAAAAATAAATACTATTATATTGAATTTTGTAAACCATAAAAACAGAAAACAAAAATCTTTTAAAAAATATGATTATCGAAATGGAAGAACAGGAGTATAACTCTCTGAGATAATTATTTAAACTCAATCAACTTAGTCAATCTTTACATGACACATGATTAAATATTTTTAGTTATTTTATCTTAAATTTAAAAACTTAAATATGTCTCTTAAACATTACTTTGGACCATAGAATGGGTGATGGTACATTGCCGCCTAATAATTTTTTCAACTTATTAGTAATGATGAGATAATAATAATGTCAAAAATCATTTAAGTAAATTCTTTTCTTTGTATTTATCGAAAGGTTTATAGCTAAGAGACATTAATCATGCACAATTTTTTTAGAAAAATGAAGAAACAAAAAACATCAATATTGGTATCACGCAAACACATACTCCAAGCAATTCTATTTGGAGTTTACGTGAGAAAAGCATCAAATATTGCTTTTCACTACACCATGGGTTAGAGAATACCAGAATTGTTGATGAAGATAAAATGATGACCTTTGTTAGATCTTGCATACTACATTACGTAAGGAATATGTCTCAAGTCACTCATAGCAGATGGGGTATCACATTTGTGCACCAAAACAATATGAGCATCATCATTTACAGAACTAAAAAAATTCACCCAAATGTAGCCATTTTCTACATGCATTAGAAATATCCTTACCATAAACTTTCCACCTTAATGCTGACAACACAGGTTCATAATCACCATGTATAGATGTACATAAATTTCGAAAGCAATCATCTGCAATATCACGCAAACTTCTGATCTTGGAAATTATTACGGGCATCTTGCAACTTTTGAATTTGATTTTGTCTTAGTCTAGTAAAACCATGGTTCTGGAAAAACTCCTCCTTATAGCATAGTCACTATCATTATAATATAGAACAATAGGAGTATGATCTGAAAAGGGTGCCAAGGCATTATCTTCTTGAGATATTACTGAATCGGTCTTTGCCTCAAGAATAGACGTGATGAATAGTGTAGACAGGAATTCAACATTTAACTACCAGTAATGTTACATTACCACCAAATTTTGATCATGCACAAATACAAACAAAGCAAGCACCATTTCTTGCTGAACAAATCTCCCTATTCCCTAACAATTCATCAATGCATTCAACGCTACCTGTTTAAAATTTGAAAATACACTTAGCTACTCCTTAGATTCCCATCCAATCTAGTACTGGTGGGACATAGAGAGTCAGAATCAGGTCAAATTCAGCCCTAAACTGAACATAACCACTGCCCACATTCCACAACAAAACAAACATTTCCTACACCCGTGACCAATTAATTTACACAAGCAACCCTGCTTGTAGGGACAAAATATAAGACAAGGTACATAAACACCGATTATAAGTTAAAATGAGTTCTTAACTAGATGCAAACACTGGAACTAGAGAAACAGGATCTGCAAATTTATCGATCATCTCCACATCATTGGTGCTTGTGCTTCCCATTGATGGACTACTTGTGTCAGCATTTGATTCTTCGGCAGTAAGAGTTGTTCTTGAGTCATCTTCGGAAGAGGAACTTGAGCAGGAGTTCTCAGTTTTGATATCAGTAAACGATAAAGCAGATTCCAAGTTATAGACAGAGAAACTCTTGGGGCTCTCTAACTTCTCTTGCAAATTCCCTACAGGTTCTTCCGATAATCTTTTTGTTTTCTCATCCAAACGTTTCAAGAAGCATTCCACTATCTCACTCACTGACGATGCATCAGCCTCCCCTTCCTCTTCACTGGTAGGACTGTAGCTAACATCATGATGGTGATCATCATCATCATCATCATCATCTTCTTCTGACTTGGTCTCTCTCAATTCACCACTTGTATCCATTTCTTGCTGACTATCATAGTCATCCTCAGATTGGCGATCAGATGAACGAAATGACATGGGCGAATATCCTCCTTCGGCTGTTTCTTCACGTTTTCTAAGTGTCTTCAGTATTAGGGTCTTCAGTAAATTCATCACTTGGACCGCATGCATCAGAGCAGTTAATGGATCAGACATCTGTTTCAGGAGACAAAAGCAAAAAAATGTGAATTTAGAACACTAGATTTGCAGTTTGCATGGTTATCATCGTGCGTGTGCATGCTAATGGAAACAACATAAATTATTTTGTTAAGCATGAATATAAAAGTTAATGATTTAGATTTTTAAATGAAAAGGTGTATGGAAACATACCTGAGTCATATTTGGAGCAAAAACCATTGCAATGTTTCTTGCATCCATTTTGTTGTAATCCTCTTCAGCTACAACATCAGCCATGAGATCAATGGCCCAGTTGAGCAAGGCTGACTCAGTTGGCTTTAGCTGCTTCACAAGCTGAACAGACTCTTCTTCTGTGTTGCACTCAAGAACTTGCTCAGGGGAAAGTCCATCTAGCACTCCTGAAGGAAGCTCTCTGAACCATGCTTTGATTAGGCCTGCCAAGCAGTGGACATCAATGTCATCAGGCACAATACCCTTATTCAACTGCTCCCTTAAATGCTCCTCCTCGCTGTTCTCTGGATTTATGCGAAATATACCTTCAGCCTGAAAATTCATCCCGAAGAGACAACACAAATGATTGTCAGTGACCCAACCTCGCAAGGTCTTTGTCAATGGTCCAAATGGCAAAGCATATCATAAATTTGGTACCTACCTTTAGGCCACCCTGTGAGTATAACCGCTCTTGCATTAGCAGTAGAATTGTGGGGACACTGTTCCCTTTTGAATCATAGGAACACTGCATTGATTCTGCTGAGACGCCAAACACACTAACACTGCAAGTTTTCACAATGGCAAATCACATCAGCATACGGATAAAGATACATAATCTGGCTAGTTGGGGTTCATGAGAAAAAATAAAAAAACTATAGGGGAAACAAAACAGACATGATTCAATAACTTTCTAAAAAATCCAATTGCAGCAATTGGATTTTGACAAAACACGTAATCGATATGAACCCCAGATCAAAAAACACTCACAAGCCTCCACTTTGCGATTACACAAATCAAAGAAACTTGCTTCAAACCACGCCGCACAAATGGCTTGAAAGCATTTTCCAAAAGTATTACTGTATACCCAAAAGCCTGAGAAAAAATAGGAAAGCTTTTAAATCCTACGTTACCGTTAGGTATTTTTTCAGCAAATAAAGGCAAACCTTAATTCGCTTTTAAATGCAACTATAATAAAGGTAAAGCTTAATCTCCTTTTGAATGCAACTACCTAACTTTCTAGTTTTGCATCCTCCTTCTTTCACTTTTCTCCCACGCAACGGACGAAAATCCTTACTGAATGATATTAACGTACATTCTCCGCCAACACACACAGTAGAAATGTAGAAGGGTTTATGGCCATAAAACTCTCCACTTCATAAAATCCGAACAAAGTGATAATTTTCCAACTGAATCTGCCAATGTTGCAGTTTGGCTAAATACTCCAAAGGAAAACTTCTCCCCACAAAACAGTTACATCCGATTTGAACAGGATTATTTTCAGAGAAAAAAAAAAAAACACGCGCAACTTCTGAAAGAGAAAAACTAACTCACGCAGAACCAGACCCACCAACAACAAAATCTCTGAGCACCAAAAATGAAAGAAAAGAAATAAACTTGGAGCATTTTTAGCAAACCCCATTTGAAACAAGTGAAGAAAGGAGTACCTAGCACTGGGAACAGGAGCGGGGACATGAACCTCCAACTCAAGAGGAAGACCCAGAAACCCGTTGAAGCGATCGAAAGTGACATGACTAACATGCTTGACGTTTGTGGGCCATCCGATCTCCATGGGGTGATGGACAGCGGAGATTACATCGTCGGGACTGTCCACACTGCACGCCACCATCGATTTCCTCAGCGCCGCCAACAGCACCGACACCGGCGACGCCGGGTTTTGCTCCTCCTCGCTGCCTCTCCGCCCCTTCCCACCACCGCATCCGCCAACGCTGGTCACCACGACTTGCCCGGTCATTCTTATCTTCTTCCACAGAAAAGAAACACAAACGCTCTCTATATGTCTCTCTCTGGGTACACGAGTGGAGAGAGATTTTTCTTGTTTCTTTTTGTTTGTGTTTATTGGGAGGTGGGAATGGAGACAGATTTCAAATTTGAGGATGAGTTTTTGGCAATGCGAGTTTTGTTGGGTTGCATTGAAGTTGTTTGCTAGTTATGTTATGTATGTATTCGTGAACTTTGAACCTCAACGGCCACTTGTTTTAAATTTTGTCTCAGACTTTATCTACCCTCTTCTCTCTCCTTTTTGACCTCACTGTCCTTACACTATTAACATCACATGCCATCACACATTATTAACATTATTAACTGCATCTTTCTCTTTAATCAATTCTTACCTTGCTGTACTCCATCCTTATTAGTTCCGAATATCATTATTAATTATTAACACTGTTTAATATTTAAATGCTCTTCAAAAAATTTCATATTTAAAAAAAAAAACGAATTTTGAAGTACGGGTTATTTAGTTCCATTATTACACTGTAAAAAGGGGGCAATTTTGAATAATGGGCAATTTTGTTTTCTTTCGCCTTTCGTTTTGTACTGGAACACTGTAGTATAATCCTGAACAAAAGAAATAATGTTTCTGAAATATTTTTAAAAATTGAGTTTTTTTTTTTTGTTACCGCTTCCGTAAATAAATGTAGTTCGATTCTTAAATTATCTAAGGTAATCGTTTGTTAAATTGTTAAATCTTAAAACGGCACAAAATTTTATTTAGAATATAGTATATTCTTGTAGAAACAATTCATGTTGCCAACGAAAGTGCCTGCATAAAGGACAATAATTCGTTGGCGATAAAGTTTTTATCGTGAAAAAGTAATCTTATTTGCTTCTTGCGTTGTGCGAGTCAGCTAAATAAAACAACACAATCATTTGTGAAATTAAGGCAATAGAATTTGGACATGTGCGTTCAATAGTTTGGACATCAAATCAAATCTATAAACTCGGTTTGATTTAACGCACAAATGACTTATCGTGACTTGATTTGTTTATGAAATTGGCGAAAAATTAGAATTTACGAACACCATTAAGGTGGTGTACTTTTACTTAGATGATGGGTGTGGTTGGTTGACACAAGGACAATTCACCAAATTCCAATGATCCATGGAAAGACATGTCCTTCTTCACAATAAAATTCGAATTTTATGGAAGACCGTTGCAAAAGAATACGATCGTTGTTTTATGAACACTTTCCTTGTAATGTAGGATAGTGTTGTTTCACCTTATTATCGGAAACAACTTTTGCATCTCCAACTAGTATGCATCCTTTTTGCCTGATTCTAAATGCTTTATGAGAAACGGTATGCACAAGTAAATGTATACGTTACAACCTTTGCATCATCCATGGAAGTAACAAAAATAAGAAAAAAAAAATATTGCATATTACATAATTATTTTTTCTTTAATTTTATTATTATTGTTATTTTGTGGGATACCCCAAGAGGGTCCTAAACAAACATGAAAAAAAAAAAACACACATACACACAAATACCCCAATGTTGGGTAATTGTGGACCCATATGGCTGAGATAGATTAACATGAGACTGGGATGAGATTAAGACTGACACGGAAAGGGCCATTGATAGGACACAAGACTAGAATACAATTCAATGGTAGCATTTTTAGAAATTCAACTCATCTATCATATTGGAGAATCGACACCCAAAAAATAATAACTCATTTATGGTTTCTAACACTTTCACATGTTCATATTGACTATTCATTTTATACCTGTGTAAATATGTTGAATTAAATTAACTTGTTTTTTTATTCACCAAAAAACAATCTAAGTTTTTTTTTTAAAAGAAACAAATAAGATATTATTTATCTTTATAGGAATAATAAACTATAGTTACTAACATGTAAAAATGTAAGGGAACGTCCTCTGATTTCTTCTGTATTATTTTGGTAGGGATCTTAAAATGGTTGAGACAAATACATACATAATCAATCATTCAGGTGAATGTTTAGAATTCGATTGAGTTTAATTTATGTAAGTCAAGTTCTCCAATATGTGTGATGTTTTGGTCAAATGTCTCTTCTCGTATACTGAGAAGTTTGTGTTTTATCAATAAAATAAGTTATAGGGCCGAGGGAGCGGCACCCCTTGTTACTTGAGGGGCCCATGGACCCGCCCCAACTTTCTTTATTTCTTTTAAATTACAATTTTCATTTTCTATTTTTCTTTATCAATTTTATTCACGCATTTCAATATTAATATATCTCATTTCTTACAAATTTTCAAAATTATTAAATTTTAATATTTATTTTTACACAACTGTATCATTTTCTTTACCGGAAATAAAAAACAGTGCGTCACGTGTAAGTAAATATTAATATCTTATTTATATTTCAGAACTAAATTTAATGACTTCAAAAGTTTAATGACCTTCCTGTTTAAAAAAAATTTAATCAAGTGTCTCAGGAACTAAAATTGCAGATTGAAATATATATATATATATAT
>Ga0099824_1002154_pt1 | contig 28683 bp, 15 predicted proteins | sample SiratrowhiteBW_FD_76837 | JGI IMG/M metagenome (GOLD analysis project Ga0099824, IMG submission 76837) | Root nodule microbial communities of legume samples collected from California, USA - Siratro white BW | ecosystem: Host-associated > Plants > Roots > Nodule | place: USA: California... | reverse complement strand
TAACTGTACACTAAAGTTTCTCGCTTTTTTTTTTTTTCCTATTACTTTACCAGGGTGAAATTGTTGATTGAGGAGATTGAAAGAGAAGAAACAGCTCTGCGTGATGACCTATATTCTGCAGACAGAAAGTTTGCTGAATATTACAATGTATGTGCACAAGCATTTAGTACAAGAACCATCTTTCTTGAGGATACAAACATTTTCTGAAACTCCCATATTAAATCTATGTGCCTGTGAAAGAGATAAAGAGTGGTGTATTATGCATTATAAGTTGTAAACCTTTTTGGTAACATGTTTATGGTGGTATGTAGATACTGAATGTTAGTATGCTTAAATAGGTCTTGGAGCAGATACTTGCAGTGCTTATTAAACTCGTCAAAGATTTGAAGTTGGAGCATCAACACAAATATGTCAGTACTCATTATTTAATAAATTCCACTGTATTGATTGCTAAAGACATATCTTGACTTACCCCATGTACGTGTAGGATGACCTGCAAAAGACTTGGCTCTGTAAAAGGTGTGAGACCATGAGTGCGAAATTGAGGTTAGTTTCTTATCTGCTACCTTTGTATAATTTCATTGTTGTTCACCATAAATATACTGTTCGAGGTTTTGAAATTTGAAGTAACTAGAAATGAGATGATAAATTTTATAATTGATAATAGGAAGTCTCATATGGGATCATTTCGTAAAAAATAATTTTGCTTTTGTTGTTTAGTAGACCGTGTTTGAAATTCCGAAGTGGATGTTTCTTGTACACAAGTCAGATACAAAACGTTGCTTCTATTTAAGAGTTAAGGTAATATAAAGAAGAAATTAAAATTTATAGTATATAACATCTAGACAATGTAAGACTGATGCGTTCATCTAGACAATGTCTTCTATATATACATGCTGGATGATAGCAAAAATATATCATAGTAGATTTGTTGAATGAACGATTATTATATTTTAGTGAGGACAAATGCAAAATGGCAAGAAGAATTGGATGGGGTTGAGCCTAAACAAAAGGATGTTGAATCTTAAACTCGAGGCATAATTCTTGAAATTAATTCATCCTAAATTGAGATATATGTTAACTCTTAAGTTCCTTTTATTTTTTGTATATAACTATTTTCATACATTATTAATAACATTTTTTTACCTCCACCCTGAATCAGATAGAAGCGTGATTTGTCTAATTTTGTCCAAAATGATAGTGTGATTTAAGTCCAGATATTAGCAACAATATGTTAGTTTTGTCAGGCTCTATTATAATTGTGATATTACCCATTTCATGTCAGGGTTCTGGAACACGTTCTCCTGCTTGAAACTTATACTAAGGACTCCATACCTGCCCTTCATAAGATAAGGTATGAACAGAGAATCGTTATAAGTCTGTGAGCACTCTTTAGTGTTAATAAACGATTTTTCCTTTTTCAATGTTAGGAAATATCTTGTTGAGGCAACAGAAGAAGCTTCTATTGCATATAACAAAGCGGTATGTTCCTATGTCCGTATGCATGTTTTAGAACTAACATAATTTTGTAGCCCTTGACTTTAGTTCTATGTAGTTTCTTACGATGAACCGAGTTCTTCACCAGAAAAAAAAAATGTTAATGTGATGAGACATGAGGTAACTTTGTAAAATTAGCTCAGAACATGCCATCCTTGTTGAGGGGATCTTGTCATTTCTTATACTTTGAAGATAATGTATTGACGCCTCTTCAGTCTAGTCATTTTCTTTTCTAGTGATATGGATGATCAGAGAACTTTCAATGGGCACATTATAGCACATTTGTTCAAATTCAAATCTTAAATACCTTACTTTTTTTATGCAATATTATCCAGTCTCATTGCTGTAACTATTTTAATTGAAAAAGAAATATGTGTTACTAATTGTAATATGATTGAGATTAAAGTATTTTGATTGAATACTGCAAGAACAGAACAGAATTAAGACAATGAGGAATTTAAACATGCACTGGATGACTTGGAGCAAATTTTGAAGCTATAATACTATCATCTACATTATAAAAATGTGAATTGTTTGGTACAGAGACTAAGAAAATTATAGTGTTGTTAATGTGGCATTTTGAAATGTGGAGTCGGTGCCAAGGGTTGACAGTTAGTATCTTAATAGCCGAATCTAGTTTTTGTTTCATCTGTGAAATAATTTTATAAAATGGTTTCGGTTAGTGTGTACTTAGTAGCCTTCTAGTATCAAGGCCTTGTTTAGGTCTTTTTTTTTTCATAAATCAAACTTTTACAACTTTTATGCACCTTACTTGTACGACAAGTTAAATGGGAGAGATTAGAGAGCTTTTGTAAAAGTTGAAATGTAAAAATTGATTATAAATTAATAGAGAAATTTAATTTATTTTACATTGTTGTTTTCTTTCTTATTGGTACTTATAGATAAGTTTATCACAGCAGATTTTGAATTTATTTTTGGTCTCATTATGATTGTCTTTTCCTCCGCTACTCCAATCCTTTCATCATGTCTGTTCTAGTTATATTTTGACCTTTGTACCAGGTTACCCGCCTGCGTGAATACCAGGGTGTTGATCCTCACTTCGACAACATTGCAAGGCAGTACCACGACATTGTGCAGGTAATACCAGTTTAGCGAAAATATTTACCTCATTTGTTGAACTGCTTCTGTCAATGGCTTTTGCTTTTCTACCAAATATCTATATACAAGTCAACCAACTTCTATTCAATTCTCTCTAGTATTTATGTTCTGTTTGTCTGAAACTTTCCTTGTTTGTAATCACAAAAACGAAGAAATATGATATATAACTGGATATAAAAAAAGGCTCATTCATTTCAATTTCCTACGTCTATTTTTTTATTTATCAAGTTTCATATGTTGGTAACATCGTGCAGAAATTGGAGAACATGCAATGGACAATCCACCAAGTTGAAATGGATCTGAAACGTTTGCCAGATAAACCTAGCACATAGAGGTTTTATACTTTGTCTCCTTATCTTGCTTTGAATAGCTTCATGTAAATGATATTTTAGACGCTCCCTTCCGTAACTCATTATTAATCATGCCCCTAATGATTGATAAAGGTGTGTAATCTTCAATCTATTAGCCTGTTTAAATATTTTGACTACTTTCATTACCTTACCTGATCATAGAGGAGAAAAAGGAAAGCCAGCCATTTGTTTTAGTTTAAGATGTCTTTGGTGTCTTTACTCCTTGTATTCCATCATAGTATTTTTACTAGCATCATTATAACACTAATATTATTTTACACTTGATCACGAGACCCTAAATAATTTAACTTTCGTGTTGGTTTTTATCAAAACCAATGAAAAAGATAAGGTGGTTATTTTTAATAAATGATATCGTAAATTTAAATTTTATGTGTAATGATAATATTTGATAATATTGTGCACAATTATATCATTTTTACCTGGATTAGACCAGTTTGTGGATGCATGCTTGTTATTAATCTGTGTAAAGCTATTGAAGTTTGTTAGCAGTAGTTTTTTGGCAAGATTGTTTGTTGTGCTCATGGTTAGTATTTGTCAGCTTTTTCCTTATTATTATTGTGTAAAGATGTTTGGGTGAAGATGATTTAAGTTAGGGAGTGAGGAGTTTTAAAAGGGAGGTGGAGGAATATGAGAATGCAGGTTGAAGACAAATTGAAGCAAACAGAATGAATTATTGAATTTTAAAATATAAATGGTTGCTTCAAAGTTTAAACTTAATTATTTATTAAATTATTTTATTTGTCATCAAATATGTATCTTGAGTGGTGGGTTTCTTACATCATGATTCATGAGTTTTGGAAAGTTAGATTGCGAAACTTTAGCATAAAGCCAAAAGATACTTTCTTGTTGTTATATTTATATTAAAATTAATAATTTTGAAAGAAATAGAGAAAATTATTAATTGGTTCTTTCTTTTAAAAATTTTCATTTTCAATTTATAGTATAAGCATATATTTAAATTATATAATATTTAGGGTTTGTGTGTCTTTTACCACTAAATGTTTACACTTTTGCAAATTTGTCACTTTAATTTCAAAATTATACATCTTTTATCTATTAATTGGTTATCAAATTAGTAACGGTGTAATGATAATGAAAGGTGACTTTCATTTAAATGTTTTATATTTTGAATTATATATTCTATTAGTGATTATTTATTTTTCGAAGTTTTTTAGCGTCTTTTTATTTCTTGAAATTCATCACTGAGTTTTCAATTTTATAATTTTCATTTAAATTTTAAAATTATACAAATTTTATATCTTCATTAATTATATATCAATTTATTACTTATATGGTGATATGACTAATAAATAAAATAAAAAAGTGAAAGTGTGATAATACGACCAATAAATTAAGAGTAAATATTTTATCTTGTGTTTATTTCAAATTATTTGGATTTCGAAATTTTTTTTTTCTGTCCTGAGCCATGAAGATTTTATCCTCCACCTCAAAAAATAAAAATGAAATTACCATATTGTTTTTAGGAGTTTTTCAACTTCACTGCACCTCAAAAAAAATTTATCCTTTCCAGAAAGACATTTTGAAAGCCAAATATGCAATACTTTTTTTTTTAAGATTTTAAAAATTAAAAGAAATATAAAAAATATGCAATTTAGACTATTAAGATCACAATTTTAATATTTATTTAATTACATGTTTTAATTGTTTTCTAAAAAAGAACTGAAAATAAAAAATACTAATTTTATTTGATAAAATAATAATAGTAATAAAAATATTATTATTATTATTATTATTATTATTATTTATGATTGTGTATTCCAGCCATTTTATCTCGGAGAAATGTGTTAAAAACTCAAAAGTTATATGTACATCCAAATTAAAGAAAATAAGAAATAAAAAGGATAATCACCAAAAGACTTTCTTTTAGCAGAAGTGAAATTACAACAAGAAGAATAATCCTTGCTTCTTCTTTTTTTTTTTTTTTCTTTTGCAAAATCTGCTTCTTAAATTTTATTCTCTCCAGAAAGATGACTTAATATATGTTGATTTATGGATTTGTAAAATCCGCTTCATTTTTTATTTATTCGTGCGAGATTGTCTCAAATTAAGGGCTATGCCAATTTTTCATATCATTTTTTAGTTGATTTTGTATTTTTATGAGAATTAAAAAACATACATCCAAAAGTTTACATGCCCAAATTCTGAAAAAACATATTTCAATGAAAAATTAATGATTTAAGTTTTACTAAATGAGATTATCCGAAACAAATTTTGGTAGAAAGTAGAAGAAAAATATTCTGAACTAGATTAAAAAGTATTCAAAATAAACTCCGGAATCACTCAAATATATTTTAAAATGAAGTAGATATGAATCTTAAAAGTTGGTCCTCCAGTAGAGGGTGGAATAACTTCGATAGTTTAGGTGTCTCAATTGGAAATGATTTTTTAAACTCTATCACCTATTATGACACTAGATTCAACGATGTTTCCAATTATATATAATTTTTTTAATTTATTTATATGTTTAAAGTGAATTAATATGTAACTTACTTATTGTAAAACTAGGCTTCTTAAGCTTCTCAACAAAATATAATTTATAATAATGAAATATTATTTACTATTTTAAATGAAATTTCCTTTTAGATTCAAATTTTGAAAAAATATATTAACTCTAAATCGGTTTGAATATATTTGATATAATATTTTAGAGAAAGTTTTACAATAATATGCTGTAGGGTTGGTTTTTAGTTTAAACAAGTTTACAATATTCTTTAAAAATGTCTTAACAAACAATTAAATTGCATAGTAAAAAAATTAGACTAAACATTGTAATTTCTATTAGTTCACTTCAACTTTGTTAGTTTTTATTTGCTAACTATAAAAAGTTTTACTAATTAATATTGATTACAAATATTATTAGTATCGCTTATAATCATTAACGGGGGTACTTAAAGTAAATCCTAACTATTCACTAATCTCTTCTCAAAATTAAGTATGAAGGGTATCCAATGGCATTTCTTTATATAATTTTTTTTAAATATATAATACAAAGAAAATTCTCAAAGAAAAAAATGCAAATGATTACTTGTTGTTCTAGAGTTAACTTCACAATTACAAATATACACTTTAATTATGTATAAGATGAGTTTTATCATAAGTCCTTAGAAGTTTGTGAAAATATTTTGCATTATGTTTACATAAGACATAAATGTTTATTCATTCATTAATTTTTTTTCCTTTTATAAAAATAATTTTGTTTTATAAATGTTCTAAATGAGATTATTGTATTTTGTGTTCTTTTATATATCCTTGTGTCATTAACTTTTTCGAACATGCTGATAATATATTTCGTTTTATCATTCTAAGGATTGTATAAAGGACACATAATTTATTTTTATTTTTTTTATGTTTCTTCTATGTTATTCTAACAACATCACATTAATTATATAAATTCCCTTAAAATTATTAATTATTTGTCTTTGATGAAATACACTAATATTTATTGTGAAAATATATTTTATTTATGGATAGATTGTCCACTAATATTGATATAACTAAAATTTGTTAAAATGATAAAATAATTATTCATATTGTGAAGGGTGTATATATCCTAACCACTCCCCAGATTAAAACTATGTATTAATACATCTTACGTCTAATTAAGAGTCAAATTTTGAGATACAGTTAAATTCGGAATTCACATGTTAATAAAAAATTTTAGTTTTTCTCCATATATTTTATTTATTTGAAAGTAAGTTATATTTTATCTTTGATTAATATATATATATATATATATATATATATATATATATTGAGATCATTAAATTCTTATTTTTCAGTTTATTTATGTATTTATTATTCAAATATATTAATATAGTTAATAACTACAATGATTGTGTTTTCTCAATGTTATTAATATATTGGAAGATATAAAGATCCACTAGCGTATTAAAAATTTTAAGTTTTTTCTTTTATTCTATATATGTGATATGATAAAATTTTGTAGTGTTTTGATTAAGTTAACGGATGAAATCATTTATATAAGTATTTTTTTATAATTTATTATAATGTATATAATGAAAGTTTAAAATTATATTTAAGAAAATAATAATTCTTTATGTCAATGATAGTATTTTTAAAACAAACAAAATCGAGTTGCCTTCATTTTTAATAAAATAAGTAAATTATAATAGTAGTTAATAAGCCTGTTTGATATAACATTGTGCTACAATTTAATATTCCTGAGAAGATATCATTTTGGAAAGTAACAATACATTTAAAAAATAAAATATCTTATAATAAATTTTTACATGATAGAATAAATTTTCTGAACAATATAAAATCATTCTAGCTTAATATTTTCTGAATAATAATGTATAACATATTTTGAATTGTTATTTCCCAGATATTTTGAATAAAATAATATTTGGATTTTTCAACTAAATTGTTACTTTGAAACTGTGGATACCTATCAGATAAAAACTGTCATTTCTCTAATTTTCATCTTCACCTTAAATGGTTTAAAGATCAATTGTTGCTGATAGCACATTATATCAGGTGTTATAAATGGATTTAAAAAATTAAGTATTATAAATTATATAACTAAGAAATTATTTTTTTTCATAACAATTTTTTTTAAATTATATAATTTAGAAGATATTTTTAAATTATACCATCTAAAAATTAAAAAATAATTTTTAAATTATGTATTTAAGAAGATTTTTGAATTACATAATTTTAAAATTATTTTTATAAAAAATAACTTCTATTTAAAATTTTTATTTTTATACAAAAGGTGATTTCTAAATTGTATCATTCAAAAAAAAAAAAAACTTTTTAATTGCATAATTTATAAATAAAAATTAATCATTAGATTGTTTAATTCAATTTATTTTTCATAAAAAATAATTTTCAAATTATGTAATTCAAAAATAAAAAATAGCTTTTAAATTGTATAATTTAAAAAAATCAAATTATATAATTTATAAATAATTTTTTATTTTAAATTATACTATTTAATTTTTTTTATTAAAAATAAATTTTAAATCATATAATTCATAAGTATTTTTTTTTTTGTTTATAAATGAAGAAGAGAAAATGAAAAATTATGGGTTGCAAAAGAAACCACCAACAAAATACTTTAGGAATAAATGGCCCAATTTCTCACACTAACACTATTTTTTCTTTGTACATCCATCATCTCATATTACAAATTATGGATTCCAATAATTCATATTCATGTATCTCACTTTCACATCACATAACATCATTATCTTCAATTCAAAATGAACAATGATAGAGCATTGCTATTACACCTTTTCAACTTCAGAAAAACAATTCTGCAAACTGTATATTTTATTTTAATACAACTATTTGGAAATAACAATCCAAAGTGCATAATTACTCAATCTTAGAAGACATTCAAAATTATAAATTATTTAAAAAAACTCATTTCATAATAATAGATTTTATTATAAGATATTTTGGGGAAAATTGTAAGGCCACTAAATTACTTTTGATTTTTTTTAGATTTTTATTTTGTATATTTCTATTTTATTTTATTTTACAATGTCAACGAATTAAAAACCATATTTGATACAATTTTTAAAGTAATTATTGCATGAAAGAAAAAACAACCATCTTAACAAGCATAAAAATCTGTAGTTTGTTAATATTATAAAAGTTTAATTCATCAACAAGCCCTTAAACTTTTTCAGAAATTTTAATTAGATTATCAAAATATATATATATATATGGTTTGGAGGAAAAAGTGCTTGAGATGTTCTAATAAATATTAGTCATCAACAAAGCTAATAAATATTCTATATCGATAATATAATTATAAAAATAAAATACTCTTTCAAAAATAAAATTTAAAAAATAATTATAATTGGATCCCTGATTTTTTTATAATTATTTTGAGAAGTGATTTTTTATAATTAAATCCCTAAAGTCTGATTGACGCAACTAAAATAATAACAACTTGTTTATGTTTTTACTTATTCCAAAGACTTAATAGCAAAATTTTTATCAAATATTAAAGACTTACTTTATATTTATGTATATTAATTTAAGAATATAAATAAAAAAAATCAGAACCTTATTATTGAAGTTTACACTTATTATTCAAAAAATTTATCTTTTCTTGATATAGGTTTTTAGCTAGATATCCTCGTATATTTTAATTGATGATTTACTCTACCTTAAAAAACATACATATAATTTGTGAAAAAAAGAACAAAGAGTGCAGCTAATAAGTATGATAACGATTTCTTTATCTCTTAAAAATATATAAAAACATGTTAAAACATTATATTAAATAGATTTTTATATATTTAATTACTTTATTGCATAAATAGTCTGACATATTTCATTTTTAATAATAACAAACCTACTACAAAACTTTAATTATATTAATTTGTTTAAATTTTTTAATGTTCAAGGTAATTAAGTACATTTTTGGCTAATAATAAAATACGTGTTAATTAAAAAATTTAATATTAATATGTTATTCACCTTACAATTATCTTAATCCTAATTAAATGTATTTTAAATTCTAAATCCTAAATCTTAAGGTATAGATATAAAGAGAATGTGAATTGTATATTACCATAGAAAATTTAAATTGTATATTAATAGTAATTTGTTTTATGACAATTACTACAAATATATACTTAATTATTTCAATCTTTAACTCTAACAATCCAAAAATTCTAAAATTTAACCACTCAAAAATTTTAAAGCATTTTTCATTCAACTCTTATAGATAAATAAAATACAATTTTAAACCGCAAAACATTTGATGTATAAAAAAAAATAAAGAAAAGAAAGAAAAAAAGTTTTTTTTTTTTTTGTTTTTGATTTTTTTTCTCTTCTTCTATTCTTTTTTATTTATTTTTTTCTTTTTTATGCATCAAATATTTTGTGATTTAAAATTATATTTTATTTATTTATAAAAATTGAATGACAAAATACTTTAAATTTTTTGGGTTGTTACATCAACCATTAATAGAATTTAAATCAAATTAATAAAATTATTTCTTTTTATTAAAAAAAACGAAATACATTAATATTTATTATACTGATTATTACTCTAATTTATTTAATCATTTAAATGTCTGAAAAGCAATTTATACTTTATACTTTTTTCCATTTAAAAATAATAAATTAACAATGTTTTATATAAAAGTAATACAATACTACTTATATATTAAAAAATACAAGAATAGTGAAAAAGTTAGATATGTTTTTGTTAAGTTTATATTAGTTAAATATTTTGGTCAACTCTGTTTATTAGTTTACTGAACTTTAATGTCCGATTTGACTAAAGTCATCGGAAATCGGAAGAAAACTGATATTTTGATAGAATAGATAACTTTTTAACCACTTTATTATTATATTGTTATATTATAATTTGAATCAAAGATTGATACATTAAATGCAATTATAATTTAGCCATATATTTAAACGTAATTGTTAAGATATCTTGCTTAAAGTTGAAGAATAAATTAATTAAGAGAATATAATGTACAAATCTCAATTTCCTCCAAACTCATAACTGCCACATCACAGCATTTGGTTAAAGAATCGACAAACCAATCACTTTAGGAAGGTCACTTTATAATATTAAATTGTATTTTTTAATTATAAAGTCATTTTTTGTATTTATAATTGCTTTCTTATATTCTTAATTTTCAAATTTAAAAGAAAAGAACAATTGAGTCTTGTAAAGTTTGTTCCATCCTAACAAAAATAAAATTAGTATCAAACTTTTTAAGTAGAATAAATTTATTCCTTTAATCAGTGAAAATATAGTTCAAAATTCTAGACTGAAATTAAAACAATATGATTATTATTATACAAAATCATATTGTGTCAAATAAAAGAAAAAAAAAATATTGATAAAAAATAATAATGATGATGTAACTTTTCCTTTCTGGATTCTTCTGTATCTTTCTCTGGCGTTCCCTGAACTTTGTGGGTCCCACTCTCTCAACTATTACCTGTTTGGATACAACTTGCTCCTCGTTCATTCCGTCTTATTCTTATCCCGAATACGAATACGATTCTCTTATCCTTCCATCCAAACGAACCTCTTCTTTTTCCCACCTCGCCGAAAACCACGTATCATCGCCACGTGTACCCCTCATGAAATCTCAGCCGTCCAAAAATTAGTGGCCCTCACACACTTGCACCGCCTCTCGCCACGCTCTACTATATATACGCGTAAACCCTTCTTCACGTTTTTCATTCATAACATACTTTAAGGGTTCTTTCTAAAGTCTCTCGAACAATTTTCTCTCTTTCTTCAAGGTTTGTTTCCATCTCCTTTTTCTTATTCTTTCTTGGACTTTAGTTTGGTTCTGATCTCTGTCTCTGATGTTTTTGTCTGCATGAAACAGTTTTTGTGTGGTTTCTCAAACATGTTGCATGTTGAATGATGTTTTACTAGGTTGTCGTGTTTTAGTTTTTTCGAATCATAGGGCGTTTTTTGTACGCAACTTCCTAGGTTTTTCAGGTTCGGTGCATGTTGATCGTGATTCGTGTTAGATGTATATGTTATGGGGTTTCCTTTTTAATCTTATGTTGTTTTAGTTTCTTCGAATCATAGACCGTTTTGTACGCAACTTCCTAGGCTTTTTCACGTTTGGTACATGTTGATCGTGATTCTTGTGAGATGTAATATGTTATGGGGTTACCTTTTTAATCTGGCGTTTGATTTTATGTACGATGTGTTTTGTTGTTGGTGGTGGTGATTTTACCATCCTAGGAGGATTGTTTCAATGAGAAAATTTGGATACAATCTTTTAATAGAAAAAATTAGCATGTTCTGATAAGAAATTTCATGATCTCTCACAGATAAAATTGTTGTATTGTGAAATTGGCATGGACTTAATCTTTTGGGTTTTTTTTTTTTTTTAGAAGCAATCTGTGTTGGGTGTTGTAAAGTTAGGATCAAGCAAAGTACATGGTTGAGTTGGAAATCCAAGTCCCCACCCCATTTGACCCGTTTGCTGAGGCTAGAGAATCGGATGCCCCCGGAGCGAAGGAGTATGTGCACATTCGGATCCAGCAGAGGAATGGGAAGAAGAGTCTGACCACAGTGCAGGGCTTGAAGAAGGAGTTCAGCTACGAGAAGATCCTCAAGGACCTCAAGAAAGAGTTCTGCTGCAACGGGAATGTGGTGCAGGACAAGGAGCTTGGCAAGATAATTCAGCTCCAAGGTGACCAGCGCAAGAACGTCTCGCACTTCTTGGTCCAGGCTGGCCTTGTCAGGAAGGACCAGATCAAGATTCATGGTTTTTGATTGCTCTTCTTTTCTGCTGTACGTTGTTCCTTGGTGGGGTTCTTTGTAGTGAAGTTTGAAGTTTGAAGTTTGGTTTGTTTCTTTTGTTGGGTGAGTTGTGTTTGAACAAGTTTGGTTTGGATTTCCAATTTTGATGATTGGATCTCGTGGTTGGTGTTGGTTAACTTTAATGTGTGATAAGCAAGTTACTATAATAAGAATTCATGCTTTGGTTTTCTGAAGATGGTTGATTCTGCAGTTTTTTACTCTGTTTGAGCTGATTTATCTACTGCTTGATTCATTTCAATGACTAATTTTGCAATTGTGAAGCTAAAATATGATATTCAAACATCTAAATAATGTCTTATATTATATTAAATTTCAGCAAAGTCGTATTGATGGAATTGATTAAGTTAATTTTTTATCAGAATACTCGTTCACTTAAAATCTTTACTTAAATGGCTCGAGTCCTTTGACTTTGAATTTGGGGCACACATTTAAGGAATTGATTTTTTCAAAGTATGTTATTTTATGCACACAGGTCGGTGTTAATTAAGAGTTACGAACAATATTTTTGTATATCTTCTAATTAAGTGTTTATATTTTAGTGAAAAGTTAATATGTAATTTGGAAAATATTGGTGCTTAGATAATATGTACTTCACACGTGTTAACGTTGAATTATTTTTAATCAATTAATTTTACGTTAAAAGTTGTTATTTCTACAAATAAAATTATATTTTAAAATTTTTAGTAATGGAAAAGGAATGCTGTGAAGGCTGCTAGACGTATACTACCATGCCCAAGCAAGATAGCTTGTAATTTCCTTCAGACCGAAACTCCTAAAAATAGAAATGAAGATTCAAATTCAAAAGAGATTGAAATTAGTCTAAGTTTTAAAATCTGAATCGTAAATACAATTTTATAATTTAAAATAACAATCCAGTACTGGCTTTGGATTATTGTTAATAACATTAATCAAATTGCCTTTTATAACATCTAATAGCTAAAATTTAATTTGGTTCATGATTTTTTATCACGATAATTTAGTTCTTGAACCTGAAATATAATCATATGCTGTCCATTATTTACGTCTTTAAAGTGGGGAATAAAAAAGGAATTTTTCCTACTATGAAATAAATTGTCATTCAATACATGAATAATATTTCTGACCAAAGAATATCCACAATGGAATTCTCAATTTCTAGTTATATTGTAACTATTTTTTTTTTCAAATCAATCCAATTTTCAGTTAAATGAATTATATTAAACGAAGACTTCGTAACTCTTTTCTCAATGATATTTTCAGTTTTTTATTCTACTGTTTTGACTGTTTCTAATTTTTTATTTCATTTTTTAACGATGAATCAATTTGACAAATTTGACAGGAAAGATTATATTTATTTGTGCTAAAAAAAAAGCAGGAATAATTTCATAACACTATTCAAATTAATGACACAAAAGTGAAAAAAACATCCTAACAAAAAGATTCTTAATTATTAAGGAAATAAAAAATTATCTAAATTGACAATTTGATATGAACGAACTTGCAATTGTTTTCTATATCCTTGCTGAATCATTATGTACTGGATTTATTAGCCTACTCTTTGTTTTTGTTTTTTTTTTCAGTTTATTGTGACTTAGATGTTGTGCTAATTTTGCAAGCACAACCTCACTTTCAAAAATGAGATGGCACTGCCATTGCCAATCTTGTTAACTCAACCAATCCTGCTGATGCATAATGTGGCTGTCATCAGATAATGGACCAAGGTTGGACTAAACAAGGTTTGATCTATCTCCTTGTAGCATGTAAACTTTCATGTACAATAACTGGTATAATCTTATTGAGATATCAACTTTTCTATGTGAGTTTATAGTTTGGTGTCTAAAACAAATTCAAAGAGGACTCATAAAATCTCAGTGAAAAGAAAAAAGAAACCAAAAATGAAACAGGAAGTTGACTAACGGTCATGTGAAGCATTGTAAATCAAACATTCTAAACTGACGCTTTACATGCCAATGAGTAATACCAACTTTTGGAAGTACTTCTCAGAGGTATAAAACTTTTCCCAAGGGGGGGTCTTGGAAACCAGACCCTCAGATTGGTTAGATGGTGTGATTTAGAATAGCTTGCCTTGTTGGTTTCCACTCTTCATCATTGCAGAGAATTCTTCGTAGTTGATTCTACCATCCTGTGAAACCACAACATTTTAGTATTATCTATGGAACTAGAATAGAAACTTATAGCAATTCAATAGAAAATGAGCTTACATGATCTGTATCCACTTCAGAGATAATTGTATCAACTTCAGATATGATTTCCTTGATTGTAGCATCGTCACCCATACCATATTCTTTCATGGCCGATTCCAGTTCATCTCTTGTAATATACCTGTAATGAAGTCAAATGGAGACCATAGAATAAGATATGTCATTGCTTCTGACATCTCTATCCAAGTTATACTCAGAAGTTAATGATTTGTAAATGAGGTTGCTTGTCACTGTGCCTTGTTTAGTATTAAAAACTCTAACAAGATCCATGACACTTAGTTCACAAGCATGGCATTGACAGTGAAGCATTAATAGTTGAAAAGTTCAAATGGATGTCATAATGCAAAGTCAAAAAAGAAATGGGGGAAAAGACTTGGTTGGACAGGAAATCATGATAATGAAGGACTTACCCACTGTTGTCTTTATCAAAATATTGGAAGGCCTTGAAGAGCTGGTCATCTCTTTCTAACTTGTGTCTATGCATTGTAGCTGTGATGAATTCTATGTAGTCAATTGAGCCATTTCCATCTACATCAGCCTACAGTTTTGAGCCAAGAAATATAAGTTTGAAAATCCTAAAGAAAATATATAGAGATGACAAAAGAACAGGCTTACAGCATCCATAAGCTGTTTCACTTCAGCCTCTGTAAGCTTTGAGCCAAGTCTTTGCAATCCCGCCTTTAGTTCTTCATAGGTGATTGTACCACTCTTGTCAGTGTCCATATTTGTGAACATTGCCTTCAAACCTTGGATCTCTTCTCCAGACATATTCTCAGCAATGACCTAAAAGAATATTTGAAGTCCAGTGAATTTTTTGAAATGGAAAGCAACACTAAAAAGTCATACATATTGGTCTAATTCATAGTCAGAACAAGTACACTAACATGAAAATTTTCATATCTCAATGTTGTTACCATTATTTAACAGACATCTTTAAGAAGCTATGGTTTAAATTAACCTTTGATAATTTTTAACAATCCATTCATGTAGATTGTGGATAGACATACCTTGAGGGCAAGTTTCTTTAGTTTATTCATTGCTCTGAATTGCTTCATTCTGGACAGGACTGCACTGTCTATTGGCTTGTCTGGAGCATTTCCATCTTTAATCCATGGGTGCTCTAATCATTCATACAATATATAAATCAGTTACAAGAGAGAATAAAACCCATTAATAAAGGAAAAAAATTCACAAGGATGCTAAACCCATGTGATCAGTTAGCAGCAATTGTAATCTGAAGCGGGAAATGATTACAACAGAGCATTGTTAGTGTACTTCATTCCTCAATAGTATATTTTTTCTTTATTAAACACAAATATAAATAAACAAATAATTGAGATGCTGCAATATAACAGGACTTGCACATTTGGGATGCTGAGAATACAGTTTTCATGTAATGTAATATATCTTATCCGACTATCTTAAGTCTTAACGACTAGTATGTGTATGTTCACTTGCAGGGTATGTGCGTAACGAAAATAGCTTTTGAATTATATAATAAGATTGAGATTAGTTTTTTTTCATGCATTACAATTAGCTGTAATTATTTGTACATATTACAATAGCGTATACATCCCTCTAATAATTTATCTTCTTAATCTTACACTGATGTACCAAGTGATCAGGAAGATACTATCAGGAGTTCAGGACGAAGTTTAATAAACTCGAAGCATTTAACAACATTAAGGAGAAATAACACGAAAAGTACTATACCAAGAACTTGAGCAGAGGTAATGCGTTTCTTCGGATCCTGTATCAGCATCTTACGAACGAGATCCTTGGCACTGTTTGAAATGTTTGGCCATGGTTGGCTTTCAAAATCAATGTGACCTTCCAATATTGCATCGAATATTCCCTTCTCAGTCTCTACATAACATGTATGATAAAATAAATTAGACAAGTCTAACAAGTAAAACGGAACAGAAAACATAAAAGAAAAGCATGTCTTAAACTTTTTTACAACAAATTATTAGGATAAAAAGTAATTTCAATAAAAAATAATTTCAATATCTCCACAGTAATTAGAAAAAATAATATCTTCAAAATCATTATTTTCACTAACATTTTTATTTCCTTTTCTAGAATTTTTGATTATAGTCTTATATCTATACAAAAACTCACAACACATTTAGATTGTTCAATAAGTTCTTTTAATGTGTATTACAGAACTTTGCCATAAGGAGGTTGATTTTAACTACTAAGGAGCAGAGTGGGTTGTATCTATTTGTATCCAAGGGTTAGGTCACAACAAAAAAATTCTTAAGTCAACAAGCTAACACTAGAAAAATTGGCAAATTCTCACATATGGCTTCATCATAAAAGACTTGGGCATTCCTCCTTTAAGCTTATATAGTTTTTTCTTTCATTTGTTCACTATAAAGTCAATTGAATCTTTTAAATGTGATATTTATCAATTGTCAAGCATCATCATGCATCTTATCCAATTTCTAGTAAAAAGAGTAATTAGCCATCTGACTTGATTATCTGACATTTTGTTTTAGAAACTATTTATGAAATACAATGGTTTGTTTATTCAATTATGATTGTATCCATGTCATGTACACATATATTGTGAGACATACATTATGAGAAGTAAATCTGACAACTTTAAAGTTTTTGTTAATCTTTTTTTTTTTTTCATCTTGTACAAAATTAATTTGAAAAAAGCAAAAGAGAATTAATGGTACTCAATATGTTAATTAAGAGTCGTCCAAAACTTTTGTCTTATAATGGTATTGTAGATGAACTAACATGTGTTAATACTGAAAAAAAAAAAAATAGTTGCAAAAAGAAAAATTTGTCGTCTTTTAGAAGTAGCCAGAGCCTTCGTTTTTAGATAATTGTTCCCAAAACCTATTGGGAAGAAATTGTGTTGCTTGTTACATTCTCATCCTCGGGATACCTGTTTGTATCTTAAATAAGGTTAGTTCTATTGAGTCTTTTTGTCTTTTGATCCCTCTACTTGTCTAAAGTCTACCTTGTTAAGTCCGTATCACTTTAAGGGGAGAAAGCATTTGAAGAGGAAAAACTCTTTTTTCTATCATTACCATATCTATTGCTGCAGGATACTCAAGATCTAAGTTATGAAGCCACCACAAATGTGATTGAACAACTTACAATGAGGAAGAAGAAGAAAAACTCTTCGACAAAAAGTATCAAAGAAGTCAAAGAAGACAAGTCTCTTTAGCTTCAAAGCAAGAAGAGTTGTCTGACTTGGAGGCGAGGAGCCCTAAAGGCAACAGTGAATAGGTAAGTGTTACAAAGGAGTTACCCATTGCACTGAGAAATAAAAAGGATCGTGAGTTAAATATCCTATTTATCAATATGTCTATATTGACAATGTTTCTAATAGAGATTGCAACTTTATTTTTGTAATCAATGTCACAAAAATTCCAACCTCGGTCCAAGAAGCCATGTGCAGTAAACATTAGACTCAAGCAATAAGAGAGATGGATGCATTAGAAAAAACTCATCACCGAACTAAGAGACAAAAAGGACATGCGGCATAAATGGATATTTACAGTGAAACCTAAGACAAATGAAGCTAGATTGGTTGTAAAAGGGTATACTCAAACTTATGGAATTAACTATGAGGAGATTTTTTCTCGTGTAGCAAATATGAATATAGTTTGAGTTGTTCTCGCTTTAGGAGCTTATGAGGGAATTGCACCAATTGGATGTAAAGAATGCCTTTCTTCATGAAGCTTTAGAAGAAGTGTACAAGGAGATTCCCCCTGATTTAAAATTCATTGTGGAAAGAATAAGGTATGTTTCTTAAAGAAGATCTTATATGGTCTTAAACAATCTCCAAGAACATGATTTGGGAGATTTACAAAAGCAATGGTTTCCTTGTGATATAAGTAAAGCTAAGGAGATCAGACTTTTTTCATAAAACACTTAGTAACAGGTAAACTTATATTATTGTTGGTCTACGTGGATGATATGATTATTGCAAGAGATGATAAAATAGAGAAATTAGCTTTAAAAAGAAATGGTGGTGCAATTTGAAATGAAAGACTTGGAAAGACTTAAGTATTTCCTTGTAATAGATGTCGCTTATTCAAAAAACTGGACTTTCATTTTACCCAAAGAGAATACGTACTTGATCTCCTCAAAGGTAAAATAGGATGTAGAATCATAGAGTGGAAGTGAATTGGAAGTGAATAGTGAAGTGAATAGAGCTATCCAATAGGAAAAATATTGATATTTAAATTTATTTATTTATCACACACAAGATCAGACATTATTTATACAATTAATGTGATAAGTTAGTTTATGCATGATTCAAAAGAAATACATATTAAAGCATTTAACAAAATTCTTCATTACTTGAGTCAAGCCAAAGCGGCTATTCTTTAGGAAAGAAGGCACTTTAACCTTAAGATATGTACAGACTATGCAAGTTTTGTTACTGAAATCTACATCTTGGAGAAAGTCAAGAGACTTGGAGAAGCAGAAAACAAGTTTCGTTTGAAACTGAATTTCGAGCTCTTTCTCAAAGTATGTGAGTTGAAGGTCATAATTGATGATCTTAAAATAAAGGTTGCCATCCTATATAATTGTATTCTAACAAGAAGTCAGCCATGAGCATTCCCATAATCTAATCCAACATGATAGAGCTAAACATATTAATAACACTTCATCAAAAATAATCTTCACAAAGGCCTAATGACTACAATTCATGTACCTACATGATTTTAGATAACAACAATTTTTACTAAAGGGTTTTATTGAGGCAGATTCCAGGATTTTGTGGGCAAGTTGACAATGATTCTTTTTCATTAAAGTTGAGAGGGAGTATTGTAGATAGTAGATTATTAGGATAAAAAGTATCTTTATAGCTCTAAAATAATTAGGAGAAAATATCTTCAAAATCTTACTATTTATGTCAACATGCTTTTATCTTCTTTGTTAAAGATTTTGATTTTACAAATAAAGATGATGAAAATGAAACTAGTGTGATTTTATCAATAAAATAATTTTTTACTTTTTATATATTTCAAGTTAATATAAGTTGGTAATTCTCTGTTCTATATTAAAAGCAAAGTCTCAACTTACCAGCCCAAAATGGAGGGACTCCACTAAGTAAGATATACAATATGACTCCTGCACTCCATATATCTATTTCCTTCCCACATCTGCGCCGCAGAACTTCAGGAGCAACATAGTAAGCACTACCAACTATATCCCGATATACCTTCCCTGGAAAGAATTAATCAGAGAAATTTAAGTACACATTCCAAAAAGAAGATAATCTTGAGTTTATTTAATTTTGATAAATCATCTGATTGAATGATAAGTATTTTCCAAAGATATTAAAGTGCATATCATGTGAGTGATGTCATTACAAATTATTAATGTGTGACCGTGTGCATGTATGGAGCACCTCAAAGCTAATGATGGAAGTAAAATTTTCCAACAATCAATAACTTTCTAAAACTTGACAGCGTCGTATCATAAATGAACTTTCAATGTAACATTTCATCACTACTCAGTGTTCAAGAATTCCGTTAAACGGTAGAACTCAAACATGTGTGATGTGTGGAGTAAATGGAAATGCTAGATTCTTGACTGATGATGGAACAAGTGAGATCAAAGCTTTTGAAGGATGACTAATTAGGATGAACAATGAAAGTGGTTTTCTGTTTATATTCCTTAGCACCATGTTTGAAGGCTATCAAAACTTTGATGGGATTATAACAGACAAGCAAAGAGTCACACAGAGTTTTCAGAAATACAAATAAAATGAAATTTGAAACCAAAAATCTGATTGTGAATTTTGGGTATAGCCAAAGCTTGACTCATGGATCAGAGACCAAACTAAGCATCAGAGACACGACAAAAGGCACAGTGACGAAATGCTATAAACCATATACACGTTTGCATACAGATGGAGAAAAAGAACAATGACACGAACCTTTGGTTAAATTAAATAATGGAAGTAAATCCCAACCTACATCTTTTAATAAAATTGTGCTGTCAAGCAAAGTTTCACAAAATAGGGCGAGAATTAATAAGTAAGAACAATAAAGCTTCTTTGTCCCACCTACCCCACCTACTCTTCAAGGATGAGAACTAATTATTAGTCGTAAGTAAAACACTAGAATCAATATAGCTAAATGTCTAATTTGAAATTTTCATCAAGTTGAAAAATTATTTCCACAGAGGCATAATCAAAAGGTAAACTTTGAGATAGAAAGTCTGAATATTAACCAAAACTTAGAAGCTTCTTCATTAATATTTCAATCCTAAAAATAAAACTAACATGTGTTCGTATGAAGACTCCATCTATTGGTTAAACAGGATTTCAACAAAATTAAGATACTAGAGGAATTCGAACGATCATTGAATGAATCAAATTTTACCTTCTTCAATGAAAACGGACAAACCAAAATCTGTTGCCTTGAGTAGTGCATTCTCATCCCTACTAGATAACAAGAAATTCTCTGGTTTCAGATCCCTATGCATCACACCCATGAAATGGCAGATATGAACTACATTTACAATTTGTCTGCATATTGAAGCAGCAGCCCTCTCACTGTAATGCCCCTTGGCGATGATCCTATCAAAAAGCTCCCCACCAGCACACAGCTCCATCACAACATGAACTGATTGCCTATCCTCATAAGCCCCTTTGAACTCAACAATGTTCGGTTGCCCACTCAAATGCTGCATAATCTGAATCTCCCTCTTTATATCCTCCTTATCAGATTTGCTCACAAGTTTCCTCTTAGAAATAGACTTGCAGGCATACTGCATCCCAGTTGAATTCTCAGTGCAAAGATATGTCACCCCAAATTGCCCTCTACCCAATTCCTTCCCAAGTGTGTAGAACTGCTTCACATCCTCAAACTGCTTCCCTAGAATTGTGTCTTGCTTAACACTAGCCACAGGTTTAGGACTAGCTGCAGGACCAGAAGGCTTCTGAGGCACTGTATGAGCAGTGGACGCAGCATGCTTTTCCTGTGAATGATATGGTTGATTTGCAGGTACTCTTGATTGGTTGACCATAGGTTCATGAGTCTTCTGGGTGTGCACACCACCAGTCCCAGCATGTCTGTAACCATTGCGTTCTGGCTCTGAATCTTTAGTTAGACAACAACCCATGTCCACAGATTCTCAAATCCAAGTATTGTGCCAAAAGAAACAAGAAGAAAAAATATTGGATATCTCTCACTTTAATCAGACAACCACCTCCAATTCAGACTAATTCAGTCAAAACATCAAACAGGTTGAACCCAGATGAGAATTGAAGAAAACTATACCATCTTAAACCCTGGATCAGAAACCTATAAGTAAATCATTCTGAAAATCAACAAGAAAACACTAATAAAAATCTTTTCAGGGACAAAATTAAAAACCTCTCAGATGATGATTGGGGGGGAATACATGATTATGCACAGTATGCAAAAAGGGAGATAGAGGACAAGTTTGATACTATGGTGAAGAAATGTACAGGGAATTATAAAAGTGGAGACTTGAAAGAGGGTGAAAGAGAAAGAATGTATTAAAAATGGGATAAATGCTAGTTGTACCTAAGGTGGAGTTCACATGGTTTATATGCAAGGATGATCCTGGAACTTCAATTTTGGTAAATAAAACAGAAAAATAAAGTGAATGATGACTACTCAGTGATACCTGTATATGGAGAAACTTTATGAGAAAGTTATAAATAATGTAGAAAAAAATTAATGTAGAAAAAATTGAAAAAATAATTTGTAGAAATAAAAAACAAAAAGGGTGTGATTGGTCAACTGTTTCATATGTTTGAGTGAAAAAGTTGGAAGCTTTGGTTTCACAAGAAGCCACCATTCCTACAGAGATGAAGAAGTTTCCTAGGCAGCTGCTAATCACTGAATAAAGGCTGTATCAGATTCAGATCATACCCACAGATACATACGAATTTGATTCCATTCTTTTATATTAATTTTAATTTTAGTCAAAACGAAATTAATCATATTTTTTAATTAAACGCTATTCTAATATTTAATTTATTAAAGTGTGACAAATTAAAATTCAAACTTTTGTTAAAACCTTCTTTTAATTTTTACCCAATTTGGACACAATAACTAATATTATTTTTTATTAAAACGCGTCTATGTTGAAAAACATTTATGGGAAATGGAAAAAAGTTAGAGATGCATGACATTATTCACCTGACTCATGCATTAATTAATGCATAAAATAATTAAAAATATTATATTTTTAAGATATGTGTGATTTTGCACTAAATTTTGCGTGTAATGTATAAATGACAAGGTAATTTGTTACGCGTATTAAACTTTTTTAGGTCAATGTATTAATTTTAAGTTTAGCCCAATTAGGTATTTAACATCTGTGAAAAATATTTTTTATATGGTAATACATTTTAAGGAAAAAAATTATCTAATGCCAGCGTTAATTGATCATGCATAAGACATATATACCCTACATATTAATTTCTTATCAAAAAAAGGACTGCAAAAAATATTTTAAACATCGTTTTCAAAAAGTCATCACAATTTGTTTTTCTAATTGACTATGTTGTTTTAGAAAATATTATATGATAGAACAGAATTTTATTTTTCCATTCATTAATAATAAAAGATATTTTCATTAATAATATAAGTCTATTTTCTTAAAATTAGTGAGGTATTTTTAAGATTTTTTGTTTGACTTTTTTCAATTTTTACAGTAATAAATGTATTTGAAAAAATAATTAAAAATGATTTAAAAGTAACTATATAAATAAAGAAACAACTAATATTATTTTGAGACGAAAATATGAAAATTAAGCAAATAAATATTTTTTTTAAAATAAGGATGAAAAAATATAATATGAATATTATTATTAATAATAAATAAAAATCATAAATTTTTATTAGTTAACATTTTGATTTGAATATGTTATGACTTGGAACAGGTCAATGGGTTGATTGTTTGAGAGGAAAATCATGATTTGCTTGATCATCGCCAAGTCATGTGAGGGAGTGGTCAAAGCAAAATTCTTGAGTTGATCTGAGACCGTCAGATCAGATCAAAGATCAAAGTGTGAAAAGCGCGTGCCTTCTGAGCCACAGATCAATCGGAAATGTGGGACCCACAGCGAAAGCGTGTATTGAATCAGCCATTGGCATGAACGCGCTTTTCCTTGGAATTTTATTAGTTTCTCGTTTTTTCCATTTTCGTTTTCCTTTCTGTTTTTTTTTCCTTCAACTTTGTGATCAAATAACGGCAAACAACACAACACGTTTTCTTTAGCTTTTTCCTTTGTCAGAAAACTATTTGTCATATAGAGTTTTCATTCTTTTTATTTAATTCTAATTTATTTTTAACTTCTAAAGTCAGTTTGTTCGTTAAGATGTGATAAGATACTGATAAATTATAAATTATTTGGTGCATTCATAAGATATAATTTTTATCACTATGATGTATTTTTTTGTTTTAATTGTTATCATTGTTACCACTTTCACAGTTGTCACCACCATTCCATATATTGTTAATATAATGTTTACTTTCGTACATAGTTATCATATTGGTTTCACAATATTGTACTAAACTAATTATCATTATTTTTTATTATTTTGTAAAATTTTTTCATAGTTTATTATTATTATTATTATTATTATTATTATTATTATTATGATGTTAGTATTACTATTTTGTTATATTTATCATTTTAATTTATTATTTATATTATTACTACTACTATTATTATTATTATTATAATAGTCATTATCATCTGTTATTATTATTACATTCTCACAATTTTTCTTAGAACTTTCATTTATTACTCTTTTTATTATTTTTATTATTATTATTATTATTATTAAGAATACCATTATTTTTTTATTATCATACATATCACTATTGTAATGTGTTATTATTTGTTTTTGTATTAGTGTACACTAATATTTTGATTAGATTAATATTATCTTACTCTTATATTCTCATAGACTTATTATACTAGTAACGTATCTTTAATCAATAAATATATTTAAAAATTTTAAAATGTTAGGAAAAAAAATTTTATTCTGTTATTTAATTACAATTTACTGTAGATGTTATTTTTAAGGTCATTAATAAAAATCAACAAATTTATTATATCTAACTATTTTGGTGATTATATTATTTTTTATAAATGGTTGGAACTTTTTCTGTAACTTCATACTAATGAATTTTTTTGTTACCTACAAAATTACACTTGGTAAAAGAATATTTCACATAAAAGAAAAAATTATTTATTTTATAAAATTAATTTAGAAAACATAAATTATATAAATAATCTAGTTTAAATTTGATTTGAATATTAATTTCGTATTAATAATCTAAAAAGTTTAATTAGGAAAAACTTACAATATTAACAAACATATATTCTAGTTTTTTAAAATGTCAAAATCTTAGAAACAACTACATAATAATGAACTAAAATCTACTGACCCATCAGGTTGGTTAACTAATATAAGTTGATAGACTAAATTTTCCACTCCACCTCATGTATCTAATGGTGGAGAAGTAGATCAAATAAATTAACTCAAATTACCCTCTTCTCACTAATTGTAATTGTAATTGTGATTTCTATCCATATTACTTAATTCTCACTGTGCATGCTCCATCACCAAACAATTAGATTGATGAAAAGAATGGTTGGAATTTTTAAAATAGAAGTTACCATCATATTTAATATGATTTGTCACAAAGAGAGTATTTCACCAAAAAAGTTATTCTTTCATATTTCTTGAGAGAAAAATACATAAAAAAAAATAATTGAAAACATTTAACAAACATGCACTAGTTTGTTCAAAATTTGTTTTCAAATAGAAAACACAGAGAATAAGTTTTTATCGTGAAAATAATAAAACACACGCCGTTTCTGTAGTTTACTTGCATTCTACATAAAGTTAAGTGTAACTCAATCCCTCTCTTGTGGTTTGTGTGAGTTTGCCTTTTGCTGGTTTTGACAAAAAGTTCTTTTTGCTTTGTCTAACTCTATTGCGTCCATGAAATGCTTATATTGTAAACTTTATGCTTCTAAAGCAACTTTGTATATTGTCCTTTTGTGCAGAAGTTACTTTTCAATGGTGCTTAAGTTCTTAGGGTTTATTGAGTATTTAAAAGTGAATTAGAAAAAGTGCTTCTTAGTGTGCCTTAGGGCAGTAATGTTTATATATAACACATGATTTTGGTGTTTTTGTTTATTCCAAAATCCAGATGGGCATGTGTGTTAATTAATTAGAAATTTGAGACTAAAATTTCTGCCTGCATTCTTGTTGACCTTAGTGCATCTTCTACATTTTTTTTTTTCATTATTAGTAATTATATATGGCAGATCTTTTGCTAACTGATAAAAAAACATTTCAATTGTAGTAATTGTTGGATGAAGAGATATATAGTATATATATAAATATACAACATTCTAAAGGGATGGATGAACATTCTCCAACGTAAGTGCATGTCAAGTTCATATTAATTGTTTTATAAACTTGAATTTTGACATAAAATTTGGTTATTTAGTTATAAATTATGTAATTTGTGCTGATTAGACAATGCTAACAACTAGTTCTCACAAAAATATGTTACAAAGTGTACATGTGGATACAGAACCATTCTACAATATAATTCAAAATAATAATATCTTTTACATATATATATATATATATAGACACTAACATGTATAATCAAGAATTGGTGTTCAATAAACATTTGTACCTATAACTACCTAACTTTCACCATGCATGGCTAAATGAAGAAGCTAGGGTTTTGAGGATAATATAGTATTTTTGAACTTAATTTGTCCAAATGCATTTCATCAACCATGTGATATGGTGTCATCTATTATGTGCATTACAATATTATATATCCCCCTTAGTGGTGTGGTTATGTTCTTAGAATAATAGCAATTAATGGTTTGTGCTGAGAAGGGTGATCCAAAACAATCAATGCAACTACTTTATTTGTAGCTTCTAATAATTCACCAGCCTCCTCCTAAATCACACTTTCTGCTGAACTACTACTGCCACATTCTAAAACTTTTAGAACACCAAAGTGCTCTAATCTCATATAGAGGGTCCATCTCATAATGATGAATCTTGACTATACCTAATTGGATGGTTCCACTTAGTGTAACATCATAACTCATGAACCGCCCACATTCATATATCATACTCAAAGAACCATGTTATTTAATTAATGTGTAGATGTCACCTAAGAAACAAGTGGGATGCTAAAACAAATTAATGTCCACCCTTCACTTATTGAGTTTTAAAACAACTAATACTTTATAAACTTGATTAATTAAGTTTTAAGTTTTTAATAAATTTAGATATTTTAACTTGAATTCTTGTTAAAAAATTTCTTTTTGTTTTGGTATGTAAAATTTTATATATTTTAAGCAAATTTAGATATTGTTACTTTACATTGTCATTGATTAATAAGTCATTATTCATTTTTAAGAACCTTAATGATATTCAACATGTAACCAGTAACAATATCTTTTGTTGGCTTTTAGAAAGAAAGACTTATAGTCAGATTTCCAAAATTATTCTTAAAAAGGGTAAAAAAATAATTTAGAGAAACATGGCTTCACAAAAATTAACAAATAATTAGATAAAAACATAAAAAAGAACTGATCCATCAGAAAAACAAATCAAAACACTAACAACTCATCAGTTCACATTTCTATTTAGTATAATATCCTGTTTCAATCACAGATCCCATTTCAATTTTCACTTAAAATCCCAAATTCACACACAACAATTTTCTTTGTCAGTGTGTTCTAGGCTCCAATCAGTTATATACCCTCAAGAAATCGTACATCTACAAAGCCACATATTGCAACTGGGTTCAAAAATCTCAAATTTTCGTTTTACATATTATTAGTGAATAATAGTAAGAGGTAATATAAGCTTGGTTTAACTCACTTAATATTATCTTATTTTTCCTTTCACTTTCTGTTTTACATATTTTATTACTTTCAAAAACATCTATTTTTTCTAAATCTTTCACCTCAATTCTCGTTTCTTTTCAAATAAATCCTACTATGAAGAAGCTAACGAGTTGTAAGGCAGTTTCGTCTATTAAAATTATATTTTGAATAAGCACGTTTGTATTTAAATATTCTTACTAACTAAATAAATTTGGAGAAAAATTGTATCTTATTTAAGTAAAAGAATTTTTTCATCTGGAATTTACATTAGAGCTTTACGTTCAAATTCAAAGTTTGATTAGGAATAAATATAATTTGTTGTTAATACTACAAGATCATATTTGTAGTACTTGACACAATCTTGTTCCATTCCTTTACAAGGTTGTATTAAAAGCCCACTTCTTCATTGGTAGAGTATATTCTCTCAGATAAGGATCTAATACTGTCACTTCCAAATCAATAATTTTCATCCAACGCTATAATCTCATTTTCTGTGAAAAAATTATATCTCATGTCCTTTATTGGCATTGATAAGTGATTACTATTTGAATTCACATCCATGAGAAAAATTTCTTATGCATGAGAAAATTAATATCATATCCATTCAATTCAATGACTAGATTCTTGAATTCCATTGACAAATGTAGTGGTTGTGGTAGTAATGAAAGTGTTGGACTTCTCAAACATATCCTTTGTGATGATGGAGGTGTTGGACCTATCACTGTGATAGAGATTCTCGTGGTGATTGAGGTGTTAAACCTGTCCGGATTTTCATACACACACTAACAAAATTCTAACCTTAATTTTTTAAAAAATCAAATAAAATATGAAGTAAATTTAACTTTAAAAAAACTAAAATAAATTTTAAGAGATTTAACAAAATTAATGAAATTTAAGTAATTAAATTTCGTTTTCATAGTCAAATATGATGTATTCATATTTAAACTAAGAAAAATATAGGGAGATGTGATATTGTTAAATTAAAACTAATTTAATGAAATTAAAAAAATAGCTATAATTAATCAAACTATAATATGCTCAAATGATTGTTCTAATTAATTTACGAATTAATTACTGAAATCGAACAATTTTTGTGATATCAAATAAAGTCTCTAATTATTATATCCTATCCTATTAAACTCATATTTGATTAAGGAATTATATGAAGAATATCACCTTGTTAAATAATAAATATTAAATAATTATAACTTAAAATACATGTAAAAAAAAAAAAAAAAAAAATTAGAAAAAAAAATATTATTATTATAATTTTTT
>Ga0099824_1002153_pt1 | contig 28687 bp, 14 predicted proteins | sample SiratrowhiteBW_FD_76837 | JGI IMG/M metagenome (GOLD analysis project Ga0099824, IMG submission 76837) | Root nodule microbial communities of legume samples collected from California, USA - Siratro white BW | ecosystem: Host-associated > Plants > Roots > Nodule | place: USA: California... | reverse complement strand
GAAAGAAGAGGAAGAGAATGTTGTAAAAAGATTTTATTCTAAAAGACTATTTTTAAAACATATGTTATGTGTTATAAATATTTTATTTTGAAAATATATTATAAAGAGCATATATTATAAAGAACGGATTTTAAAAGATATTATATACATTTTGGAAACATGTTTAAGAAGGTTTTTAATAAAATCTAAAAAATATGTTCTGGACAAATTTTGAAAACAAGAATTTACTTTAAAGAAAGATAAAATAATTATTTTAAAAATTTTGAAGATACATATTTATGATGCATGAAACTAATTTTAGATTTTTATGTTACTTAACAAAAATGTTATAAATCATAACCTCACACTTTATATACATCATAACATCAGACTTTATATAACATATTGATGATGTCTAATAATGATAAGAAAAATTATACTTGACAACAAGTTTTTATGATATTGAATATGTGGTATGGTAAAATGCAATTATGATATTGTGGTCTTATGTGCTTATTAAAGTAAAACATTTTTGCTTAGGTACCATTTTTATGAAAGTTGAAGTGTTTTAGGGAGCGAGGAAGGGAAGTTGAGAGTTGGGAGAAACGGAAATAAAAAGAGAATCAAGCGAATCCGTTAAAGGAGAAGAAGTGAGAAGTGAAAATATCTTTGTTTGGAAAGAAGAAAAATTTAGCGTTTAGGTGTGTGACGGTTTGGAAAAAAAGAAATGAGGGAGAACTGTGACTTTGTGCGGTGGTTTACACTGAAACTCCACTAACGAACACCTTAGCACAAATGAGAAGACATGTACGGCGGTTTACATTGAAACTTAACGAACGAACACCTTAGTACAAATCTTAGTACAAATGAGAAGACATACCACGCATAGAGAAACTGAGACACTGAGACGTAGATAGAATCCGAGACACGTAAAGAGACAAAGGAGAGGCAATGAGAAAGAAGCACACACTTACTGCTGTCTGCTGTGAATGTGACACACTTACTGCTGTGAATTTGAATGAGAAATTGAATGTGAATGAAAAGCCTGTACTCTCGCAATCCTAAACAAATTTCAATTTCAAAATTTCAATCCTAAACAAATTTCAATTTTAAATTTTCTGCCTGGATCACACTCAATCAAAAATGAATTTATTTTTCATGTGGTGGTGTCAACGTATAAGTTCCTAATGATAATTTTGTTTTTTTTTTTTCTTTTATCAAGTAGGATGAGTAATGTTTTTTAATTAATTTCTTAATTAGTCTAATTGTATTAATGAACTTTTTAATCTAATCTCCCATTTTTAAACAATTTGACTCTTTTAAAATGTTCAGAATATAGAATAAAATGTAATTATACTTATTAATAATTACAAAAATTATAATTAATTATAAATTATGTAAATTATATATTTAATTGTGTCATAATTCTAACCATTGATGAACAATGTGTGGTCCGGGAAAAACCAAATCCAATTGTTTAAGAACTTTAAGCGGAGGAGTCCCTGAATGACTATGAGCATGTTTGGAGCAAATTTCTTCGGTGACAAAAAATATAAGAGTATAAATCAATTTTTATATTAATTGAAATTAATTTATGCCTAAGTATAAAAATCAAAGTTTAGAAAAATAAAAAATTAAATAGCTTCTACATATATTGTTTGAAAACTACATGGTTATGATGGTATGATATCTATTGAATGATATTGATTTATTTATTTATTAAGATAACATGTTAGCATATTTTGAATATTTTCATTTTGGAGAACTTAGAAGAAGACTTTTTAACACAGTTTTATATTTAAAAGGTATCTTTTGAAAGTTAAAGAAGAAAATTATATTTAAATTACCTTTGCTCTTAATTATTAAGTATTAGACTGTCCAATATTTTATAATAAACTTTTGATCAAAATCTATTTGATCAAAATCTAAAAAAATAAAGACTTATTGTTTAGACTATTTTTTTGTCAGGTAGACAGCAAGAATGTTTCAAACTTATAGCCTTTTAAGTAATATTCTTATAATAAATCATCACAAATCAACTTGTCCTGTTTCCTTCCATTATCCTATTTTGTTACATTGCTTGTGTATTAAAACAAAACCTATATTTATTAAAATAATTACACTTCTTAAAAGTTAGGAATTAATTTTATTCTTTTGTTAACTCTATTAACTGTATGCCTCTATTAATTACATGTTCATATATAGTTAGTAATACTGTAGCTGTGCCATAACGTTCATACTAGTTTCGTTTTAAAGAAATTTTAATGCTTTAATAACCACCTATGACAACTTTAGTACATTAATTTCATAACTGCCTATATTTGTTTCCAACAATTCCACTCAGATCAAATTATTTCATCACTCTTGTAAAAAAAAAAAATAGCTTTTTAACTCCACCAATGGACATGGTAGAATTTTTTTGTATTCAATTATTTAATTATGTAAATTAATATAGAAATAGTTTAAATGAAATTTAACTTGAGTATAATTATGACAATAATATTCTAACTCTAATAAGACTTGTTAGCAAAAAAAAATGGGATTTAATTTGAATTCAAAGATAATAGTACTATAGGATAAAATTATTACCAAAGGTCAAGAATAAATTATTTATATATAGTTTGTACCCTATGAAGTATAATAACTATCTCTTTTCAAACATGACATTTGACATTTGTAAGTGTAGTTTTAACAGTTAAGAGATATGATTGCAATATTACAATCTTCCATTAAAATACATTTGTAAGTGATAGTTTTAACAGTTAAGAGATATGATTGGAATATTACAATCCTCCATTAAAATAACAAGGAGTCGTACATGTTCAGGAGTCAACATAATAGAATATTAACATCATTATTGAATAGATAACATAATATGTATTATTCATTCATCCGAAAGTCATCAAAATTTGTCCACTACTTTTGACATATTCTCCAAATTTTAGGTCACATTTGTCACTTGCATTTTCTTTCTACTAGTTCCTATGGTCAGTATTCAAAGTGGCCTGCAAATTGCAATGATGAGTGAACAATAAACAATTCCATTCTCCAACCTTAGTAGTTATTGATTTGATAAAGTGCTTTTGACTGCCATATTTTATCCTTGAATATGTATAAAATGCGAATCAATCACTAATAATTTCTGATTTAATACCAACTGGCTGTTAAAATTATAACTTGATGAAAAAATAATCTCAAAACTTAACATCGCATACTTGACACATATGTTAACATGTTGAGATACTAAAATCTTTTTTTTAAGGGACTCCATTAATAACATTTAACACATTTTGAAATATAATGAATAATTTACCTTGAAAAGAACATCTTTTTCACTTCAGGGATCTGTGAAGGAAAAAAGAGTTGGAAATTGTTTTTCTGCCTACACTTTCTATTTACATGTTGGAACAAAAAATTCAAAAAGCATCCCAATATGTCAATATACATTCACACCTTTCGGTAGATCTTGACAGAGAAGTGACTTGCACTTTTGGCATTTCTCTGAAGAATGATGACAATTACTTCGTCCCTGTGCCATTAAATAACTTTGGATCTTCCAAAGGGGCCATCCGTCACCTAAGGAAACCATCCAAAATGTCAAAACAATCATAATGGCATGCACATTTGGCCTCATAGTATGAAATGATGAGATAATGGTATTCACAAACGTCCATCTAGCCATTACTGCACACATCTTCGGATGGTGTGAAAATTGCTGGCACCAACGTGAAAGGATGATGATAAGCTTCGGTAGTAACAGGAACAGCTCATGTGTGAGCCACTAGGATGACATTCCAAGTGGCAACGTTGCAGTTGCTGAACCTGTAACAAGTCACCTAATCGAAAAAATAAAATTGACAGTATCAATAATTGAAGTTTAATATGATCAGTACACTTAAGATATTCATAGTATGTTTACAATTTTTTTTCTCCTATAACTGCAATGAACTGTAAACTTTTGAGGGTGTAAATCAGATCTAGAAATTTAGTTTTGTAATGACCAAGAAAAGCAGTCACATATGTTCCCAGTGTAGATTCATTAGAAAAGGGGACACAAAAGTAAAAATGTACAAGCCTGAGAAATTTAGAACAAACTTGTTGAAGACCACAACTATTAGCATGTGATTAATATTATAAAAACAGAACAAAATAGAACAAGTATCTTAGAGGACATTTGATGTCACTGGTTGTTAAGTAAGATTTTTACCAATTCATAATATATGAAAGTGGTTAAAGAAAGTGAAAGGTTATTCTTTCCCAAAACTTTCCATGTATATATGCATAGTAGAGAATGATATTTTATCTATATCCCATGCAAAAAAAAAAAAAAAAAGCATTAGAATGATGGAAGAATTTGTAAAAGTAGGTTGTATATTGGAATTAGATCACTCACCTTAGTCAAGTATTTTCAAGCAGATGAAAGCAACATTACATTTCTCTTCAGTATGACATGCAGAAAGCTTTCAACTTTTCAAATATTTCAATTTCTCAAGAACCTGTTTCATTGATGGTCGAATAGAAAGAGTCTCTTCTGTGCATGTTAATGCAAGCTTTAAAAGCCCCAACAATTTTTCCTTAGGCCCTGCTTCCCACAAAGTAGCTGAAAATAGCTCAGAACAACGGCCTTCAGTCATTAGTAGTTCTGCCCAGGGTACAATGTTGAACCCATTTCCATACTCAGAAAAAGATGGATCAAGTGACTTCCTTCCAGACATCAATTCTAATAACACTACACCAAAGCTGTAGACATCTGCTTTGTCAGAAACCCTGCAAGTGGTGGCATATTCTGGTGCAACATAACCAAATGTTCCTGCAACATCAGTGGTGGCATGGGTCTCAGTTACCTCAAGCAGTCGTGCCAAGCCAAAATCTGAGAGGTAGGCATTATGATCTTCATCAAGTAAAATGTTGCTAGGTTTGATATCCCGGTGAACAATGCGAGGAACACAAGAGTAGTGAAGGAAAGCAAGGGCCTCTGCTATGTCTTTTGCTATTTTGTAAATAACTGGCCAGTGAACATTTTTTCCAGACCTGTCATGTATGAAAGCTTCAAGATTCCCACCAGAAAGGTAGTTGTAAATTAAGAACATTTCAGCCTTCCCTACATAATAGCCAATAAGAGTCACAAGATTCTTGTGTCGAATTCTTCCTAGTGTCCTTATCTCCGTTTCAAACTGTTGAATGCCTTGAAACCTACCTATGGACAACCTCTTTATGGCAACAAGAAACCCTGGGGACAGTTCTGCCTTGTAGGTAGATCCAAAGCCGCCTGTGCCAATTAGATGTCGGATGCTGAAGTTTCCAGTAGCTGTGGCCACACTGTCATAACTCAATTCAGTTGGAACATCTTGGAAGGTCACTACCTGTCGCCTTCTTATACTGCTAAGCCGACCAAATTTACTCCTTCCAGAAAAGATCACAAGTACTATTCCCAGAAACGTGCAGAGCACCACAGAAGCAGATGCGACCACAACAATAACCAATGTCCTTAATTTTCTTCCTCTGTGAGTATGGTGCTGGATTTCAAGGGGGACTGGAAGAGAAGCAGGTGAGTCGGAATATGGATCCGGGCAAGGATGCAAGTGTGTATTTCCTTTATAGGAATCACAGTCACTAGGGTGTTGAAGACGAGGAATATGACCAGAAAGATTGTTGAAAGAAACATCCAGCAGCACAAGATTGGAAAGAGTAGAAAAAGTTAAAGGTATTTCACCAGAAAGTTTGTTGTGGTCCACCAAGAGAATTTCAAAACTTTTGGCATTTGACAAACTCGCAGGAATTGTTCCAACTAGAGCATTGTGAGACAAATTCAAAACAGCAAGGGAAGTCAATTGGCCAAGTTGGGTAGGAATTTCCCCTGTTAGATTGTTTCCTCCCAGATGTATCCATTTCATGTTTTGTAGGTTTCCCAACTGATTTGGCAGTGATCCAGATAGCATGTTCCCACTTAAATCAAGATGCTGAAGAATCACCAAGTCACCTATACCTGGCCCAATTGACCCATCAATCTGGTTGTTTGCTGCTTCAAAATCTGTCAACTTTAGACACTCCAAAACCGACTTTTGGAAATTCCCACCCGATAGTTGGTTCACACTCAAGTTAACGGACAATGTCTTGAGGTCGTTACAGTTTGAAACTAACTGGTCCGGTAGAGTTCCATTGAACCTATTATTATTGAGAGATAGTGCATAGGAGACTTTACTATTAGCACTAAAAAGACTATCTCCAAGAGAGAACGAAGGCAAGGATCCCACAAAACTATTCCAACTCAAATCATGGCTCACAACAATAGTGGTCTCCTCAAAAACAGATCCGATGAAAGCATTCTTTTGAAACCTCCAAACAGGAAAATTAAAGTATGTATCATCACTAAAACTATCCAGTTCTAGGAATGAAGGGTCTAGTGCACTCACACCGCAACTCTCTTTCTTGAACCCTTTAAGAGTGCCAGATATATTATTTCTGCTGACATTGAAGTACACCATACAAGGAAGATGAAGCTGCAATGAAGGCAGATACCCCACCAAATTATTAGAGCTCAAGTCCAAGAAACTCAAATTCCTACACATCCCCAAACTCTCAGGCAAGACACCAGTAATATAATTCTGCACTAAATTGAGCACCCTCAGAGAGCACAAATCCGACCAGCCACTAGGCAACCGACCACCAAGATTCGCTCGTGGCGCCCACAACACCCTTAGACTTGAAAGCAGCAACACTTGATGAGGTATGTTCCCAACAAAGGCATTAAACTCTCCTCTAAAGCCATCCTCCAACCCTCCCTCATCACGATCCTCAAACAAATCAGTAAGCACAATCACAGACAGTTTCCCACAATTAGCCAACTCCTTAGGGACCCTTCCAGTTAGGGAGTTTCTAGAAACATCCAGAACTCTCAGTTCACCAATATGGCCAATCTCAGAAGGGATTCTACCTTCCAAGATGTTCCCATCAACCAAAAGGGTCCTCAAGTTTCTACATTTCCCAATTTCGGGTGGAATCTCCCCAGTCAAAAAGTTACGAGACAACTTCAAATGCTTCAACAAATCACAAGTACCATTCAGAGGAATCACACCAGAAAACTGATTATTCGACAAATCAACGATTTTCACACTCCCAGAGCCAACAATCTCACTCGGAATCGAACCAGAGAAGGCATTACCAGAGAGGTTGATAAGTTTAAGAGACTGAAGAAAAGCAAAACTCATCTGGGTCGGCACTCTCCCTGAAAAGTTGTTCCCTTGCAGCTCCAGGACCTCGAGAAACCGCAGATTCCCTACGGTAGCAGGAATCTCGCCGGAGAACATGTTCCCGGCGAGGGACAGAACGCGGAGCTCGGACAAGTCCCCGACGGAGGGCGACAACTGGCCGCCACCGAGACCTGTGACATTGAGGGAAGTGACTCGGCCAGAGAGGCTCCCGGCGCCTCCACACACGACGAAGCGCCATCGGCAGAGATTGGAGGAGGTGCGGTTACTCCAACCGGCAAGGAAGTTGGAAGGGTCGGAAGAGACGAAGCTTTTGAAAGAGAGAAGGGACAATGCGTCCTGAGAAATTGAAGCATTGAGGGCATTTGCGTGAAGCGAAGTGAAGAAGAGAAGGCACTGAAGAAGGAAAAGAAGATCCATGTTTGTGAGGGAGAGTGTGTGAAGAACGAAAATGAGAATGAAAACGAGTTGGGTTTTTCGAAAGATGCAAAATTTGTTTGTCAAACCATGGTGGGTGAATCTGGTGGCGGAAATACGTCGCCGGCGAGGGTGGGGCCGGAAAATGAGCTCCGGCGGCGAGTGAGAGTTATAGAGTGAAGGAAATTGATGTGAGTGAGAGTGGCAAAGCAGCGAATTAAGTTGAAAAGTGGTGTCTCATTTGGAGCGAAACGGTAACGTTTCTCTCTCTTTCTCTTCGATGTCTCTAATTAAATATATTTTGTTATAACTTTATAGGTTTGTTTTACGCAGAAGGGGGAAAAAGTTTAATACAAATTATTTTCTTAATATAAAAAGTAGAAAAAATATCTGTTTAGAAAACGTTAAAATGAGTTAAGTTTAAATTTGTTTAGACAAATATTTAATGAAAGTTAAATGTAATTTATTGAGCATCAGGATCTAGAATATACCATTTCTCAAACTTCATCTTGCTTGCTTCTCTAGTACCCTTCTTCCAGTTCCAATCACATGTGAATGTTTCATTGTTTTTTGGTGTCATTGTTTATTTAATTTGGAAAAACAATAAACCATCAATGGCAAACCCGTGCCTGCCGCTATAAACATTTGTTTTTGGGATTATAATATTAGCATATGGCTGTTGCTCACACTATTGTGCCACCCCCATAACAATAAAATACAAATGTATGTTATACGATGTTATAATTATATAAGGAAACTTTTTTTAATATGTATGTGCAATGTAAAAGAAAATATATGTGTTTGAAAAAATTATCACTAACGAAACACAGACATTGCCACATTAAAAAATATATACATTTTCAAGGAACAGTTTGTCACTGATGTACCAAACACTTACTCGTGGGAAGTTTATCAACGGTCAAAGAATCAATACACGATAAGGGTATCTTCGACGACCTAAAATATTATCACGATATGTATTTTAAAATTAAGATATATCATTAAATAATAAGTATTATCCTTAATAATTTAACAACATAAATTATAAAATAATGTTTGCTAAGACTTTATATGAGAGAAGATAATGCAAAATATTTTTTTTAATTAGAAAAGGTAAATTTGGGTAAGAAAAAATGGCAACTAATCATTGATGTGCCCCTTCCGTTGACAAAGGACTGGTCCTACTGATGAGGTAAGAATTGGTATTGCATTATGCAATCAATCTTTGAATGCCTCTCACTTACACTCCCTGTCTTAATGCTTTGCTTTACTTACATAAAACTTTTGCCAATTGCTATGATCAGGTTGAAAAGTGTTCAGACCCAACATGTTCACTAGTAATAATCACTTCCTAGGGTTTTCAGAAAATATGTTCCCGATATCAAAATACAAAAAAAAATTGGATATCAAATATGTGAAATATACTAAAACCACAAAAATAGTGTTATTTATATATTAATTTACATATGTAGAAAAAAGAATTGTGGTCAAGGCCCCCTCACTTCCAACAAAACTCCACCGTGGTTAATCATAAATATGTCCCATACCCCATGTGTTGGATGTTCTATGTAACATTGAAGTAAAAAATGTAAAATTCAGGAGGAATAATGATGTCAAATCAAAATATTAATTACGTGAAGAATAGTGTGATATGAGAGAAAAATTTATGAGATCTTATTCATTTATTTCGATTAAGTATTATCAAACAATAAAATATAAAACATGAATGAATAAGATTTTTTAACAATAAAATAAAAAATATGAATAAGATTTTTTTTAAGATTGTAAAACACAACGTTTCGTTTGACAAATAATATAATATATATATTTTATATGCATGTAATTAATACTTAATATTTTTAATAAAGAGTGTGGTTGTGTTTAAAACAACACATATATCTTAACCTTTTTATACTCATTTTATAGATAAGGTACAAATGAGAGTGTATATTGATTTGTTGTTCAACTACATCTGGTTGAACTTTTTGCTTTCCAGTCTTTTTTTAGGGATGAGATCTCAATATTGTCACGTGTGATGATTTACCACAGTTGATAATGTGTGGACTTCACATACATCTCCATCATATATTTCCAATAAAAAAAGTTTTTCCTAGAAATATAGGAGGTCTGGAGAGGCAACTCCTTCTATTATTAGTTGTGGTTCCATGTGTGTCATGTTAGATCTTTTCCTTTAGTATCGGTAAGGTGTTCAATCCTTTAGAGGCTGAGCATTGATACAAACTATAAAAAAAGGTAAAACACACTAAGGAAGGGTTGAATTGTGTTTTAATTTTTATTTTTTTTTTGTAATTTTCACAGATATCGTCAGATGGTGATTGTTCAGATGATAGTTTAAAGCTTCATAAATTATCTATAAAAATTATTTTCAAAAACTAAGTTAAAAAAACTTGTCCTTCTTAAATTAGTGCAAGTGTTATAACATGGAATATAACAAAATAAGGAATGGAAGAAATTACTTTAGATGTTTATCACAGACTACTCAATCAACTGATTGAGTTTCACTAAGCAGACTAACGTTCAAATAAAAAGTATTATTTAGACTCGTAGACATTCCTAGCTAACCCGTATCGGTATTGTTTCGAAATATAGTTGCTCCTAACCAACCCATCAATTATTCTTTAACACTTAAGTACAAAACGTAACTTGAGTGCAAAATAATCTACACTAAGAGAGAAAGCTCACATAATTGTATTTGTCAAGAGACGTAAACACACTATAATAGTCAAACCAAATGATCGGACGATCATTTAAACCTTCAACATTTCTTATGTTAGTCAGGAGTGGTTAAAGAATAAAGAATATTTGTTCAAACAAGAGTAGCTTGAGGAAAGAATACTCCTTGACGGTGTTAGCCAGGAATAGTTGTGATCCGAAAGAAAACTCAATGTCAACCAGGAGTGGCTTGTGTAAAAAAATATCAAGGGATTAACTAAAAGTGGCTACTAGCCCAAAAAAGACTCAAGTGTACTTTGCATCAATAATTTACCTAATTGAACTTGACTTGTTGGCCAAGAACTGGATGTAGTATATTGCGATAGAATAACTAGTATAGATTGTTGTGCATATTTTCCTTCTTCCTTATCTTCTTTAGATGACATATTATTATCATCTGCACTAAGAGTTATTGTAAGAGTACATGCTAAAAATATTTTTATCAAAGCTTTTTTTAAGTATTTAATTTGCACCTATATTAGTTGGTCAAATGCAATAACTATTATTTAATCACTTGTTAACTAGAAGATACACCAACCAAGTAATTCAGTTGAGTTGCAAAAGTTGTGTCTGTTATGACCTTTCATACAAAAGAGATGCCTTTGAAATAAGATTTCAAATATGTCTATCTGACTAAATGTGTTATAAAGTGTTGAGGTAACATCGTCTGTATTTCATCAAATATACCTTATTAAAGAGTATTCATGAAAAACACACTTCGTTAAGTTAGATTGTTTCAACAAATTAGCTTAGTTTAAACTTACATCTACACAAGTTCATCACATAAAACACTTACTATCTGACATCTTAATCAAAAATTTTGTTTGAGGACTCACAACTAGACTATGCTTGTGAAAAGTTTTAAAAATTTGACCCTCCCTTCTTGTAATTTCCTCATTCTTCACATAAGCTTTTTCAAATCCTCTTGGTAGATGAAGAAAATAGACATTATTTGCAACATAGAAGAATAATAAAGATATTTTTTAAGCACTATGTTAGCTTAAGACTATGCGCGTATCGTATAAGCAAACACATTGCTTATCAGACATAAAAAGATATAACACAATGTTGCATTGTCTAATAGACAAAATAGTTACATCTTATATGATTTGTTGTGAACAAAAAGTTTTCATCGTTCAGACCAAGTCTAATCATACTTTATGCTTTATTCTTATTAGCACTTAATCAAAACATGGTTTTAAGACTTTTCTTTAACAATCTTCTATAGCATTTAGTCTTCATATAGTATTTGATACAAACTGTGAAAAAAAGGTAAAACACAAGAAGAAATGATTGAATTTTGTTTTAAAAAATGTTTTGCAATTTTCATAGATATCGTCTAATGGTGATTGTTCAGATGGTCATTTTAAGCTTAATAAATGATCTGTCAAAATTCCTTTCAAAAATTAAATTCAGAAAATTCTCCATCTTAAGTTAGTGTAGGTGTTATAGCATGCAATATGATAGAATAAGAAATGGAAGAAATTACTAATAATCAACTGATTGAGTTTCACTAAGCATATTGATGTTGCACGATAAAAAGTATTGTTTTGACTTGTAAACACTCGTAACTAACATGTACCAATATTGTTTCAAGATATAGTCGTTCCTAACTAACCCATCAATTATTCTTTAACACTTAACCACTTCTAATTAAAAATCGATTATTGTTTAACACACAACCACTCTTGACTAAGACAAATATTGTTTAGGGTGTGATAAAAAGATCATGAGGTTGCTCACTAGAGAGGGGTTGCATCTTTTGACGTTTATAAGGTTTAAGTTTTCTCTACTAGTTTGCTAGATGAACACAATAAGGTTTTCACAAAGCTAGTAAGATACAAAAAATATTTTGACGATGTTTTGTCACTTTGCAAATAATGGCTCTACTCATTATTCTTTTCTTCAAAGGATAGTTTTATATAGGTGTTTAAAGAAAAGAGCCATGACAAATCCTTCTTTGGTCGGTGAGCAGGTTCAAAGAAGGATAGTTTTATATAGGTGTTTAAAGAAAAGAGCCATGACAAATTTGAATGTCTTCTTTGTATTTGAGCATCTTGGACATAGAAGATACATTGAATGCACTCCATGTATTCATTAAATATTTTTCTTTTCTTTAAGCAACACCCTGATAGTGAATGTACTTATCACCTCTTGGATATAGTACTTTTACTTGAATTTGTGTAAAGCACAAGCACAAAGTTGTACAGGGTTGACAAAACATGCGTTGGGGAGTTGATGTTCCAAAACAACTTTAGCATATGTACCAAGATGTACCAAAGCAACTTTAGCTCATGTACCAAGAGATTGTTGATGTGACATAAGTTGTTAAGGCAAAAGTCCAACACCTAAGATTTTATCTAAGTGCTAAAAACATAAAACATGGTCATACTTAATCTATAAGACAATAGTTATATGAAAACAACATACCATGTAAGACCCAAGTGTTTCGTTTGACAAATAATGCAACATTATGTTGTTTTTAGCACAAATTGAGGTGATAAAGTGCATATAAGAATAGATTAAATGCACACTAAACATTAGACTAAGCTAACATTATACTTCAATAAATATCCATATGTTTATTTTATGAAAGCAGGGAATGTCCATTTGGCAAAGAGATCTTTCCAAGGTTAAATATAAAACAAATATCGAAGATCTCTTGGGACACAATTTAAAGTTTTTTTCTTTATCAACCTCTTGATACAAAGAACCTTTCATCTCTAAGCTATATGTCCTGTATTATGTGCACTTTTATCATGAGTTGGTGGAAAATACTATGTTACCTAGAAAGATAAGCATTGCCAATTATGAAGGACATTTGAAGAAAAAGGAGTGCAAATCAAAGCTGTATTAAACGCAACATTTCTTGTTTAAGCTCTTCAGTGGAAAAATTGGTAGAAGTCGAAGTTGCTCAATGACTATAACTAAACTCTTAACATATACCTTATTCTAAAGTCTATTTAAACCCTTTCATCAAGAAGAACAAGAGGAGATACCATGCCAAATTGTTGCTCAAATTAATAGCACTCCTCTAAGTTAAGAGAGTAGAGGTTACATTGTGTCAAAATGTTATTTAGATGTTGAGTAATCCTCAAAGCTTCAGAAAGAGATCCTAGAGTCGAGAGTAGAGAATCTACCATATCCATGGATCAAAAGATGTCATTAGAAAAATACTGATAGTGTTCATTCAGATACCTAGGAGAGTGAACCTTCACCTTGTATTTGTGAAAGACGTAACTCGAGTGCAATACGATATAAACTAAGAGAGAAATCTCAAATAATTGTATTCATCAAGAGATGTAGACGCTCTCTGATAGTCAGACCAAATGATCAAACGATCATTTAAATCTTCAACATTTCTTATGTTAGCCAAGAGTGGCTAAAGAGTAAAGAATACCTGTTCAGCCAAGAGTGGCTTAAGGAAAGAGTACTTCTTGATGGGGTTAACTAGGAGTGCTTGTGATCCGAAAGAAAATCTGGTGTCAATTAGGAGTGACTTGAGTAAAAAATATTCAAGGGATTAGGTAGGAGTGGTTACTAGTCCAAAGAATACTTGGGTGTACTTCTCATTAGTAGTCTAACTAGTTGAACTTGACTTGTTGACCAAGAATTGGATGTAGTATGTTGCCATAGAAGAGCTTGTATAAATTGTTGTGCATATTTTACTTCTTCCTTGTCTCCTTTACATGATATTTTATTATCATATGCACTAACCCAAGAAGGAAAGCTATTGTAAGAGTACATACTGAAAATATTTTTATCAACCTTTTTTTAAGTATTTAATTTGCACCTTTAATGGCTGGTCAAGCTTAAAAAGTATGATTTGATCACTTGTTAAATTAAATTAGAAGATACATCAATCAAGTGATTCAGTTGAGTTGTAAAAGTTGTGTATGTTATGACCATTCATACAAACGAGATGCATTTGAAATAAGACTTCAAATATGTCTGTCTGACTAAATGTGGTATGAAGTGTTGAGGTAGCATTGTCTGTATTTCAAATATGTTTGTTTGACAAAATGTGGTATGAAAAAACACACTTCGTTAAGTTAGATTATTTCAACAAATCAACTTTCTTTAAACTTACATCTACATAAGTTCATCACATAAAGCACTTATTGTTTGTCAACTTAACTAAAAATTTTGTTCAAAGACTCAAAGTGAGACTACGCTTGCAAAAAGTTTTAAGAATTAATTAAATCATAGTTCAACTCTCCCTTCTTGAAATTTCTTTACACATAAGCTTTTTTCAAACATCGAGGTAGATGAAGAAAATAGACTTTTTGTGTGACATAGAAGAAGTATAAATATATTTGTTAAGTACTATATTAGTTTAAGACTATGCGGGTATTGTATGAGAAAGCACATTGCTTATCAGACGTAAAAAGAGATAACACAGTGTTACAATTTTTAATAGACAAAAAACTTACATCTTATATGATTTGTTGTGAACACAAATTTTTCATCGTTCAAACCAAGTCTAATAATACTTTATATTTTGTTGTTATTAGCACTTAATCAAAACATGGTTGTAATTCTCTAACAATCTTCTATAGTGTTTTAGTCTTCTTCTAGTATTTGTGTGACGTCTAATCATTTTACTTGTTTTTATGATTTTTTATGTAAAGGGAGAAATTCATGTTTACTAACAATTTGAGGAAGAATGTGATTATAAAAGTTAGTTTTTGTATGTTGAAGAGAAACCCAAATGTTAATAACATTATACACATAATTTATTGAAAAATGTTCAAAAATAAAAAAATATAATAATAACACAATAAAAAATAATAAAATTAGTGAAATAAAAATATTTATAATAAGAAATTAATAAAAATATAAAATTGATCTTAATACAATAATAACCAATTACAATAAGCAAAATACAAACTTACTAAACCAATAAGTCTAAAATAGACTAAACCAATGGATATAAAGATATTTGTATTCTTGTGTGCCTTAGTTTTTTAAACCATACAATGTAGTTCTTTTTTTTATACACCTAATATAGAAAGAAAACAAACAAAACCAAAGATAAAGGGATAACCCTAAGAATAAGGCAGCATAGGCTAACATCGGATTACGGTGGTCATTGTTACTGTTACCACCACCACTACGTCGTGATCTTTAAAGATCACACCTTCTCGGCGTCATTAACTTATCGTACTTTTTTCTTGGTCCATAATTTCCTCTACACAATCTCAAGGTTATAAGAGAAGTAGAAGAAGAAAAAGAGATATTATAAGAAATTCTGAGGACTTTATTTACTAAACTTAGAGCATATCTTACCATGGAGATTGTTGTAGATCTCACAGAGAGAGGTTTAACCTAATCATTACAGGGTTTCTATCTCAAGCACATAAGAACTAAATCTTGCATGGAATGTGCATGCATAACATATCAAAAAAAGTATTGTTCATTTATATGAGCAAACATAATAAGCCTTCAAATGAACAATACTTTTGCACTCACTTTCATTGACATAAACATTTGCTCAAATTTCATATGTGTGGAGCAATGTTGAAAAAGACATGAAAATATTCCTTTGACATTACCAACATCAATACAAATATGTTTAAGGTTCTCTAGTCGCTCAATTGTATCAATATATGTATCCTTACATCTATAGGTTAGAGAGGAACCCTATAAACTCTAACCGTTCAATAAGTTCTACCAACAACAAACTCTAAATTTGTTAGACACATTGTAAACCCTAAACCACAATTACAATTTGAACTCAAAATAAACTTACCACTCTCTTACTAATCGATGTAAGTCTTATATGTCATTTAGCATGATAGTTTATATAGGTCAACTTCTACTTCTAATGACACGTGGGAGAGGACGAAGAACGAACAATGCTTTCAAGATCAAATTGGGTTTAATGTCAATATTTCCTCTTGTTCTCTTTTATAATTCTCCTACAACACAATATGCAGGATATTTTTTTTTATATATCATGTGTATTTTGTTTCTTTTTTTTTATGTATTTTATAGCAAAAGAAAATAATAAAGTAAAATATAAACCACTACGTTTGGAAACAATAATGCCAACATTCATTTGATAAGAAAATTTGTCAATTGTAAATTTTCTCTAATATCCAGTGGTTTGATGAAAGACATCTTAAATTTTCACCACTATAAAGCCATATAGGTAGCAATAACTTGCTCCTCAAGGTAAAATATCATAGTTTTTTTTATCTTTTATATTATAAAGCAAAATTAAATAGTTGTGTATATTAATAACATGATTAAGAGTGGTGCATATATAATAATATGATTGAAAATATTACAACGAAAAATTGAAAAATTTGTATATTGATAATATGGATATTAAAGAGTTCTAGCATTATTACTCAACCTTGGGATATAAAAAAAAAAAGTTAAATTTAATCTACCAACAATTCAATAAATTGATATGCAATATATACAAATCTTCTTGGTCAGCTACTCAATCAAGTAAAAAGATAGGTATTAGATTCCTAGTTTCAATTCCATAATTTCAAACATAAAATACATTTCCTATAATCTAATATTAACCAAGTGATGGGTTAGGATAATATTCACCTACTCAAGATTTTCCACAATATTAGTAATTCTTTCCGAAAACAAATAATTCATCCCAGTACAATATCATAATCCAAAAAAATATTAATTTAATTACTTTTATAAAAACAATTTGTTGTAGACTATTTTATAAAAGTAATTATACATGAATTTTACATTTTTTTATTTTGATAACTAAAAATATTATTAATAGAAGTAATGATATTTTAATATAAAAATAATTAATATAGTTAACAAATTAAAATACCCATAAAATAATACTGTCTAAATCATGTAATTTAATTAATGTATTATAATATTAACTATTTTAATAATCCAAAACAAATTTCAAACTCTGTGTTACTCCTAAATTTTCTATTATAATTTTTCCACCACCTTCAAGTCCCATTCAAAATCTATTACAATCCAGAAATTCAAACTTATGGTCGTTGTCATCTACCAAACACAATCTTGATATTCTAGCAAGAAATGTGGACAATGTATGTTTCCTCAAGAATGAGAATGGAAATATTTTTTTTTAAAGAGAAAGTTGGTAAAACTATAATTAGGAGGGCATTAAATTTTGGCTTACTGGCACCTTAGATTGGGTAATATTGACTGTAAGGTGATTTAATTTGATTTTGAATAAACTAAAACTTTACATTTTTAAAATTGCATAAGCATTAACATCTTAAAAAAATAAGCAAGTGATTTAAATTAATTTTTGTCAATCAAATCTAATTATTATTGCACGTTATCTACTAACCTGTGTATTATTGATTACCTATCGATGTATATCAACAAGAAATCTTATTTACAAAAGTTCTTAGAACTAAGATGACATAACCCCATTCATCAACATATTAAGTATTTTATTTTTTCATTTATGAATTGGAGAATCCAAATAGATATTAAATTATGTTTTGTTTGTAATTAAGCAATTATAATTCAAATGTAACTAGGAGTTTGCACATTATTTTTTCTTCTAGAAGGATTGATCTACAACAAAGCTCATGAATGAAAAAATGAAAAAGTGCATAGAAATTGGAAAGATTGATTGGATGGAGAAAACCGAAAACATGTTACGTCACACCATAACCCGATCCCTCCCCACATTGAACTTTGTGCCTATTGTCACTATTTTTTTTTTCGGGATTTCTCTTGTTGCTCTGCTCCTACTGGCATCATACCATGTATGTAACCATTTATTCATTATTATATTATTCAATAATAACTTGTATAATTTGTTTGAATTCAGATGGAATTGACAGAGAGATAGAAAGATCAAAGAAAGTTAAAAACTTACATGTTATGAGTTAGGAAAATAATGTGGAGAGTTATGATAAATTATCAGTTGAATTGATTTTTTCATCTGATCATTAACGATGAAATTATATAATTACACACTATTGTAATATAAATTTTATATAAATTATTTTTTTATTTTCTATATTAATAGACTAATGTAGATATTACTAATATAAAAAATAATAAAAGATAAATTTTAACATTGATTAATAATTAATAATTAATATTGGAAATGAATTTTACTTTCAGTTTTAAGATGTAATTGTTATATAATGTGATATTTTTTAAAATATAATATTATTGTTAAAAATGTCATAGCTTTGAATCAAATAGTCTTTCACTAAAGTCAACATTTCTTATGATTAGTTTATGCATTGTAATGATAACGGGAAACTTCAAAATCTACAAGAAAACACATAAAACACAATTGAAATATCAAAATTTAATAAATTTGCAAAAAAAAGAGAGAGAGAGAAATACATCTACAAATATATGAGTATTAAGACTTAAAAAGGTTGAAAGGGTAGAGTAAATTAAAATCTACATACAAGATCCATGTAGATATAAACAAAAAAAAATGTTTGAGAGACACTACAATAAAAATTAAGATTATTTATAAAAAAATTGTAGAAAATGCTTGAAATTTATAGATAAAAGTTAATTATCTACAGATTAGACAAAATATTTATAGATAAATTCATTCCACATATTTTATAAATAAATATTCGTATATATATGAAATTAAATAATGACCTAACCATAAAATCTGCAAGTAATTTATCTACAATATAATTCATAGGTACTGACACAGTCTGTAAGTAACTTACTACCACTGATAAGCGTAGATAATAACACAATTTTTTATAAATATGTAATTTTATAACCATGTAATATAATTTTAAAATTTATAGTTTTATAATTTTATAGTTTTATTATTTTACAGTTTTATTATTTTATAACTTTATGATTTTATTGTTATAATTTGATAATTTTATAGTTTTATAATTTATAATTTTATAATTTATTAATTTCATAGTTTTACAATTTCACAGTTTTAGAATTTTATAGGTTTTATAGTTTACTTTATTATATTGTAGAGTAAAAATTATAGCATCATGGATGATTTGGGAGATGGATGACCAATAATTGATTCATATTAACACAGATTCAGTTTGCAAGATAATTGTCCAATCCATGCACTTTGGAATATATGAATTTTCACAAAGCATGATAAATAGACACAAAATTTCTCATAATTGTCATCACTTAGAGTTATAAAACTTTATTTTCTTACTCTGTTGGCTTTTTGACAACTCAGGCATATGAAATACATAGCTAAACTTAAGGAAAGTTAAATGTAATAAGTCACTCCTTAGAGAGTCATTATATTGAGTTTGTTTGTTTGATTGAATGACCTTCAATTGTGCAGCAAAATGCTCCTTTTGTATGCCAACTGCAACCAATGAAAAGAAAGAACCGGTTGAAACAATAAAGGAAGAATAAAAAGTGTGACTAAACCCATAATGGATAAAAAATATGTTCAAAAATTAATTCCATAAACTATAAAAAGGTTACATTAATACCTTCTATTGGTATTAACAACTTAAACCAACTGTCACAGACCCAATTCACCATTTTGTTGCTGCTGCTGCTTCTGGAACTCATAAGATGACTCATAACAGTGAGTTGAAAAAAATAACTGGAAAATTATTTATATAAGCAACACAAGCAAATAAGGTAAACAACAAATTATATAAATGTTAGAAACCAATTCTCAAAAAACACTAACAAATGAAAGCAAATATCAGTGAAGATAATATATTCTTTGGTTTCTGAAGATATGACAGTAAATGCATAAGGGAGAATATCCCCAGTGCCCATAGGGCTCAGCTCCTGCAGAGAAAAAGAGAAATCCTCTATCCCCAAAAATTACCTAAAAATTTTTATAAATATATTTTTTAATAATAATTAATAATAATAATAATACTATTATAAAAATAGAAAAAAACAACTCTTTTATTTTAATTTCTAAACATATTTTATTTTAATATTAAAAAATCATATGACAGGAAAAAAAATAAACAAATCATATTAAATCAGTGTACAAAACAAATACATATTGAAATTTCTCTCTAAAAATATCAACTTATTAGTTGTTATTTATTTACTTTAAGCATAAAAAAGTATATTTCACACAACCAAAAAGGAAATATTGCTTCTTTCGGTCATTAAGTAATAGCTCTACATATTATTTGTTATATATATATATATAGTTGTTTATACTTTCATATAAGAGTATAGTTGTATTATGTGTGCAGACCAGCTGTCTTAAGTGAATGCAAGAAGATAGCATGCACGCATGGGGTTCTTGGCATGGTTTACATAGTAGAGGTTGCAAGAATGGTAAAGTGATGCTGAATTGCAAAAACACATTATATACTTCAATGACTCTTCTCTATATATGTATGGAATATGCTCATTCTTAAAGATAAAGAAGAAAACAAAGAAAGAAAAAATATATATATTTCTGGAAATATACAGTGAAATTGAAATTGGATGCATGTATATGGAGATAAAAAGGGATGAAAAGGACTTTACCTTGTCTCATACTGATATAGGGTTTTGTGCTTGTTCTCGGGCTCATGAACTGAGACCATGATCCTGGAATCATGCTGAATGTCTGTCCTGTCAGGTTTCAATTGTTTAACCATCATTTTTTTAATTTGGTTTTGCTTTTGTTTTTATGTATTTGTTTTAATCTGGTTACCTTTTTATGTACATATAATCATTTGGAAAATCATTTTGTTCTCTGTAATTATTACAAGACAGGAAAATAATTATTTTATCAAATTTTTAAAAGATTAATATGCTTAAAAATTGGTATCAGAGAGTAATTATTTTATTATCAACAAACTAAAATTATGTTTAAAATAATTATTATAAAAATTATAATTTTATCAAAATTACATAGAATAAAAATTGAACTTTCAAATATAGTTAATAAAGTAATTTTTTTATCTTTCATTTCTTTTTAAAAGTTTCACTTTTTATGACTTTAAATTTGAAATGTGTTACTCTTATTCTTCAAAAGATTGAATAATTTGATGTTGTTATTACGTGATTACTATTGTTTTGGGTTTGCACGTCACTCCCAGTGGAAAAGCATTGGCAAAGAAAGAGACTACTTACTTACTTGTATGGTATTAATTATGCAGTTGGAATTGTTAGGTAGAAGCAGTGGATTCAAGCTTTTTGATGCTGAAAGGAACCTTTTACTTCATACATACATTACCAACTCTTCCACATTTATTGCATATGATGGTGTCTCAAGACAAGTGGACAATAGTAGTTGTGCTCTTTCCTACCTACAGAGGTCAAAAACATTGGAGATGCTGCTATTGCTACTTTCTGTTCTTCCTCAATATGTGTTTTTTCTAAATTTTTTAGTTTTTATGGTGTAAGTGAGTCTAATTATAGAAAAATGAAACTACTTGGCTATTAAAATAGAAAAGAAATGAATATGAAATCACCTTAATTTGTCAGGATGAATTGTTGTGAAGCTGGAAAAGGGATTTGAAGAATGAGTGAGTCTGAAATAAGAGATTAATTCCTTCAGGCATCTGCATCACACAAACAGTATCTCAGAAAATACAGGTTTATTTTATAAGCACCTCTAGCTTAACTTTTAAGAGTGTTTATAGTATGGTTAGAAAATTACATTAATTTAACTTGGAAGTTTGTTTAATTTATTATTATTATTATTATTATTATTATTATTATTATTATTTTATTGTTATTATTATTGTCAATGTTTACTAACCCTTAATTTAGAGTAATATTATAAATTAAATTATAATTTTTTTAAGATACTTGCATAAAATATTTTAATTAATTTAAGTTATAAGAACTGAAAATTAATACATAGATTGAACAACAATAAAATAGATAAAGAAAAGTAAATAATTTGGTAAATACTATCTAAATTCAATTATAAGAAAGAAAATATAAATATACTATTAATTAAGTTGACATATGGTCTTTATTTTGATATTGAATTGAGTCTCTCTTCAATAATATTCATTTATTGCGAAGAGATCATAAATAAAGGTAAGAGTTTTTTTCATGTTCTACTGATTTTTTTTATCTGCACAGATGTGAAATTTAGAATTTCTTCTAATGATGGCTGGCTGTGTGTAGTCTAGTCTTTGCTGCAATAATTATTTGAACTTTTGTGTTTCAATGTTGAGCTTTGTCAATTTGAAGTAAAATTACAAACTAAGTTTTTCCTATCTTATACTCTACAAACCCAAATGATAATAATTAAATACCTCATTACTGAAATAAGAATCAGATTTTTTATTGTATCTTTTTGGCTTTTTGATTCTTTTCTTTTCCTCTCTTCTTCAAGAATTTGTTAAACCTCCTGGTGAACATGTTGAGAATCTCTGCATCACTGCAGTCACTGGAGCATTTTTCACTATTATCTTCATTTTGAGCAGCGGACTTGAGTGTTAGACCTGTAACCTTCCTATCTTTGTTTTCCTTCTCTTTTAATCTGTTCATCTCAAGATCATGCTCTCTCAGCTTGTCATATAGTACTGTAATGGTTAGGGTTGTCAGATATCTTGTTTCTAATATGATAGTAACCTTTGGCTGCCACTTTCTATCTAGGCATTTCAAGAAATTAGAATTTATTTAATTTGAAAAACAATCATTTTAATTTCTTACTTTGAGAAATTGACAAAACAAAAATTAATCAATGTAACTTGCATAACAATGAATTCAAATTCTACAGCAAAACAAAATCAGAAATTTAATTAATTGAAATGCTCAATTAACAAATTAAATTTATCAAATTCACACAACCAACAAGAATGTTCATTTTTAGCATACAACACTAGTATATGTGAAGTTAATAACACAGAGTTAAAAAGTTATATAACAAATCATTTTTACCAGTGAATAACAGAAAGTGCAGAAAAAAAATCAGTTAGTTTTAAAAACTTGTAGGTTGATTTATCATGCAGATACAAGAAAATGCATAAACTATAATGTAAGTAAGGATCAAAGGACAGAGAGTAAGAACACAATATTTTTATATTGATTCACTCTTCCTCAATAGCTATATCAAATTTTCCTTGCCAGTGAACTAAGAATTCCACTAAAAACTCGTCAATTCTACACCATATACAATCAAGAACCCATCTTGCACCCTTCAAGATCAAACAACAAGCTATGCAACACCTTGCTGCACATCTACAGATGAAAACCCTATTCAAATGTAGAAGAGCAACCAATACAACCAATGTAAATTGGAATACAATCATCAAATATGCAACTAGGTATAAGACAAACTAGCTCAAGAATTAAGTTACAGAAGACTTCCTTGACAATAGCATATATAAACACAATGCAGTATAGTTATGGATCATAGAAATAACTTCAAGAATTTTTTTCTTGTAGTCTTTTTGATCAAAACACACTTAGCTAACTTAGAATGCTCTTTGTAATTCGACAAAATACATTTTTGTTCTGAATCTCTTTTCAAAAACACTCTCAATCTCCTTATCTCAACTATTTTCAAAATACTTATTAAAAAACAATTTCACTTAAGTGAAAATAATTGATTGAAAATCTATTTAAATCAATTGATTTTTCTAAAACAAAATTTCAGCTTATTATTTCTTAAAAATAGTTAGTTGAGAAATGTCATTGAAATTATTATTCTTTAAAATTTTATCAATTCTAAATTATTTAAAAACCTCTTAAAGTATATTTAACTTATTCATGATGCCTATACTTGATTCACCAACAACACACGCAAATACTCCAATACTAAATCATCCAATTCTTCAAGTTGGTCTTCTCTCGGCTAGATTTGGCTTCATCAAATACCAAATTGCATCATTTCCATTAGAACTATTTTCGAATAAACTTGATGAAGATGTATATTTTAATTATTTATATTTTGTTATTAAAACTTATATTGAACTTCTTTCAACTACTTCTAGAATTTTCAAAGTTTGCAAAAAGGTTATGAAAGCTTTGAAAATTTGACCAAAGGACGCAGTTTTAAAAATCAAGTTTGATACTACAAATGACCTTAAGAAAATTATAAGCTAAATCTCAAAAAACAAAGTTGTATGAAAGACTAGACTGAAATTTTTTGGAATTGAACCTTGATCATCAAAGTACAATGTTTTAAAATCTTAAAAATAATTTACTTTTGAAAAATCAAAACTTTATATGAGAGTTTATCCTTATATTATATAATATTCTTTGATTTTCTTGGAATATCCTATAATCTAAAGAAACTCTAAAGAACTTGTCCGAGATTTGTATAAGTGGAGTGTCTTCTGAAGAGCTTCTAATAAACACATGTCACTTTCAAGTGCACATATGTGATTGTAACTCTTTCACTTGAACCTTCATGCTTTCAAAAGTCAATTTGTCTTTTGGAGGTTAGTTGGCGTCACATGAGTGTCTTCTGGGAGAATCATCATGAGTTTCTTCTTAAATCAAGGAACTACCTCCCAGATTTAAGGAACAACCCATGTGTTTTCTCTTCCTTTTCTTGGCCAAGCCTTTTATATATAAAAGAGGTCTCTCCCACCTGTAAACTCACTTTTGAATATTGAATGGAAACTTCCTTATGAGTTCATATTTGAGAGTTTTAAAAGCTTATTTCTCTTACTTTAGTTCTTATCTTGAGATGTTTTCTCAAGTGACAAATCTTCGTACACTTATCCTTTGACTTTTAATTGAAGGTAACATGTTCTTTTTTCCATCTTTTGTCTTCGTCCATTTTCTATTTCATTTGGTTACAAGAGTTTTCTTCGTCTTTGTCGCAAGTAATGCTAAAAAAAAAAATCATAACTTATACTGCATCTTATTCTTTCATAAAAATTGAGTTCTTCACACTTCTTAAATTGATCAAAATCCTTCCAACTTTCTAAGATTCACATCACTAACTACAAAAATATCAAAGCAATGTACAATAAAAATAAATTCTACATACCAAAAATCGCTTAAACCCTTTTTAATAAATTAATTTATTATAACTTCCATAAATCTTCTTTAAGCAAATTCTATTAAAAATTAGTTAATGTTAATGATGTAACTTTAAATTAAGAATGATAGATTTAATTTTTATAATAAATTATGATATTTATTATTAACAATACATTAAACTTAAAAATAACAAGAAATTTCAGTTTTAATATATTTATAATATTTATTCATTTTTTTATAAAAATAAATTAATAATAGAATCAATTATCATTTTTATATTAACAATTATCAAATAACTAATTTAATAATTTATATATACCAATAACATTTTTGTTAATAATTAAAATTACTATTTTAAATACGCATAAATTTAAATCACTGATAATAATTATTAAGATTAAAAAAAATAAGTATGATTTTCATTATTAATTTAATATTTTAAAATAAGCCTTTAATATTTTTATTAATTATATGTTGGTAAAAAATTGAAATAATTAATAATTTTCATTATTACTCATAAATATATTTCATCTTAATTTTTAATAATAATAATAATTATAAATTTAAATTAAATAGTAATCATAATTATTAATCAAAACCAGTTTTAATATCATCAGTTAATATTATTTTTTATTATTATAAATTTTAAATATGAGGTTACTTAATTATGTTATAATATATTAATTAATTTAAATTTAGTATTTTAAAATATATTTGAAACTAATATTCAGAAATATAAAACGTTACAAAACCCAGTTCAAAATTTCACTCTCAGGAAATCAAATTTCGTATTAATTTTTTGATGTTAGAATACAAAAGAGAGATGGATGTCTGAAACCCGATAAATAAACAATAAAAGATTTTTTGGTAAATAAATGTTAAATAGTTTTTTATTATATTATTATAATATATTTTAATTTCGTCCCAAGGTTCAAAATTTAATTTTACTCTTTTTAAAAATAATTAATATAATATATTTTAGCAAAAACGTAATAACAATAGCATGTGACATGAAGAAAGAATATCATGTAACAGAAATTAATGAAAGTAACATGTCACACTAATAACAAATAGCAAGTGCCAATATTATATCATCATGACAATGAACTTGAAGGAAGATATAAAAAAAGTGGAATCAATCAATTTGATATTCAAAATAATGTGACGAAATTAGAAATCATCGTAACCATGTCAAAAGAAATTATTTAACCAGTAAATAATTTAATACAGGATTAGGTAATTTACTTTTCAAATTAAGTTTATTTAGAAACAAAATTCGAAAATATTATGAATCTCCCAATTCCTATTTTAGGTCAAACTTAACTGCGGATACATGAATTTAAGCACTTTAAATTCAAATTTGTTCCTTTAAATTGGACAAAGTTAAGTCCAATCTATTCATTACATAATCTGCTCAAAAGAAACAAAGCATTTTTAGTTTAGGAATTGACGAATGACATCTTTTGTTGAAATGATTATGTATTTGTTAGGTTGTGGAGCAAATTATAAAGGTCTCTCGTCATTCCACTGTTCAACAAGAAAATTCTGGAAAATGAGTTAGTTGAAATGTAAATGGTCAAAATACACATAATTGTTGTTTGTAATATGTAGAATCATAAGGCTTTGAATTGAAAAAAGAAAAAAGAAATAGCGATTTTGTCATCAAAAGCCATTGTGCTATCCTTTACTTTAATAATGTTTGGTTGTATTTTTCTATGCTACCAAATTCATGGACAAAGACTTTCGATTGACAGTTAAAAGTTAACCTTAGGCGAAATATTTAAACTATAAAGGCTCGCAATGTTTAAAGTATTCTTCATTGATTTTCTTTTTTATGGAACAAAATTATTTCAATATTAATTTTTCAGCTATTTTAAGATGCAATAATTTTATAAGAACGTTTGAAATCATAATTGAAATCTGTAAAAATCCACAGTTTCTTCCCCTTTCGGCTTCATATATATTATTTTTTATATAATTTTTTTATGTTATTTAAAAAAATTAGTTTTCTTTAAACTCTCTTACAAATTTATTGTTGATGCATTATGATTGATTAAATGGGTGGCTCAACATACCTATACGATAATAGTCTTAAGAGAATGAATAAATAAAATAAATTCATTCATGAACTAGTTAAGAAAAGATCTTTCATAAAACTGTCAAGTTTTTATTTTAACTTGTATATGGGTTAATTTAGGCGATAAATACATTATTTCATTTTTTTATTTTTTTCACTTAAAAGTGATGTATAAACTTATTGAATAAGACATTATATAAAATAATTGATTGATCATACACCTAATGAATTGTTGAAATTATTTAATTAGTTTTTGTGGCTTATTCAAGAATTCTAATGAATAAGATTGGTTTAGATCTTATATAAGATTAAGACGTAATTGGTCTAGATCCTACAAGATTGAGATTTAGTTGATTTAGATTTTGTGCAGATTAATATGTGCTCGATCAAAAGTATAATTTGAAATATGCTCAACATTGTGTCAAGTATTATCTAATATTTAAAAACTCTAACTAATTATCTTCCATTTATCCATAACCTAAAAGTTGTGATAATCTAGACCTATTATGTGTTGTGAAAACAATAGTATTATAAATTGAAAAGGAGAAAAATGAAACTTTCTAACTCTATTACAAAATGAAAAGGAGAGAAATGTAACAATTGAACCCTAACAATCCCAACTTGTATCTTGATTTGCGGAGATCTTCTCGGATAGTTCCAAAATCTTGAACATGGGTTGTTGGCTTCAATTTATGAACGTTGAAGTTCATTTCTCTTTCGATCAAGATGCTCACTTTCAAACGTTGGAGGCAATTTTCCAACGTTGAACCTACGTTATGGACGTTGAGGGCAGCTGCTTCCGCATGGATGGTGAAAACTGTTTTCTTCCACTTCTCCTTCACAGTCCAAACCACTCTCCATCCTCTATAAATAGAGGATCTCCCTACTCCGAAAACACAACACCACATATTCAGTTCCTCTCCTCTTCACACCTTCTCTTTTCTATTTCTCTATTTTCTTCTCTAAATATCCTGAATATTTTGCTGATAAAACTTTGCTAGTTTTAAGATCTTCAATATTATTCAAAAAGTTTATTTTATATCTTGAGGGACTTACTTATCGCGGATAAATCCTTAAGAACAATGATATTTTCATACCTCCAAAATCTTATTTTATTATATTTTCAGCCGCCTTTTAAAATAATATGAACTCTGCATGGGGTTATCTATAAATACCAAGACATCAATAGATAAAATGTATCCTTTTAAGCAGTTTTCAAACTTTCAAAAAACTTTCGAATATCTAGTAATAACATAAGCATCAAATAACTTTTTACAAGTATCAACTCCTTAAGAAAAAGATGAAACCTTGATAAAAGTCTGAGTAAGAGACAAAACCTTAGTAGAAGACTGACTCAACCCTCTCACCCCAAAAGAAAAATGACACGCCCAACTTTCTAATTCGGTCG